>Ga0316204_10003523_pt1 | contig 30952 bp, 33 predicted proteins | sample 6monrhotite_MG_2_FD_205661 | JGI IMG/M metagenome (GOLD analysis project Ga0316204, IMG submission 205661) | Microbial mat bacterial communities from mineral coupon in-situ incubated in ocean water Damariscotta River, Maine, United States -... | ecosystem: Environmental > Aquatic > Marine >...
GAAAGGTCGATAGAACTTGTGATTTGTAGAGCATTTTTTTCTAGTACGACTTGGCCCAATGAATTCATTATTTTATAATTCAGAACAGATTCACTTAAGTGCAATTCGTTTGCTGTGGGGTTTGGGAAAGCCTTTAACACTGTGCTTTCTTCTTGGTTAAATCCAAAAGTGCAAGAAATTTGCCCTCCTAATTGCTCATTGAAGGTTCCTTGATCAGCCCACCAGTGATACCATTCACCGCCTGAATGGTTTTCCCAATCATTTAGGTCAAAAGTATTTAATCCATTATTGGTACCCGGTATTTTACAGACACTCAAGATTTGGTTATTGTAATTCCAGTTTAAGGGAGAACCTGCAATGCAAGTTTCGGGTGCAGGATCTATGAGTTCACAATTCACTTGCAAGAAATAGGCGTGTTCTTCATATGAAGGATAATCCCCATACACTCTAGCAATACCAGTTTCATCAATGCAAACAGCAGTGTACTCATTGCAAGCAATTCCTTTTATGTAGTCTCCATCATCCTTTGCAACTCGAGCCAGAAAGGTAAGGTGTCTACCTTTTCTATCGGGGTCATCATAATGACTGTCGGTAATTACATTTGCTAAAATCGGATGATTAATAAATGGTTCATTATCAACAGTGACATCAGAATCATAAGGATTGGCCAAGGCTTGAGCAGAAGTCACTGTTCCGTTTTCAGCCGAGAAATAATATCCGCCTTGAATAGCCATTCCTGCCGAAGTTCCGCCAACTACGAGTCCCTTATTGGCTATGCCATCATTAATGTAATTTTCAATAGGTGTATTTCTCCAATAGCTGATATAATCCCATTGGTCGCCACCAGCAAACCATATGGCTTCGGCATCTTGAACTGCTTGTTGCACGTATGCTTCGTTTGAGGCAGCAGCTGAATTACAAACAATAGTCTCAACAGAATTCAAAGTCACTCCTAATTGGTTGAAGATATAGTCGTTGTACCCATCTGACCCTGAGGTTCTTAGAACTAACACATCACCGTGATTGGCTCTTTCAAGAAACCAAATCATTGCATTATCGTGTTCAGTTGCTCCACCCATCATGCAGATACCTGATTGCCCGACGGTATCTAAATCTGTTGAGTTACCTGTAAAGTAAGAAGTATACGATTGACTGATTCCCGCAAATGGAAAAACTAAAATATATAGAAGGAGTTGTCTCATGCCTTAAAGGTATGAAACAATCTAATTAAGTTCTAGTACCCTTTGGTTTGTTGCCGTATTGATTTTCAGGAACGATAATCTCGTCCTCTCTTGGTTGAGGAGAGAACTCATCCATTTTTGGCATATCCTCAAACATTTTGTCAAAATCCATATTGTTCATCATCTCTTGCATTTGCTGCATCATCTGAGACATTTTTGCATTCATTTCTGTCATAATAGAATCCATGTTCATAGAACCGAAATCGTTTGATCCAAAGTCACCCATGTCTCCAAATCCATCAAAGTTTCCAAATGAATCATTTGGGAAATCGCTACCGAAAGAATCCATTTGAGAATTGTCTTGAGGACCTTCTACATAGGTTGAATCGTAATCAATCATGTTACCTTGAGCATCAAACTCTTTGGTAATTTTCCAACTTTTGGTGATACCGTTTTCAGTAATTGTTTTTGTTTCAGTATGTTTTCCTTGTGAAAATGAAATGAGTCCACAAAGCAGTGCGAGAGAAGCTAAAATGATCTTTTTCATAATGATTGTTTTATAGTTTACATATGTAAAGGCAATTATTGAACCAAACTCTATTTTTTATTTAATCTTCTGTAATTCAGAAATAAAACGACTCCTATACATAAGAGTAGAACAATGAGCATAGGGTAGTTTGAATCGCCATCTTCAGGCAAATTCCCTACATCTTTTAGTTTATTAAAATTGGTCAGTAATAGCGTCTTCATTATTTCAGAGCTGAGGATTTTTTAATGCATAAACCTCAAAGGGGTAGCCTTCAAACATTTCTGTGTGTTTGAAAGTTAATCCCATCTTTTTTAAGATTGCGATTGATCCCAAATTGTCTTTCATTGCGGCGCCCAATAATTCAGTAACCTGAAGATCTTTGAAGGCAATATCTAAAAATGGCATGGCAGATTCTGTTCCATAACCTTGTCCCCAAAATCTGCTGCAGAATCTGAAGCCAATATCAACACCTTTGAGAGTTGGATCATTTTTGAGACCAGAAAACCCCATGAATTCGCCAGTTTCTTTATGAGTTACTGCTAATCTCCCGAACCCATATTTCTCATAATCGGCCAATGTATTGTTAGCAATAGATTCACGGACTTTTTCAATGGTGGTAGCAGATTCAAATGGAATGTACTTCGTTACTTCTGGTTCAGAGTTCATAGACAAGGCGTCTTTGGCGTCATCCAAAGTAAATCTTCTCATGATTAACCTTTCAGTTTCTATGTAGTCTCTATCGGACATATTTGTATTTGAATTAATGATGAGCAATAAAGATATCAATATTGAATAAAAAAAGCCCTGTCTCGGATTTACCAAGATCAGGGCCTGCATCAATTGTTAATCTAAAAGTCTTACTCTACGGGTATAGAGAATGATATTTTTACGTTTGTCTTCTTAGGTCCTTTCTTTTCCATGATGCCATAGTTAGCAGCTTGAATTGTGCAACTTGCTGTGAACATTTTATCAGCATATGTGAAAGTGATAACCTCATCTCTTTCGACATCTTTTATTTTAATTTTTCCTGTCATCACATAGCTGTCATCTTTCTGAGTAATTCCAGTCGAAGTGAAAGTCATTTTAGGATATTTCTCAGCTTCAAAAAAGTCAGCTGATTTTAAATGCTCATCTCTTTTATCATTTGAAGTTGAAAGTGTATTCACATCAACAGAACCCTGAATGGTAGACGTTGATAAGTTGTCCATGTCAAAGTTGATTTTCGCCATGAAACCACCAACCGTACCTTCGGTACCTTGCATATCTGCAAGAAATTTGATTTTTACTTTGTCCGATTTTACGCTCAATGATTGAGCTTGAGATAGTGTTGGTAGAGCGAATAACGCTATAATTAATAATTTCTTCATTTGTCTTTTATTTAGTTGGGTACAATGCAATTTGCATGCCGCTTTCGACAAAGATATAAATATTATATGTTTAAACATATAATATTGAGATTATTATTTTGATAAGAGTACAAAACCTTCATATGTCATCTTTTCTCCTTCATTCGTCAAGTAAGATATAATGTATGGATATACACCATCTTGCAATATATTTCCACTGGCATCTCTGCCATCCCACCTCACATCATAATCGGTTTCATCAAATACTATTAATTGCTCGCGACTATAAATTGTCATTCTCACAGCAAAATGGTCACAATTAATAACGGGATAGAAGTATTCGTTAAACGAATCTCCGTCAGGAGTGAATCGATTGGGAATAAAACATCTACAAAAGCAGGCAGATTTCCCATCAATTAATGAGTAGATGAGGGTGTCGGTAGGGGTGTATAGTAAGTAGGTTGGAACTGTTTCAGGTGTGTCAACAAAATGGTAGTTAGTAGATAGAATTGAGTCAGGGTCTGACGCATTGGCCCAAGCATATGAAGTATCCCCGTAGGCAAAAAGTTCAACTGCCTTTTCGGGGCAAAACTGAAAGTCTCCTTGGATGTATGCATTCTGTGCTGTGCTTGAGTTTAGGGTGTTCAATAACAGGAAGGCGAAATATAACTTTTTCATCTTTTTGGGTTTGTAAGTAGAACAAATTCAAACGTCTAAATGTTACAATTAGAATTAAAATCCTGCCGATTTGACATATAAAATATTTTGGCTCGATATTCGACAACAGTAAACTATGAGTGAGAAAAAAGTAAGTTTTGGTTGGGCTGTAAAAGAATTCATTTTACCCCGAAAGAAAATAATTGCGCTAGGATTAATTCTGATTTTGATTAAAAGTACTGCCGGTTTGGTTTTACCATTTGTCACTAAAGGTCTTTTGGATGATGTCTTTCCTAATGAACTTAATCCAGATGGTAATTTTTCTCTCTTGATGACTTTGATCACAATGTTAGGAATAGCGTTATTGGTGCAAGCAATTACATCTTTTTCTTTGACACGATTATTGAGTGTAGAAGCTCAAAGGTTGATTTCGAACATGAGATCGGACGTTCAGAAAAAACTCATGAAATTGCCAATTAATTTCTTTGACAATCAAAAATCTGGGGCACTTGTTTCGAGAGTCATGACAGATGTTGAAGGAGTTAGAAACATTGTTGGGACCGGATTTGTTCAAATAATTGGAGGGTCTTTGACAGCAATTTTCGCGCTCACTTGGCTAATTTATATCAATTGGTTTTTGACAGCTGTCGTGATCGTTCCGGTGGCAATCTTTGCAGTCGTAATGATGAAGGCATTTGGATATATTAGACCGATTTTTAGAAAAAGAGGAAAGATAAATGCCGAAGTGACTGGAAGGCTAACTGAAACTTTGAATGGAGTGAGAGTCATTAAAGGTTTTAATGCTGAAGAGCAAGAAAACAAAGTTTTCCAATCAGGAGTAGATAGACTTTTTCAAAATGTAAAGAAGAGTCTTACCGCTAGTGCGATAATTCAAAGCTCTTCAATTTTCTTAATTGGTATAGCTAGTGCTGCTATTATGGGAATAGGAGGATATTTTGTAATGGGAATAGCTCCAGATTCAATTTTACCACAGATCGAAATGTCGGTGGGTGAATTAATTCAATTCACAACACTTCTTGGAATCATGGTTGCACCAATTGTTCAAATGTCAAATATTGGATCACAACTCTCAAACGCCATGGCAGGTTTGGATAGAACACAAGAGCTGATGGAAATGGAAGAAGAAGATGACCCTGAAGTGAGAACAGAATTCATTAAAGAGATTCATGGTGACATATTGTTCAATGATGTGAGTTTCGCCTATGATGAAGGGAAAGAAGTGATTCATAATATATCTTTTTCAGCTCCGAAAGGGTCTGTTACTGCCTTAGTAGGTTCTTCAGGCTCGGGTAAATCTACCATTGCTGGTTTAGCAGCAACATTTTTGAATCCAGATTCAGGGACGGTTACTTTAGATGGAGTTGACTTGGCTAAAGTGAATTTGAGTTCATTCAGGCAGAATTTAGGAGTTGTATTGCAAGATGACTTTTTGTATGAAGGGACTATAAGAGAGAACATACTCTTCCCAAGACCAAATGCCACTGAAGAAGAATTGCTAGCTGCAGTAAAAGGAGCTTATGTTGATGAATTCACTGATAGGTTTGAAGACGGTTTAGAAACAGTGATAGGAGAGAGGGGAGTAAAATTGTCGGGAGGGCAAAGACAGAGAATTTCGATTGCAAGAGCTTTATTAGCTGATCCACATATTATTATTTTAGATGAGGCAACATCTAATTTGGATACGGAAAGTGAGTCGTTTATTCAGAAGAGTTTGAATGAGTTGATGAAAGATAGAACCACTTTTGTTATTGCTCACCGATTGAGTACTATTCAAAAAGCCGATCAAATATTGGTGATTGAAGACGGTAAAATTGCTGAGCAAGGAAAGCATCAAGAGTTGTTAGATAAAAAAGGAAGATATCACGATCTCTATACTTATCAAAGTAGGATCTAATTATTTGCGGAAATCACAAATCCCATTTTGACAAGGCGGATTTCAATAAGCTTATCCCTTGTCGTTAACTTAGTTTTGGACTGTAAAACAAAATCAACAGAAAATGAACTTAAAAAGAATAGCGGCATCTGGATTGATCATATTCAATCTTTTGTCTTGTGACAAATCAGACCAAATAATTTACGTAACCCAATCTGACGTTTCAGAGATTACAACCAATTCAGCCACTGTAAAAGTGACTGGTACCCCTGTGAACAGTGATAGTCCTTATACTGCCGGTTTCCACTTTAGAGGTGTTAAAGATGGATTATCAGTGGGTTCTGGAGATAAAAACGGAACTCATCAAAATGGATTTTATGAAGTACAACTTGAGGGCCTTGTTTCTTCGGCAGTTTACACGGTCGTGCCCTACATTACTATTGAGGGAAGAAGAGTTTACTCTGAAAGAGAATTTCAATTCACAACAGAAGCTCAAATAGATATTATTGGAGATATTGGTCCTGGAGGTGGAATTATCTTTTATGATGATGGCTCTGGCGGAGGAATGGAGGTTTATCCAACAGACTGGACGGCAGAATGGGGTGGATATAGCGAGAGCGTAATGTTTTGTGAGACCAACTTTGGTGAGGGACAAGAGAATACCGATCAAATAATTGCTCAAACTACTGACGTTGGGAATGCGGCAAGACTTTGTGATTCTTGCACAATTGGTGGCATGACAGACTGGTTTTTGCCTTCAAAGGATGAGCTACAATTGATTTATACTGCTCTTGTTCAAACTGGTCTTGTACAAGCCGAATATGAAAATTATTGGAGTTCTTCAAATAATGGAAGTTCACAGAGTAGTTCGTACGCAATGCATTTGGGACTAGGGGTTTGGACACAACACTTACGTTATCATAGCTTCTATGTTTGGCCAGTAAGAGTGTTCTAAATTCTCTTAAAGTATTGTTAAGGAGATGCTTGAACTTCAGATAATTTCGTACATTCATCTCAGTGAAAAAATTGCAGATCATATGTGTTGTTGTAATCTTGTCGTTAGGAATTAACTCCTATTCTCAAGGTGTAGCAGATAAGATTGCATTGGAGGAATACAATTCAAACTTACTTGACTCATTAGTATTTGATGAAGTTGTGAAGCAGAGAAAGGAGAATGATTTAGCCGGTCTTTTTGTGAGTGAATCAATGTTGGATTCGGCTAGACATCATTCTAAACGGATGTCTGAATTAGACAAGATCTTTTATAAAGACATCAAGAGAGGACAGTGTCCTGTTGCAATGGAGATGGAGGTAAGAGAGTTTTCATACTTAGAGCTTTCAAGAATTATTGTCAAAAGATGGATGAGTTCACCTGGACATAGAAAACTTATTTTGGGTGCCTACTTTATTTACGGAGCTTCTTCGAATCACATTGTGATGAAGGATGACAAGCTTTTTCTTAAAGGGGTTTTTTACTTGTCGTATAATCCTTAATAAGATATTGTACACTTTGGGATTTTTTTCTGAAGCAGATCTAGGTTTGAAGAAGGTATCGTGTTGCCTTTAAGCCAGAGCCAAATTAAGCTCTTCATGTTCGCCATAGATGCAGGCAATTCACTGAGGCGATTTCTTTTTAAGTCAAGGTTTTCAAGCAGAATAAGATGCCCCATGTTTTTTGGTAAGTGTTCAATCACATTGAAGGATAAACTCAGGTTTTTTAAGTGATGTAATTCGGTAATGTCTTCTGGTAAAAATTTTATGCTGTTACTATTAAGACTGAGACTTTCCAATTTGCTTAGCGAGAGTATAAAAACAGGAAATCGAAAAATACTGTTGTGATCTAAATTCAAATGGGTTAACTTTTTTAAGTTATCAAATGTAGTGGGCAAATTATAAATTTTATTGTTGTGTAAAGATAGCCTCGTCAGTTCTGATAGTTCACCCATTTCTTCAGGAAGGGTCGTTAATTTATTGCCCGAAAGAGTTAAATATTGGAGATTTTTTATTTGACCTAGAGATTTAGGAACTTCTTCCAATTCACTGTCACTGACTGCAAGAGAAACAAGATTCTTAAGAATACCAATATTTTCAGGTAGGCGCTTGATTTTTGTATTCATGAAGCTTATAAATTCTATGTTTTCACATTCGAGTAATACCGGAGGGAATTCAGAAATATCAGAGTTGGACATATGAAATCCTGTGACAATAGAGAGGTCATCTGGCAATTCTTCAACCGAACTAAAAGATGTTGTTTGTCCCGAAACCTTTATAGAATAGAGTAGGATGAATACAATTATGTGCAAATGTGATGACTTCAAATCAGATAGGTTTAAGAGTATTCGCACCACCACAAGCAATGACCAGCACCTTGTCATCTTTGCTCAAGATTTCAGGAAATAAATAAGGAACAGCCAATGCGGTTCCGCAGGCAGCTTCAACCAAAATATTGTAATCTCTCATAAACAGTTGAGTGGCGTCAATAGCTTTCTCATCTGTCATCACCAATGGCTGGATATTGAATTCGGCAGACCTGTCTAAGGCAGCTTGAGTAATTCTTTTTGCACCAAGACTTGTTGCAATGGTATTTATGGTATCTAACTCAACGATTTCATTTGCTGCAAAGCTTTTTGCAAACGAAGCTGCACCCTCAGTTTCGGTGGTGATTACTTTGGTGTCCATCCAGCCATGTTTTTTCAATCCTTCAAGAACTCCGCACAGCAATCCTCCGCCACCAACAGCTAGAACTACTGCGTCTACTTTCCCTATTTGTTCGGCACATTCGTCTATTAAAGTAGAGTGGCCTTTCCAAAGCAAGGGATCATCAAAAGGCGAAACATAAATGGCGTTTAATTCTTTAGCGACTTTTAGAGCATGTTCATGTGCTTCATCCCATACGTCTCCGTATACTTCAACATCTGCATTGAGCTGAGAGATTTTTTCAATCATGAATTCAGAAGTGGTTTTAGGAACGATAACTTTCACTTTTCCACCCAATTTATATCCGGCGTATGCCAAAGCTAAACCTGCATTTCCTCCTGAAGAAGCTACAAAATTCTTATTCCCTTGAGAGATATGGTGCCGCACCAATTCAGACATACCTCTCAATTTAAATGAGGCAGCTGGCTGAAAACAATCCATTTTAAAAAATACATTTAAACCTTTCTCTGCTTTGAGTTTGAGAGATTCAAAAGTCGGAGTTTGTATGTAAACGTTGGAATGCATTGAAATCAAATCTACCCAAAAAATGGCAAACCATAAATTCATTCACCCACCCATTCTTTTGAGTGTCGATATCGGTATTTGTCAAAGATTAGGGCCAATTTTCCTTTCGAACTCACAGAATAAATTTGTCTTCTTTGTGTAGGAATCGGATCCATATTTGTTTTTTGGAAGAAGGTAGTATTGAAAATCATCAGATTTTTATTGGTCGACACTTCTTCTGTTTGCCAAAAAAGATTGTTGCAATCGCCTCCGTCATCTTTGAAAGTATAGTATTTGAGAACCCACTTCAATTCGCCGTTTTCAATTCGGTATAAATTGCTAAGGGTGTCTTTAGTTTCCCATTCGTTGGCTACCGCACTAGCCTTTGACACAAAAGAGAAACCATTTACTAAAATGGTGTCAGTTTGGCTGATAGCCATGTGCGAGCTGAAACAGATTAAAGCGATTATCAAATTCTTCATATCTGAAAGATAGAGAAGATCAAAGAAAGAAAAAGTGATTATTCTAAGAATGAAGAATGAACTTATTATTCGGCTAAATTCATCAAGGATTTGCCTTTATTTCAATCAGCCAACTGCCTTCAGGAAACGAAAGTTTGTTTGGGTTCTTATAGTCATCAAAAAACACATACAAGTAAGTTCCTCTAGGTGCAATTTTGTTCATTCTAACTCCTTTATAAAAGTCTTCTAGCTTAATTTCTTTACCGTACATAGATTCAAATCTCAGACCCTCAAATGTTTTTAGAAATGTTTTGCTGATGACTTCAGGATTGCAATAAACCATCACCGAATAGTCGGTATGAATTTTACCCAAGTAAAAGGGTTTGGCTAATTCTTGCTTCATACTTGTTACGTCAACCACAGTTTGGGCTGAAGCACAAGAGAAGAAAAATACATTGAATAGGATAATCGGGATAAAGTTCTTCATAATGTATTGAAGACGACTTGAGAATTAGAGCTGGATCGTTTATAACAGAAAAATAACTTTTAAGGAATCTCCTCAATTTTGACAGATCTCAATAGCTCTAGAAACTGAAGTTCGATTGGATCTGTTTTTTGAGAGATACGTTCGAACTGAAAAGAAATAATACTTGAATCTATATAAGTTCTTGCATGAAGAGAAGTGTTGAAAAGTTTTGTTGAGTCTCTCAGTATGGTGTCTTTCTCTCCCAAAAAGGCATAATCTAATTGATTTATCTTTTCTGAGGTACCGAAAGTTGGAGTATAAGATTTACCGACTATTTTGTTGATGGTTTTATTCTTTTCATACATCTGCTTCAATTCGAATAAATCAGCATTGCCAAGCTCAGAAGTTTTATTACAATGTATGCGAAGACTCATCATTGAATCTACTTTGATAGGTTGCCAGTTAGATGACCAAGGAATTACTTCTTCGTAAGTAGTGTCTAAGATATGATAACCAAAAGTACTGTAAACACATGATTGATACATGTATTGATAGGTAGTATCAAACAAATCGTTTGAATCAAACTTGAGCATTAAACCATGTTCTTCAAAAACCAATGAATCTGTAAAAGTGTATTCATCAGCGACAAGAGAATTATCGACATCAGTACGCTCAGAACAAGAGAGCGTTAGAAAAGACATTATGATGACGAACCATTTCAAATTGTGATTTGATTAGGTAACTCAAAAGTTCGTAAAAGGAACAAATATTAGATTCAATTCTTTACAACCCCTGTTATCTTCAAATAAAGATTCGTTTTGTCTTGATAGTAAGTTTGGTCGTTAACAATTTTGTCAGCACCATTAATTGCTGCTGCGCATGTTGATTCAATAGTTGCCTGATCTAGTTCGGGTCCAAACTCTGTCCAACTGAGGGTATTAGTTTGATCGTTGAAAGAAACATTCGCCGCAGCATTAAAATGTAAATGAGAGGCAGGATCATGTGAATCGCCTTGCGCAGTTCTGCTCCAAGTTTGACATTCTTGATCTGAAATAATAGTTAAATCATTGCCAGTATTTATATAGTTTTCTGCGGTATCTTTAGTGTACGAGCTAACGGTGATAGTATAGCCTTCATCTTTAGAGCAGCTTGCAAGAATTAGTAGTGAAAAGGTGAGAATGGCAACAGTTTTTAAATTTTTCATAGTTTGATTATATTAAATTGAGTAAATATTTTTTTGCTTCTTCGATTTCTTTCTTTTTGAATCCACCCATATCTAGCTTGATTTTAGCCTTGTTCTCCATTATCAGGATTAATTCAGATTCAGAATTGGCTTTAACTTCTTTGAGTTCATCAACCAAAAGTGTTTTCTTTTCAAATGGAATTTTGGGCTTAAGAATGAGCGAGTCGTTTGCGTGCACGATTAAAGGAGTAGTCATTAATAAGATGTTGTGAAGAAGACTCAATCCTCCAATAACAGAATATATCACTGCTTTTGGGTTGCTACCATGAGTAAATCCGTCATAAGCCAAGTATATCATTAGGGCTGCTAAGAAGAGAGACATATAATTAGGCTTACTTCTTTTTACTATGACTTTGTTTTCCATTTGGGCGTTTTGATTTTTCTTAAAGATAGCATAACTGAAGGAAGTTTAGGGCATTAAGAATATGTCAATAAGAAGTTTGTTTCCTCTGCGCCAACGCACCCATCCTTGCTTTTTTGAACCACATTCTTTTATGTAAGTGTGACAAGGCTCCCCTTCGTGTTCAGCTGCTGGAGAATTGTAAAAACAATCATATTGTACCTTGATCCAATCTCCCTTTAAGTCAAAGACGCAAAGCAATTCAGGCTCATCAGGAATTATGATGTCGACAGCATTAGTATTGGGATTTGTCTTTAAAGGATTTGATTTTTCGAAATCGTTTTGTCTTCTGACGCCATATGATTCTCGTATATAGTTCTTCCAGCTCTTGAAGGTGTACTTCTCATCTTTGGGTACGAAGGCAGTTTGGTTGTTATTGTAGAGAATTTTGAAATATGATTCTGAATTCTCTAAGCATATGAAGTGCATGATCTCGTAATCGGCTTTTGAGAATTTGGCGCATATAAGGGGTGACTCATCATCTAGGGCATACATGTCTTCATTTGATATTATTTTGGATAAAGAACTGTCTTTGAAAAGTGAGTATTTCTGAGGCATTAATAAAAGGCCTATACCTAGTGAGCTAGTTTCAGTTTCGTATTCGCAGTACTTGTTTTGCGAAAAGGTAATCGAAGTTAGGCCAAGAAAGAGAATAAGGGTTAGGTGTTTCATGAATTGAATTTAAATCAATAAGTAAAGTCATTGATAAATTCTTGGGGCCTATGAGACTATGAATTATTATTCGATTTGAAAATGGAAGGATTTGATTGCATAGATCAAAAAGTACTGCCCGGACGTGTCATGAATTTGTTATTCGGTACGCCGCCGCCTTTCCCTTTTAGCCAAAAAATGACAAGTAAAATTAGTATGGAGATGGTGTAAGCAATGATTGGGTAAATCCAGTGAATACGCTCTAGACCCAATTTCCAAAGGTTGAAAAATGCTGACAAAATTAGACTTGAGGAGATGTGAACTGTGAAAATTGAGCTAATGACAATTAGACATTTGAGCTTAGTCTTTTTTAGCTTGATTGAAGCTTCCGCTACATCATTCGTTATTTTCTCTTCATTGACATTCGGTTGTTTTCGAACCTTATGAAGGTTTGAAATTGTATTCAAAGCCCCATGAAATCTATCTGAACACCAAGCCAAACCTATCAAGTAAACAACATAAAAGAAATAATGGAAGTACATAAGTTGAGATTAAATAGTTGATTTGGCAGATTTGATGCTTAAAATCATGTCATCAATTATTGGCTTCAAACTCCCTGATTCTTCACATTTGAACACATAATTTTTTTCATTGATTCTGCAAACTGCGTAACAATGATAGGAAGATTTCGCTTCTGGTATGGCTTTCAAGCTTTTGGAATACCTTATAAAATTCGAAGGGCCAGTTTCGTACTTCATTTCAAATAAAGAATCGTAGACAGTCAATCTATCCAATTCCTTAAGCAGTATATCTTCTTCTTGGTGATGATCTTCGATTGTCAGATTAAAATGTTTACCAATTTGGACCAGCCAACTCAGAGAATCTCTTGTCACTTTTGCAAAATTCCGACCCTCCATATCAGAGGGATCGGGTAGTTTAATTGTTATTGGAAGTCCATATTCTTCTAGTGTGTAATCTATCATTCCGATATAATCTTCTTCATTGATCTTGGCTTCCGTCTCCTCTTCCATATCTCCCTTTTGCATGGGGGCAACTTTCCATTCTCCTTCTATATTAGTGAGATCGTAGCTGAACTTGAAGTTGATGCTCTTTCTCGTTTCATGACAATCACACTTTGCATGATCTCCTTTTGTCACGCAAATCACAGAGTCTACCTTTGAGTCATAAGGTAGACAGCCTGCATCTATAGAACCTTGAACAATTTCTTTAGCATCTTCAGTGACAATATCCATTAATGATTCGCAATTACCCGTGCTTAGATTTTGAGAGAATTGTCTAACAACTTCTTCTGGCGTGTTTGGTGAACTACATGCCGAAAACAAAATACAAAGAGTTAAATATGGAAATGCCCGTCTCATGAAACTAAAGATAAGGAAATCTGCAGGCACTTCTGAGAGTTTAAAAAATTCATACCTTAGAATCAAATCACACTTATGAAAGCTTTACTTCTTTTGCTATTTGTTTCAATGACTTCAATGGCGAGTGCTCAAGTATATCCGGGTGTTTATTACAATCTGCGAGAGGCTAGAGAGAATATAAATATTTGTACAGTCTTGCTACAAGCAGGAGGGAATAAGAAAAAAGCGGCTCCTTCTATTTGCCGATTGGTAAATCTTGAAATGCTAGATTTTCAAAAGAATGAGCTCGATAGTATTCCGTCTTGTATTGGCACAATGGGAAGTTTGAAAAATCTTTATTTGTCTTCGAATAAGATGAAGAAATTCCCTGAGTCGGTTTGTGGTTCAACAAGCTTAGAATTATTGGCATTAGACAATAATCAAATTGTTTCTGTACCCAATGAAATAGGGAATGTCTCAACATTAAAAATTCTGTATATCGGTCATAACAAATTGACTTCACTGCCAGAAGAAATTGGAAGCTTGAGTAATTTGAAGGTATTAGAAATGAACGGAAATGACATTACCACTTTGCCTTCATCAATGAAAAAGCTGAGCAAGTTGGAATATCTAATCTTAGACGGAACCAAGATTTCAAATTTGAATGAGATTTTACCTTCACTTAAAAATCTTAAGCTTCTCTCAATAGGAGGAACATACGGAACCTCTCCTGAAGAGATGGCAGCTTTGAAAGCCGCATTACCTAAGGGCTGTATTTTGAATCCAGTAAAGGAACAAATTGAAGCTGCCGGCCATGTGTCGGGTTATGTTTTCCCAAAGATTAGGGATTAATAATCTTATTTCTTTACTTCTCTTTGAAACAAACAAACTGCTCCGTCATTATAATGATCAGGTAATTCAGAAGTGTCTTTTAGCTCTTTTGTGCCTAAGAATGCGAAACCTAGTTTTTCGTAATGCTTAATGAGACCTTGATTCAAGCCGACCGTATCCATTCTCACATATTTCAAATTATTAGAAACACAGAACTGATCGGCCCAAGACACGATTTGACCAACAAGATTTTGACCACGAAATTTTGGATTGGTAGCTATTCTGTGCAGATAAATTGAAGGTTCTTGATTAGCACCCCAAATCATATCATCAGAAAGAGCCGTGGCCCAAATACATGCAATTTCCCCATCAATCACAATCTTCCATTGTTTCAAATTATCGATTTCATTAATGATTAGTTCCTTTTCAAATTCGGGCCAAGAAACTTGATCCTTAGATTTCATGTAATCAGTAGCAATTCGATACAATTCAAAAATCTTTGAAAGGTCGTTTTGGGTGCTATTAGTAATTTGAAATGAAGACATTGCTGAGTTGTTATTCAATTTCTTTTTTCCACTTCTCAATTGAGGCATCAATTGACTTTACTTCGTTTTTTCGATCGTAGTACATTGTGTTTTTCAGACTCATTAACTTATCAGAGTATTCAATTGCTTCTTTGAATTTGTTTGATCGCGCCAACAAACTGGCTTTAATCCAATATAAGTGACCTTCAATGTATTCTCTTGGATAAAATTGATCATTCCATTCTGTGGTTTTAGACATGATATTTTCGGCTTCATTTATCCATCTTTCGGCTAAACTTTCATTCGATTTGATTTCTACTAGGTGCTCGGCGCCTTGAACAAAAACAACCCATTTAATGTATTCAGCTTGCTTGTTAGCTCTTGATTCTACTTCTTCTTGAAACTGCTGAAGGTAGTTCGTTTCAAAAGGAATTTCAATTTCTAAAAAGTCCCAGTTTAAAATGATAGAACCGAACTTGTATCCAACTTGACTTATGGAGTAGTTTAAATTTTCAGTTTTATTAGCAGTTTTCTTAGGCAAGATGTCAACTCTTAAGGCATCTTCATTTTCATCATATTTAAAAGCTCCCCATTGTTTATGAGTTTTATTGAAAATAATGGTCCACCTATCATTCTCTCTAGGAATCATAAATAAGGAATACTTTCCACTATCAAGAGACATCTTATTTATCGTCACTTTTGAATTGAACTCTACAGTTGTCGCATTGTTGGCACCTGCGCGCCAAACATTATTGTATGGAACGAGCATGCCCCAGATTTCTCTGTCTTTGGTTGCTGGGCTGCCGTACTTAACATTGACCTCAGTATATCCAATTTTTTGGAAAACAGCTTTGTCGGGACTTACTCTTGGAACTAAGCCAATTTGATATTGACTTATTGCAAGGTGAGAAATGAATAGAAGAATTATTGATAGAGAATATTTAATCATTTGTCCGTTTTAATATTTAGGATCACATGAATAAAGTTAGGGAATTATTATCATCAGTTTTAATTCAGATATTTTGGTCACAGGCAAAAATGAACTTTAGCAGGCATATCGGCTGTGTATCACTCTGGGTGAAATTGTGATTATGCTCATTCACCAGAGACATATATGCGCCCATCTAACCACATATATTTATCTCCTATTTCAATTCTGTTTTCACCAATAGTTGCAGTATCAATGGCAATTACTGGGAAAGAGTCGATTTCAAATTTTTCCCAAGACGGAGAGCCGTGTCCAAATTCAAGAGTTTGATTACGGATAAACCATTTCCTAGTTTGCGTATAGTATAGCCCGTTCTCCCAACCTTCTGAAGTATAAATATCTCCTTTGCTATTGTTATGAATCGTGAGATATTTAAATTTTTCAGCCGTTTCATAATGAAACCATTTTCCTTCAAAGTTTGAGTCTAAATTGATTACAGGCTTTTTGTTGCAACTCACAAGAATGCTCAGAAATACTGGAAGAATGAAAACTGTCTTAGTCATGATAGAGTGCCCAATAATTGAGGGGGTCCTCTCTTACTACTTTTCGGTGATAATACAAATGTTGATAATAAGCTTCCCAGAATTTGAGATTGTGTGTTCGTAGGTACAGAATCTTATTGATAGCAGCACTATAAAGTAAACGACTGGACATTAACTCTTCTTTTTCTAATGTAATGAGAGACTCATTGCTCACCTCACTCATTTTCAATTCATAGAAGAATGATCCTCCTTTATCATAATTCTGAATTTCGTCTGTAAAGAGTGACGGATTATTCTGTACAAATGAAAGAACAGTTTTGTTGGAGCTTATCAAATTTGATGCGTTAAAACCACTTTTGGTCTGTCTAATTGAGTCCTGTAATTGATCGTGAATAGACGATATGGTAGAATTAACAATATCAAGTTCCATAGATAGAAAATCATTCCTTTTCAATCCGTTAGAATAATTAAAAACCGTGTCTTGAAAGCTTTTGTGCTCGAATACATTATGATACTGACTGGAATCAAATTTATGAAGATAATAAGTGAAAATTGTATTTGGTTTGTTGCGACTTGTTCTAAAAACTCTAAAATGTAATGAGTCGTTTATTCTTTCTCCTCTTGAATAATTTAGAAGTGTGCTGTCTTCATAAAAGAAATCAAAGAATTCATTTATTTGACCGTCTTTGAAAATCTGAATCTGTAAACTTGTTAGGTCGCAATTGCACCAGGATTCTTCGAGTTTTATCACGGTATCTTCTTCGAACTTGACAACTACATTTTCGCCAAAACTGTCAATGTTCAATTTTTGCGAATTTCCAATGTGGGATATTGATAGAAACAGTATGAGAAAAAATCCTTTCAAGTTCTAATTGGTTTGTCGTTTGAGTAAATCTAGTAATTTATTGCGCGGCCAAGGAATAAGGGTGGATTTTACTTAATATGTTATATGCTGTTTTCTATTACTTAAGAATGACTGAGCGATAGAATCTACAGTATGATGATGCTCTTGCCAAGAAAGGAAAACTTCTTCAGCCCATTTTCGAATGAGATTCTTGCATTCTAAAGAGTTTTCTTGAGCTAACAGAACATCACTAGTCGTAATTTTGCCTCTGTGTCCAATTTTAGGTGGAGTTAATACTTCAGAAGGATGAGTAATCTTATATTCTTTTAGTGTATTGCTGAGAATTGGTGAAAGTTCATAGGTCCATGATATTTTTTCTTTCAAGACAAGAGTCATTCTAGTTAAATGGAAATGGTTATTCCACCTACCGTGAATTTCTGGATGTTGCAGTGTGTGGGAATCAACGACAAGAAATTTAAATTCTAGATTTTCAGGTTTCGCGTAATCTACTCCGGAAAATCCAAAATTGAAAATCTCCAAACATTCGTGAATTCCTCTTTCCGTTTTGGCTCCACAGAATTGACAGAAACCTGAATCTTCTAAAATTATCCCATTCTTTTCCGCAAAGTGAATATAGTCCTGCATTAAATGTAACTAACTTCCAAATAAAGTGAATATTCACCTTATTCCTTATATATGTTATTGTGTCACTACTTAGGCCATTTAAATACCCAAGCACCATCTCCTGCGCTTGAAGCTTTTGAAGCTGCGCTTGATTGAGAATCATGTTGTGAAATAGATACCATGTATAAACCGTCAAAACGTCCTAACACCTTAGCCGAACCATATCCTGCTGATTTCATTTTACCTACATAGCTATCTGCATTTCCTGATTCAGAGAATGCGTTTCCGATTACATGAAAGCTTCCTGATGCTGAACTGTTATCTACAACTGGTTCAACATAATCTTCAACTACTTCGTCTTCTACAACATCTTCTGATCCGTCATCAACAACTTCATCTGAACCATCATCAACAAGATCTTCAGTTGTTTCATCTGTGCCATCAATTACTCCTTCGGTTCCGTCTCCGTGACCATCTCCATCACCAGCACCATGTCCGTCTCCGTTTCCTTCTCCATTTCCGTCACCGTGCCCATCACCTTCATCTCCATGTCCTTCTTCGTTATCAGCTATTTCAGAGCCATCCCCATTAATGAATGTCATGATTTTATCTTTGTAGATGTAAGCAGCTGTTCCACCACCACCTAAAAGGGCGATAACGATAATCCATGGTAATACTCTACGTTTTTTCTTTTCACCATCTTTTCCGTCTTTACCTTTTTTATCTTTTGGCTTTTTAGAAGATGGTTTTTGCTTTTTGTCAGATCCTTTCTTTTTGTATTTGTCTTTGACAGATTGCATTCTTTTATCAGCTGTTTCTGCTGTTTTGTCTGCTGCGCTAGAAGTTGCTGCGGCTCCCGCAATGGTTGCTCCTGTTGCTGCAGCTGCAACCTTAGATGATCCTGAATCTTCTTTTTTATCTGTAGCCGCTTTAGGTGCCTCTTTTGCAGGTGTTTTGATTGCATCAGATTTACCAGCTGCAGCTAATGCTGCAGCTGCCGCTTTCGAAGTTCCTACTTCTTTTTTCTCATCAGTAGGCTTAAACTCGTTTTTCTCTTGAGGATTTTCTTTTTTAGTTCCAGATACAATTTCTGGTTTTTTAATATCGGATGCGAGCTTTGAGTCACCTGTAGCTCTTTCAATTGCACTTTTCTTACCGTCTGTCTTTTTAGATTTATCAGCTGGTACAAATGAGTTTTTGTCGTCAGTATTAGCTGTTGCTGGTTTCGTTTCGGCAGGCTTCTCAACCGCTTTTGTCTCTGTCACTTTCTTCTCTGCTTCAGCCTTTGCGTCTGCCGCTTTTTTGTCCGCCGCGGCTTTAGTTGCTGCAGCTTTGTCATCTGCTGCTTTGTGTTTTGCAGCTATTTTATCTGCCTCAGCTTTTGCTTTGGCATCAATTTTATCTTGAGCAGCCTTCGCTTTTGCAGCCGCTTTTTCTTCTGCTGCTTTGGCTTTAGCTGCAGCTTTTTCAGCTTTTTTGTCAACTACCGGAGCCTTTTCTTCTGCTGCCGGTTTAGCAGCTGCTTTTGGAGCTTCCTTTTTTGGTTCCTCTTTCTTAGCGGCTGGTTTAGTTGCGGTTGGTGTAGCTTCTCCTGCAATTGCACCTTTCGGATCCATCTTAAAACTCACATCACCATCAGCATTCTTTGAAAAGCTTCCGAACTCAAACATATCATATGAGTTTCCTTTACCTAATTCTGCTTCAATTTCTCGAACAAATTTCGCTACCTGATTCTGAGCATCTTGCTGGTCAGATCCTTCTTTTTCAGAAATGAACTTTGCCAGTGCGCCATCATTAAATTTAAGGTGTGGGTTGAAGACTACTTTTCCGGTTTTAGAATTTGAAACCATCAATGATCCGAATCCTGGAAGGATTACAGAAGATTGAATTTTGAGCATTTCAATGATATATTTATTCATAGGTTAAGTAAAGTTGGTAGTACAAAATAGCAAAATCTACTTTTACTGCTAAGGTTTTTACAATATTTCTTTCAAATCAAAGGTGCGATCTAGCCTTACTCCTCTGTCCGTTTTCTTTAAAGTGCAACATTGATTTGCATGATCATGCTCTAAAAACAAAACATATTCTTCTTCAACAGCCTTTCTCAAAAAGGCATCTTTTTCGCCTAATGTGATAAGGGGTCTTGTGTCGTATCCCATAACATATGCTAGTGGAATGTGACCGACAGATGGTAATAAATCTGCCATAAAAACAATCTTCTTACCCTTATAATTTATGATCGGCAGTTGTTGAGAATCTGTATGTCCGTCTACAAACATTACATCTATATCGCTAAAAACGTTTTTGGTTAAATCTCCTTCTCTATTGATGAATTTAAGCTGGCCAGATTCTTGAATAGGCAATATATTTTCTGACAAGAAAGAAGCTTTCTCTCTTTGGTTTGGTTCAGTTGCCCATTTCCAGTGTCTTTCGTTTGACCAGTAAGTTGCGTTTTTAAATACAGGAGCAAAGCCTGATTCTCCAATTCTTTGAATGGCACCACCGCAGTGGTCAAAATGCAAATGAGTTAAGAAAACGTCAGTAACATCATCTAACGAGAAGCCAGCTTTTTCGATTCCACCTTTCAATGAGCCGTCTCCAAACATGTAGTAATACGAGAAGAATTTTTCAGATTGTTTATCTCCAATTCCGGTATCCACTAACATTAATCTGTCGCCATCTTCAATGAGTAAACATCTCATGCTCCAAGAGCACATGTTATTTGAATCTGCTGGATTAGTCCGAGACCATATTGATTTCGGAACGACTCCGAACATTGCTCCGCCGTCTAGTTTGAAATTTCCTGTGTCAATTGGGTGTAAGATCATAAGGGTAAGTTTGAGGTTCTAAAATAGTTAAATTTTGGTTGATAGTAGTTGTTGGTTTTGATCGATTGTTTCGAGCGAGATGACAAATGGCGTTGTTCGTGTTTCGTTCGTGCTTTTCAGGTACCCTACAGGGTTTTCGTTCAAGATGATAAATGGTTTTTTAGAAACGTCTTGCGATAAGACATTTGTCTACTTGAAATCGAAACACGATACACGGAAAGTCTGGCGAAGCCAGGACGCATGAAAAACTAAATCATTTGTCATCACGCACGAAACCACAGCCGTCTGTGAATAATTCAAACCTTGACCTCTTCCAAACATCCATAAAAACCACGAACTTCAAATTATGAAAGTACATTTTATAGCTATCGGAGGGTCAGCCATGCACAACTTAGCAATGGCATTGAGTAGAAAGGGATACCAAGTCACAGGTTCAGATGATGAGATTTTTGAACCTTCAAAAAGTAGGTTGGCTAAAGAAGGAATCTTACCAAAGCAAATAGGATGGAACCCTGATTTTATCACCGAAGATTTAGATGCAGTCATTTTAGGGATGCACGCAAGGGAGGATAATCCTGAATTGGTGAAAGCGCAAAAGATGGGCTTGAAGATTTACTCTTACCCTGAGTTTGTGTACTCACAAACGAAAGATAAAAAGCGATTAGTTATAGGAGGAAGTCATGGTAAAACAACTATCACTTCAATGATGTTGCATGTGATGGATAAGCTTGGTTTAGAAACTGATTATTTGGTTGGGGCTTTGCTTGAAGGCTTTGACTGTATGGTTCAACTTTCTGATGCGCCTTATATCGTTATTGAAGGGGATGAGTACTTGTCTTCACCAATCGATAGACGTCCGAAATTTCATTGGTATGCTCCTCATGTAGGTTGTATTAGTGGTATTGCATGGGATCACATTAATGTTTTTCCAACATTTGAAAATTATGTGGGACAATTCAAAATCTTCACAGATAAATTTGAGAAAGATGGTACGCTTGTATTTTATGAAGGAGATGAGAGCATCATTGAAGTGGTGAACTTATTACGTCCTGACATCAAAGCATTACCATATCGAACTCCTGACTTTGAAGTAAGAGATGGAATTACGTATGTGATTGTTGAGGCCGGATATAATGATGAAGGTCAAATGACCTATAAAGAGTTAGAGCTAAAGATTTTCGGGAACCATAATTTGCAGAACTTGATGTGTGCTAAACTCATGTTGAATGAGATAGGGGTGAGGGACGATCAATTCTTTGAAGCGATATCTTCGTTTACAGGTGCCGCAAAACGTTTAGAACAGATTGCTGAGAATGATTCAAGTGTTGCCTTTAAAGATTTTGCCCACTCGCCTTCAAAGTTGAAGGCTACCGTGGCGGCAGTTAAGCAACAGTATCCTGATCGTAAACTAATCGCATGTATGGAGTTGCATACATTCTCTTCATTGAAAAAAGAGTTTTTACCTCATTACAAAGAGTGTATGGAAGATGCTGATGAAGCGATCGTTTATTTTAGCCCTGATGTGGTTGCTCATAAGAAGCTAGAACCAATTACCGCGGAAATGGTAGCAGATGCTTTTGGCAGCAAGAATGTGACTGTATATACTGATTCAGATGAAATAACTGCAATGCTTAGGGCAAAGGATTGGCAAGACAAAAATTTACTCTTAATGAGTTCAGGAAACTTTCATGGCGTAGACTTAGATGCCTTTGCCAAGGAGTTGATTAATTAAGAAGTCTTTTTAGGTCCACGCATAACGATCTTTCTAAAGATAAGCGTGACAAAGAAAGAATAGAATCCTGAAAAGAAGGTTAGTCCCATTAAGTGGGCAATGAATACCGAAGAAGATGAAAATATAGATTCAAAATTATCTTCTTTGTTCTCAATGAAATCATCAAAACTTTTACCCGCCCAAGTTGGGTCAGTATCTTGTAAGGCTACAAAGTTAGTCTCGTCAGGGAATTTCTCATGCAAATCAGCTGTTCGTTCAGCAATCATTGTGTTTCTGATAGAAGGGTCGATCTTTTCGTGATAGAGGTAAGCAAATCCCGCAACTAAAACTGTGTAAATGATACCAGTTTGCATGGCAGCCTTAAAGTCTGCTAAGAAGTGCCCTTCAGCAAAATCTTCATCTTTCTTAGACATGTAAAGGCCAACCGCAATTCCGGCCATTAGCAAGAACACATTAATCATGATTCCAATTTTGAAAAAAGCAATTGAACCTCCAGAATAATAAACAATCATGTTAATGATCATCCATACTAAGGCAAAAGCAATTCCGAACTTAATTGAAGTCTTCATGATGTGTGTGGATGTTTATCCTACGTGATACTTCCCTTCAACTTCACCACGCCCAATTGCCTTAAGCATTTTCATGTGGTATTTAATTGCAGAAAAGAATGTTGAATGCGTGTTGTAAGGAACTCCGAATTCTTCAGCTGTTTGCTTTACAACTTTAGATAAACCTTTGTAATGAACGTGACAAATGTTCGGGAACAAGTGGTGTTCAACTTGGTAATTTAATCCACCAACTAACCAATACAATATTCTACTCTTAGGAGCGAAGTTTGCTGTTGTTTGCATTTGGTGAATAGCAAAGTTGTTTGGGATGCTCATATCGGCATCATGCTCAACGAATTCAACCTCAGGCACAACATGAGCTGGTTGAAAAACATATGCTAAAATAGATCCTGCAACAAAGTGAAGTCCGAATAAGAAAATTGGGAACCAGTACCAAGCGATATCAATCATTAAGATTGGTAATACAAGAACAAGTATGTAGTATAATACCTTGAAAAAGATCAACTCAGCCAATAATGCTCCGAAGTTCGGGTTCTCAGTTTTGGTCAAATCCAATGCTTTGTATCTGTAAAGTTGTTTGAAATCTTTTGCTGTAATCCAAGAGAATGTCATTAAACCGTAGAAAAACCAAGCGTAAAAGTGTTGGTATTTATGAATTGGTTTAAGTTCTGCATTTGGAGAAAATCTTAAGAATGGAGGTGGTTGAATATCTTCATCATAACCTTCAACATTCGTATAGGTGTGGTGTAATATGTTATGTTGGATTTTCCAAGTTGGAGCGTATCCACCAACCATATTCACAATTTTACCAATCCATCTGTTTACGCTATCCTTTTTAGAGTATGCGCCGTGGTTAGCATCATGCATAATAGATAATCCGATACCTGCAGTTCCTAAGCCCATACAAAGGTAAAGCAAACCAACCAACCAAACTTCTTGTACTAATCCTGATAATAAAAAACCAAGTGGAACGAAGAATAATGAAACCATGAAAATGGTTTTCAATTTCATGTTCAAATTAGCATGTTTTGAAATGTTGTTGTCTTTGAAATAAGCTCTTACTCTTTTGTTCAAAGTTGCGTTGAAATCCGCGCCAATCTTACGATCGTATTTTAATGGTTTAAGTGCTTCTTGCATGGCATATAAGTTTCCGGGTACAAAGTTACGACTTATTTTATGTTTTAAACAGCCTTTTTTGGGCTTGAATTAAGAACGCAATCTTAATAAAGTTGGTCTTTTCCCTTAGTTATTGCTGCCGAAGACGGATAGTGTTGTAGAATATTGCTCAGAAACTGATAAGAATCATAAATCTGAACGGACGATTATCCAATATGAAAATCACCTTGGATTTCATCACGGCCAATGGCTTTAAGCATCTTCATGTGATACTTGATAGCTGAGAAAAACGTTCTGTGAGAATTATAAGGCACGTTAAACTCTTTAGCGGTCTCTTTGACAATCTTAGAGAGCTTCTTGTAATGCACATGGCAAATGTTAGGGAACAAGTGATGCTCTACTTGATAATTTAATCCGCCAATGAGCCAGTACAAGATTCTGCTCTTTGGAGCAAAGTTTGAAGTGGTGGCCATTTGGTGCATTGCAAAGTTGTTGTCAATTGTATGGTCAGGATTTGCTTTTATAAAAGCTGTTTCAGGCACTACGTGAGCAGGTTGAAATACAAATGATAAGATTAAGCCGGCAATGAAGTGGCACAAGAAAATAAAAGTAACCCACCAGTACCAAGCCATATCAATCATCAAAATTGGAATGACAATAGTAAGTGTATAAAAGATTAATTTACTGAAGATTAATTCGGCAAGCAATGCTCCGAAATTAGGATTTTCAGTTTTAGTCAAATCTAATTTTTTATATCTGAATAGTGCTTCAAAGTCTTTGTTTGTCGCCCACGAAACAGTCATTAAACCATAAAAGAACCAAGCATATAAATGCTGATATCTGTGAATTGGTTTATGAGGTTCGTTAGGAGAGAATCTTAAAAATCCAGGCGGTTGAATGTCTTCGTCATAGCCATCAACATTGGTGTAAGTGTGGTGCAGAACATTATGTTGGATTTTCCAATTTGCGGCATAACCTGAGATAGGAACAATGATTTTCCCTAACCATTTGTTTACCCAATCTTTCTTTGAATATGCGCCATGGTTAGCGTCATGCATTACTGATAATCCAATACCAGCCATTCCTAAAGCCATGAAGAAATAACATAAACCTACCATCCATACTTCGGATGCAAAACCTGTAATTAAAAAGGTCAAAGGTGTGAAGTAAAGAATCACCATAAAGACCGTTTTAATCTTCATATTGGCATTCGCATACTTAGAGATATTATTTTCTTTGAAATAAGCTCTTACCCTCTTGTTCAAAGTTGACGTAAAGTCACGCCCGATCTTCTGAGAAGTGTTGTTGGTTCTGCAAATTAAGGATTACTTCTTAATGGGCAGCTAGTTTGTTAATAACAAATGACTATCTCTTTTTGTTCTTCGCTTTTTCTTGTTGAAGCTTTTGAGCCTCTTCTAAACGTTGAGCAAATTTAGATTTTCCTTTTTTCTTTGGATTCGCTTTCTTCGCTTCAATCTTTGCTAAAAGTTTTTCTTCGTCAATAAAGAATTTCTTAATCGCGAACATAATTCCGATTGTCATCAATGTTGAGATGAAGTAATAGAAACTTAATCCTGAAGAATAAGAGTTAAAGAAGAAGATCATCATGATAGGGAAGAAGTACATAATGTATTTCATGTTCGGCATCCCCGACTGAGTTGGTTGCTGCATATTACTACTATTGTAGTGAGTATACACCAATGTTGTAATTGCCATTAATAAAGTAAAGATAGAAACGTGTGATCCATAGAATGGAATTTCGAATCCTAATAGGATTGGAGAATCATAAGATGATAAATCTTCGGCCCAAAGGAATCCTTTTTGTCTTAGCTCGATAGATGCCGGGAACAATCTGAATATCGCAAATAGAATAGGCATTTGGATAAGCATTGGCACACAACCAGCAAGCGGACTAACGCCCGTCTCACGATAGAGACTCATGGTGGCCTGCTGTTTCTTCATTGCGTCCTCCTTTTTAGGGAACTTCTCGTTAATCTTTTCAATTTCTGGTTTTAATACCTTCATCATTGCTGATGATTTGTACATTTTATAGTTTACCGGAGATAAAATCAACTTCACTACAATAGTCAATAATAGAATAGCAAATCCAACAGATACACCTAATCCTAGCAAGCCTGTGAAGAGCGGACGGATTGCGTATTTGTTAATCCATCTGAATAATCCAGGTCCTAATTCAACAACATCTTCTGTTCCGTTATCATAAGATGCTAAGATGTCATAATCAACAGGTCCCATGTACCAATTTAATTCTACCGTGTTCTCTGCCTTTGTTGCTCCAAGGTTCACATCAGCCATGTAATGCTTCGTGTACTTAACTTGCTCTTCATCACCATAATTGGCAATTTTAATTGTTGAGTTTTTAGGAGAGAAATTGTTTTTGTTTGAGATGATTGCTGTGAAGAATGATTGTTTAAATGAAATCCATTCAATGTTTTCTTCAAATTCTAAATCATCTTCCATCCAGATATAGTCATATGAATCTTCTTCATATTGAAAGAATGTTACTGAGTTTCTTTGCTCGTTAGGGAAGTGCTTCTCAGTTGCTAACAATTTAAAATCTGCTACAAAATGAGCATCTTCAACTTCATTATCTGTGAATCCTTTGAAATAAACATCATAATCAATGTCGTACATACCAGGCTTCATTGTATAAGTGAAACCTACTGTTTTTCCGCTTTTTGTAGACTCTAAAGAGATCGCTTCAGCTGATTGAGAAACAATCTTGAATTCTAAATCAGAGGTATTTACTTCATCTCCCTTATTGTCATAAGAGATACCGTAAGTTGAATTTTCATCAAATAACTTAAGCGGATCTTTTTTCTCAGCTACGTAATCTTCATAGGTTACGTACTCTTTGAAATAAACTGATTGAATTCTTCCACCCTTATTGCTGAAATCAACGATCATTAAGTCGTTTTCTAAAGTGGTGATTTCTTCATCAAATTCAGGAAGGTCTTCAACTTCTTCTATCTCTGCAACCGTTGAATCATTTTGTAAAGCAGAGATTTCAGGATTTACTTTATCACTAATCGCAATGAAAGTATCTAAATCAGTGATTGTGTCGTGATAAGAAAGACCTAATAGTGAATCAATTATTTGATTTCCGTCAGCATCATTATTTGGTACTAAGTTAGATGCAACAACATCTTCAACTTCAGTAACAATATTATCTTCTGTTTTTGTTGAATCATTTTGCTCAGTTTGAGCATTGTCTTCTTCAACAGGGTCTGGTTTTGGGCTAAATATTGCAAAGGCAATAAGTATACCTGCAATTAGAATTAACCCCGTTATTGATCTCTTATCCATTCAGTTTTGAATTACACCTTTGCAAAGCTTCGGTGATGAAACAGGCTGCAAAATTAGTGAACTTATTTAATTAGGAGTCGATTGATGGGATAGAATATTGTATTTTATCCACTAGATCTCTAAATAGCTTTTGAAAAGTACTGCTAGCGCCTTATTTGGACATTTCTTTAGAACCAACTTTCACCTCTTGTTTTTTGATTGCTGCCTGAATGAAAGCAATAAAAAGTGGGTGTGGTTGTTCAACAGTTGATTTGTACTCAGGATGAAACTGTGCTCCTACAAACCATGGATGATTCGTTACCTCAACAACTTCTACTAATCCAGTTTCTGGATTCTTACCAGTAGCCTTCATTCCGTTTGCTTCAAAATCATTCAAGTATTTACTATTGAATTCGAATCTGTGTCTGTGACGTTCTTTTATATCTTTTGTTTGATATGCATTGAAAATATGAGAATCTTCAGAAAGCTCGCAATCATAAGAACCTAAACGCATTGTTCCGCCCAAATTAGTGATGCTTTTTTGCTCTTCCATCAAATCTATAACTGGTTGCTCACACATTTTTGAAATCTCAGTTGAGTGTGCATTTTCCCATCCTAAAACGTTTCGTGCGTATTCGATAACAGCACATTGCATTCCTAAACAAATTCCAAAAAACGGAATGTTGTTTTCTCTCACAAATTGCACTGCGGTAATTTTACCTTCAATACCTCTTGATCCAAATCCTGGTGCAACAAGTACTCCATCTAAACCTTTCAACTGATCAGTAACATTCTCTGAAGTCAGTTTCTCTGAATGAATCCATTTCACTTTGACATCACACTCATTGGTCGCACCCGCATGTTCAAGGGCTTCTGCAATTGATTTATATGAATCTTTTAGTTCAATGTATTTACCCACTAAACCAACAGTGACGATTTTTTTAGGATTCTGAAGCTTATGTAAAAAGTCTTTCCACTCTTTTAATTCAGGAGCTCCGTTATCAGGTAAACCTAGTTTTTCAAGAACTACTTCGTCAAGCTTCTCATTTTGCATCATGATTGGCACTTCATAAATCGAAGATGCATCAATAGATTCAATAACAGATGACTGTGCAACATTACAGAACAAAGCAATTTTTCTTCTGATCGAATCATCTAAATGATGTTCAGTTCTACATACCAAAATATCTGGTTGAACACCAACTTCTAACATCTGTTTTACAGAGTGCTGAGTAGGTTTTGTTTTTAATTCTCCGGCAGCTTGTAAGAAAGGTACCAGTGTAAGATGAATCACTAGGCATTGATTTCTTTTCTCCCATAACATTTGTCTTACTGACTCTATGTATGGTAAAGATTCAATATCACCAACAGTTCCGCCTATTTCAGTAATTACAATATCGAACTCTCCTGATTTGCCAAGAATTTGAATTCTGTGTTTAATTTCATCTGTAATGTGAGGAATAATTTGGACTGTTTTACCCAAAAATTCTCCTCTACGTTCTTTATTGATTACAGATTGGTAGATTCTACCAGTGGTTACATTGTTTGCTTGAGAGGTAGGAACATTTAAAAAACGTTCGTAATGTCCTAAGTCAAGATCAGTTTCTGCGCCATCATTAGTCACATAACATTCTCCATGTTCGTAGGGATTTAAAGTTCCCGGGTCAATGTTAATGTATGGGTCTAATTTTTGAATGGTCACAGAGTGCCCTCTGGCTTGCAAAAGCTTTGCAAGTGAGGCAGATATGATTCCTTTACCGAGAGATGAAGTAACCCCGCCGGTTACAAATATGTACTTAGTTGAATTGGACATAATCTTGTTTTGTAACTACGGGAAACAAAGGTAGTGTAAAAGTTGTCCATTTATCTAGTAAATGAAGAAGAAATCTTTAACAAAATTGGAATCGGATGTTCATAAGTGTAAATTCGCTCTTCAAATTATGCAAGAAGTAACTTATCAATTTCACAAAGAAGACTGGATGGCTTTTAATTTGCACCACATTGCAAATTCACCGGCACACCATAAGAACAGGGCTAAAGCGATTAGGTCAGTACCAGTAATGTTGATTGGATTAACAATATTTTTTGGTATTTCAGAAGGTGATTGGATTGTGCCTGTCATAGTTTCATTGGTAATTGGTACACTTTGGATTTTATGGTATCCAGGCTTCAGAGATAAAAAGGTAATAAAAGGGATAGATCAATTTATTGATGAAAAACAAAACCAAAACTTTTTAGGAGAACATAAGGTTGGTGTGTCATTAGGAGGTATTACTTTGACTACTGATGCGTCAGAACAGTATGTGAAATGGGAAGAAATTGTGAAGTTAGAGACGACTGAAAATTATATCTTCATTTATAACACAGACACTACGGCTATTATAATGCCTAAGAACGCATTGAAGGATGCTTTAGCCTTTGAAGAGATGCTTGAAGAAAACATAATGAAAGCGATAGATGAGAAATAAAGACATTAAACAACCAACTGGCAACATGCTTATGATTGGATTTGGAATAATTATCCTTCTCTGCGCCATACTTTTCATTGGGATATCTAATTCTAATATCATTTTGGCAGGACTTGCAGCATTTGCTTACACTGTAATTGCCTTTCCACTATTGAACATTGTCGTAGGATTGATCTATAAATTCACTGGACATTACGAGGCAGCAAGAGTACATCTTATTGTGGGTGTCTCAATAACAGCTCTTCTGCTAATTTGGTGGATTTACAACTTGGTAGTTGTTTCTTAGGAAAGTTCTTCTTGAAGTCCGATCATTTTTAAACAAGCAACTGCACATTCAATGCCTTTGTTACCATGCTTACCGCCTGATCTATCAATAGATTGTTGACGATTGTTGTCAGTTAATACACAAAATGAAATGGGTGTATTGTACTCCATTTGAACAGCCATGATTCCTTGAGTGGCACCTTGGCATACAAAATCAAAATGTTTTGTTTCACCCTGAATGACACATCCAATTGCAACAACACCATCTATGGCGTCATCACCTTCAAGCATGAATTGACAAGCTAAAGGCAGTTCGAATGTACCTGGGATGTATTTTACAACAATGTTTTCTGGCTTAACACCATTTTCTTCAAGAGCTTGACGCGCTCCCTTTAAAAGATTGAAAGTGATATCATCATTCCATTCAGAAACAACAATGCCGATTTTAAAATCGGCACCATTCGGAATTTTTTCCTTATCGTATTCTGAAAGATTGTTATCTACTGTAGCCATAGTTCTTATTGAACTCTTGCAATGTATTTATCAATGTCTGCAGCTTCTTTACTAGCCGACCATTCTTTCTTGATCTTCTCGTAAGATTTAGTTGCAGCTTCGTAATTATCTTGCTCTTCATAAACCAAACCAGCTTTCTTTAAGAACATTGGCGTGGTAAATTCATTTGCTTCTCTTTCTGCAGCTTCTTCAAAATATTGAACTGCTTGATCAAGTTCACCTTTCTCAACATAGCAATCACCTTTCATCCCGATTACTAATGTTCCTAACATTACATCTTCGAAATCACAATTGTCTAAATATTCTAAAGCTCCATCCCAATCACCATCTTCCATTAAGTGAGTTGCCATACCGTAGTTTGCAATTTCGCCTCCTGGAGTTCCATCATAGTCTTCAGCGATTGATTCGAAACCATCATAATTCTCAGTTCCGTCATATGCAGCACCTGTAGTATCACCTTCTTGGTAATCATAGAA
>Ga0316204_10003524_pt1 | contig 30949 bp, 24 predicted proteins | sample 6monrhotite_MG_2_FD_205661 | JGI IMG/M metagenome (GOLD analysis project Ga0316204, IMG submission 205661) | Microbial mat bacterial communities from mineral coupon in-situ incubated in ocean water Damariscotta River, Maine, United States -... | ecosystem: Environmental > Aquatic > Marine >...
ATGTTTTCATGGTGTGTCACCTCATGATTCGTGATTGGATGGCCTTCCGAGTGAGGGCGTGAGGTGACATTATAAGCTTAATTAAGCATCAATGCGCATTTTCTCCGCGATAGCGGCTTCGTCCAACATTCCGCCCCAAAGTAAAAGCCCTGGCATTAATACGCTTAGCTAAACCATTAGCACGGCTATCCGTATGAATTTTGACTTGACTAAAATCATGACTGAATCGCGGCTCAAAATAACGACGACTGCTCTCAGGTAAAGACTGTCCACGATTTGGCAAGTGTAGAACATCACCTGCAATATCCGGGGCAACCGCCGTCGCATAGCCGGATGTTGCTTTGGTCTGAATCAGAACTTGTTCATCTAATTCATTTTGGCACTCAGTGCAGAAACGTTGTATTGGTGGAACAGAATCATTTCTTGTAGCTCCGACTGATGGTGAAATTGATGGATCAGGCATTCGCATGACTTGATTAGCCACTCGATCAGCTTCTTGTTCGTATTTGTCATTGGGCGCACCGATAGTGAGCTTGGGCTGTATTAACGATAGTGAATTTTTTTGGGATATTATGCGTGAAATGGCGACCAAGGGCCTAGGAAATTCCGATAACAATGAAACTTGACCGGTTAAAGATTTTCCCTGGAGAAGGCTGTTCTTGGTATCCGTTTCACTTAAGCTTGCGGTTGCGGTTTTTGCCATAGCCCTTCAGCCTTGTTTTCAGATTTTCGATTTTTGGTTATCGACTTGTCATTCCTAATCAGTTTTTATAGTCACCGGCTTAATCGTTCTTGGGTTAATCACTCTACGTCTGATGGGTTGAATAGGTCTCACTGGACGAATAGGATTGATCGGTCTAATGGGGCGCGGTGTTATGACATCGGTGTCTTTGCCAACAACGATTTCCAAATAGTCGGTTTGAGCGGGACCCGGTCGCAAGGCTTGTTCACTACGGTGCAGGACCACACCTTTTTCATCCTGAACTTGAGCATAGACTACGATTTTTTTGCCGATCTCGCCCGTCTCCCCTCCGCTTCCTAACAGTTTGGCAATGTCTTCAGCAATCAACCGGAAATAACCTTTTCGGTCGCTGCTGGCGCGGCCTAACTGTTTAATCAATTTACCCGACTTATCTGCCAGCATCACGTATACAGCGGTCAGCGGTTGTTGCTTTTCACCATAAAGGTAACCGTGTAGAATCCAGTCTTTGGGATCGATATCGGGTTGTTTGGTTTCTGAGCGCTTTCGCTCCAGTTGTACCCCTCGTAAAACCTGGGTACGCAAAACGACTCGATTATTAATTTTTTTTACCTTCGGATGATCTGCTCCCAGTTTGGAGGTTAAACGTTGCTTTTGTTTTTTTAACACTTGTTGCTTGACCAATTGCACGCGTTCCAATTGACCATAGGACTGCACCCGAAAAGGATCTGCATCATCGACGGTTTTTTGAACTTGGTTTTCCAGTTGCTGCAAGTATTTTTCAATCTGTTTTTCGTCCATTACTACACCCTTTCTTAGCCATTGGCAAAGCGTTCACAAAATTTGCTGGAATTTGGGTCAATAAAAACAATATTGTCACTTTTCCGGGTACGATTCGGCAATACCGCATCTCGCAGCCACATGCAATGGGTCGCTTGATTCGAGGTGACCGTATGCATAAACAAACCCCAGCTAAAAGTGGAAAAAAGTGCGTTAAACAAACCCTCTTCAAAACGATTTCCATTCAAACGAACCGTTAATCCCAAAATAAAATTGGGCATTAGTATAAAATCGTATTCACGAAGTAAATCCAAACTACACTCACATTGATTGTTTTGAAAAGCCACATCATCCAAACTTAGGATCATAATGGAATTCAAAACAAATGTTGTTTCGGTACCGAACAAATCTAAGGAGCAATGGTTATTATTAAACTGTACATTACCATTGGCTAATGGCAGGCCAGCCAATGGGTTTGCCACATGGGCCGCCCGACTGTCATAGCTGAATGCTCCCACATTGCTGACAGAACCACCCGAACCACCAGTGGTTACTGCCGCGAAACTCGTCAAAAGATTAAGAAACTCTTCCGGCAATCCCAAATTGACAATAAAAACCGTGCCTGAAATCGTAGCAAAATTCTGAACTGGCATAACGCCTCGACTTGTCAATTGATTATCGTTAACCTGCACCGGTCCACGGGCAACCATATAAATCGCCTGCCCTACAGGTTGCACAATCACATTGTCATGAATTTTTGCTGCCGGTGTACCGTCTTGGCGAAACACCGTAGTCTCTTCATCGTCATAAGCAATGCTTAGCAGCGGTACTTCAACGCTAACAAAGTGTATGCCACTGCGGCGTCCAGCTCGGGCTTGCTCAGCGGGATCGGGTAAGCGAGCGCCATTGCCAATAATACGATTGTGACTGACGTCCGCTCCTTCCACATGCACGGCGAATATTCCACATACCGAATCGCTGTATAACACGCCATTGTTTTCGATTCGATTATGTTGCACTACTAAATTTTCGACAATGGACAAGGCAATGGCACCGTAACTGAACAGATTGATTTCATTGTCGGTGATTTCCACCTGTAACAGCAGCAAACAATCATGGATATCATTATTATTGATACGCAAGTCTTCCACGATGATGGAATCGCTGACCTGGTCTACCGAAAAAAATCCTGCCATGCCGATACCCCCCATACCCATATGGTGAATTTCGTTGTACTCGATATTGATATCACTTAAAGGGCCGGCGGATTCGTAGTGTAACGGGTTGTTGGGGTCCTCATCAACGATCACTACACTCGGTGGTACTAAAGGTTCAAATGGCAAACATGGTTCACAATCGATAAAGGCACGTGCAACCATTGCGACCAGTGGAAAAACCGTATTACCGTTGCTGTCTACCACTTCTAAACTGCCCAAAGTGATACCGTGTCCGGCGCCACCGTGGATTTGATTGTGGGCGATACGTATGCGCTCAGCGTTGCCACCGATTTGTATGCCGCCCCGACCGTTAATTTGGCTTTGCCCGACCTGGTTTTCATCCATCGGCATAACAATCTGATTATGTTCAATCAGACAATCTTCAGCCATAACAAAAACAGCTGGCCAATCGGTTTGCACATCCTGCATGGTGATCTTACAATTACCAATATGGATATATTGTCCTGCTTGTATTTCGATGGCACTACTTGTGGCAGCGTCTACAAATAGTTCTGCCAGGGTCACATATGCCAAGGGCAGTGCGGTAGCCACATCCGGATCCGGTGGGGTTTCTTCTAGCAGCACCCCATTGCCCGTGTCATGGGCGACAAGACTCAGGTCTTTTATTTGAATATGGGTGGAATTGCGGATCCAAAAAACAGGCCTGGCTTGGGCTTCCCCAGCTATTGGCGGTTCCGACTCGATAACACTGTGATGACCACAACCCTCGATGATAATATTCTGCCGGTTTTCAATAATCACATTTTCTTGGTATTGACCGGGCAACACACAAATTCGGCCACCTTCTGCCGGAAGCAATGCCAAAGCCTCTTGAATCCGCGTCACATCGCCCTGACTGTTCAAACCATCACCGACAGAGACCGTGCAACAGGTTTGGCCGGTTTGCAATGGCCAAAACTCTCGGCAATCATCGAGTAGGGTCGATGGAAAACTTACCACCGCCAACTTGGCATAATGATAATGAATACCGTAGGGCGGTGCCTTGATGAGCTCTTCAATCGAGCCATCGACTGTACGGGCAGAAAATACCCAGTAGTCACCGGTTTTGAATTCGCCATTGACGATATTTAAATCAAGACTAAATTCAATTTGCACACCCAATTCCAACAATTCTGCGGTGTTGCCAATAGTCAGCACACCACCGGAGGCAAGCTCAGGTTTCTGATCCCAACGTTTAATCTGAGTATGCCGCAAAGGGTCGGTAGTGTGATTTGGTCCACTGGTGGGAAAATCCGTTGCTGGCAACCCAGAATTTAAGATGAGGGTGTTTTTGTCATAATTAATATCCTCGATACGACGCATTTCACCACTATCACCGGATAATTCTCGCACGTCATCGATTATTTCAACCCAATCACCGATATTGAAGCGACGAAACTGATCCCATTGGGATTGCAATACGGTAATCGTTGTGCCGTCCATATGGCTAACCGCTGTTGCTACTGAGGCATTATCTCGCGCCCATTTAAATGTGGCACTGTCCATGGAGCCACCTTGATGCACCTCTACCCGATACAGGCGATTTTCCAGACCGCGATAACCATGACTGATGGGAATCACACAGGGATTGGTATCGTCATCGGCCGGCACGGGGCTGGTGGTCAATTGGCCGGCTGATGGCGTGATTAAACTGTCCCAGGCTGCCACTTGATCCTGACAGTTTAATGTATTGATACCCGCCAGACTCAGCACTCGCACCTGCCAGGCGGTTTGCATGCGAGTAGTGGTATCCACTCCCAGGGCTTTTTCGACAAACTCTGGTGGTGCATTAACGTAAGTCAGTTCTCGTTGCCAGACTTTTAGATAAACGATATGAGGACCGCCCGCCGGTAAAGGTGCGACGGTATCGGCTTCAAGGAAAAACGGTTGCTCGTTATAGCTAATTGGCTGAGTACCCATCATCTCGCCTAATACCGGATCAAAACGCGGATCGGCTCCGTGATTTTCGGCTAACAATCCATCCACATACATGCGACCTGGATGAATTTGGAAGCTACCAGCGCTTGGCTCGATTCTGAAACCGTTGATGGTACTGCGCGGCACCACCGCCTTGCCAATAGTATCGATAGTTTGTACCCGGCGGCGGCGGTCATCGATTTGTTGCTGCTCATTCCAGTCCGCATCCAACTGAACACGGCCCTGCTGCATATAAACCCCGCTATAATTGCTGGATGGTTTAAATGTCTTTCGGCTGTAGTCACCACTCATGAATCGGACTCCTCCCTCATAAAATAATAAATATAATTCTGTATGCCGTACCGGTTATTGCGGCTAATTCATATAAATCACACCAGACTCTAACCCAAAACGTAAATATTCCTGTAACCGAATACGTAAATTACTTTGTCGTTGCGGTTGAAATAAATCGTGAAACACACCCATTTCCGATTCGTCATCGGCGCCGGTTTTAATCTGTATAGCGCAAGCATGGGCCAATTGCATGTAAGCCGGTTTACCGTAACGCCGGACCGTCCAAATGGGATGAATTTGTGAAGCTACCAAGGCCGCTATCGCTGATTTTTCCGTGCTAGTAATATTTGGATTGTCTTTCTTTGCTTTAGATAACGCTTGGGCAATAGCCCATTCCGGTTGGCAGCGATAACGTCGCGGGGTTCGTGAACCCAGCGGTACATAGCTAAATCGTATACAACCTTGTTGTTTTTGGGTGGCCATCACCGCAGCTTGCCAAGTATCCGCCGTCGCCAACTCCGCATCAAAAATGCTGTTAGATACCAACTCAAAACGACGGGTATGGACTTTTCCGATGATCGAACAGTTACTCATTGTTAATACACCACCGGCGGAATCGTTGTCAGTATGGGCGTAAGCAATATGGGTTTCGTCAATAGCATCGATAACACTGTTTTTAAAACTGGCTTTGCTGTCTTGATGCAAACGAATTCCACCGATAATACTGTCTTCGATAATTAATTCCGTATCTGGTGACGCCACCACTAAACAGGGAGATGCCGCAGTTGCCGGTTGCGGTTCGCCATCTACCGTCAAAGCAAGTCCCGGCACTAAGCTACAATGCCGTATCACGAGTTTTTTCAGTGAACTGTCAGCAGGGACATATACTCGCGCACCGGCTATCCATAAACCGTTTAAAACCACCACACCATTTTCACCACCATCAATGGTAAAGTCGCCAGTTAACAGGCAAATCGGTCGCCGTTCGTTAAGGGCTCGGATTTCCAAAGATTCACTGGCAGCTACCATCACATTAGGCGCTTCTTCATAACGGCCATTGTCTTGAATTTCCAAAACGCCACCACCGGGTAACAAGCCTAGTCCCGCTTGAATGGTTTGACCAGAGTGAATGCTAACTTTCGGTATCAGGTCCTGCTCAAAACTGCTGGCACGTTCATAATCACCACCACCCATATCTTCACTGAACACATAATGATAAGTCACTTCCACCTCTGGATCGCTGCCAAATGATGCACCCAGTGCCAAACGACCCAGTTCCGGATCGATGGCAACGCCACTATCAGGCAGGTGCGCCCAATTCGTCAGGGGGCGATCTTCCAGACTGCAAACCTGTATATCAGAGATAGGGATATCGGAGTTATTGACACGAATGAATAAACTTAAATCGGGGCCGTAGTAGCGTTCCAATTGATTGAGCAATAACAAACGATTAATGGGCATCGGCGTTTCAATGGGATCGGCCAAATGGGCAATCGCACGCTCGGCTTGCGGTCGGGTGTACAATAACATGTTGTTAACCCATGGACTGAAAAAAAATCGCCGATCATCCAAGCCAACTGCCGGCATGTTCTCCACACCGTAGACCTGCAAGCGCCAAACGAATAGACCAATATTGGGGATGTTAAAATGACCACCATCAGTTTCGATACGTCGCACATCTACCGTGCGATTACTGGTATCGAAAGCGGTGTTGAGATATTGCAAGGCCAGGGTGTGGCGTAAATCCGGGCTAGCGTGGTGATTTAACCGCACATGATTTAAATGCTGATGCCATTGCAGTCGCTGAAAGAACTCCACCGCTCGTGCTGGCCAATCCGTCACATCCCGTGTCAACTGCTCGAGGACCGCTGCCGTACCCTTGCGCCGTCGGTAACCAATGGTGTTGGCCACTTCTGCCCGTTGATTGGCCTGTAAACGTTTAATTGCATGCACTGGCTGATAACCGAGCAGTTCACCCATATAAGGTACCACCCAATCGGCACAGCTCTCGATGAATTGGTCATCATAAAGTTGTTCCAGGTTTTCTTCAAACCCCGTCACTTGCTCCGCGATGACACTTAGCAATGACTTTAACGCTTCACCTTGATCACCGTCTTTAAGACGGTAGATCATCGGCATTAATTCATATAATCGTTCAGCGTCAAAACTCATGAGAATACCCCCAAATTGTCTAGACACAAGGGGTCAATTGTTATTAATTCCGCTGCCAGCATGCTGCCGTGTTGATCTAAATGCGGTGGATCGGCCAACAACCGATGATGGAGATCACTACTCTGATCACTGCGGTAAAGCTCATCAATATCCACCGCTAGCACACCGGCAATGGATTGTATCACTTCGATGACTTCACTTAAAAAAACCGCTCGTATAAAATCACGCTGATCATAGGAAAAAGCATTCAATAAAGCGTCTTTGACGGCTTGCAGCACTTTTTCCTCATGGTAACTGGTATCGACAAATAAATTGCCCGATATTCTGAAACTGATGGCACGAAAACTGGCTAATTTAATTAACACAAACGGATCACCGTTCTCATGTAAAGCCTTAAGCAATTTTTTATAGGTTTCACTGGTATCATCAATAGCCGCACCATCGGGGCCACCGACAGTCAGTAGTATTTGTTTACGCCCTGCATAATAAGAGCAAACCGCTTGTGCTTTGCTGACACCGGAAAAGTTGCGGGAAAAATCTTGATAATCGCTAATGGATACCACGCGACCCAGGGTTAATGTGCTCAACGGCGCATTAACACGTAATTGATCTAAGGATTCGGCATCGTCGCCACCGGAAGATTTCAGCGGATTAATAGCAGATTTAACACCTAATGGCCGAATCAATAATTGGTCAATCTTCTCCGCAACTAAATTGCCACCGGTACCGATGCCTTTGCGATACTCAGCGCGCACATTATTAATCCCACTGGGCAGTCTCGCACCGTGGATGCCGTCACCAAACTGCACGGTACTCGTAGCATCATCATTGTTGATAATGGTGTAGACTTGCTCGTTGGCACCACGCCCATACAGACTCGTCACTTCTTGCCACAAAATATCATTGACGCGTATCTGTAAACTCGATGCGGTGCCTGTATCGGTACTGGCTGTCACATAAGTCAATGGAGTTTGTTTCAAGGTAAAACGTTGATGGATTTTAGATCCGTTACCACTGCCAAGGATTTCTTGTACGGTTTCACCGTGGCAGGCCGATGCGACGTTGGCGTTGATGGTGATCGTATCGCGGTAGTAGTTATATTCTAAGGTGTCTTCCAACTCAATGACCGAGTAACCATTTTCCAATAATACGTCTTTGATGGTAACGAGTTCGGTATGGCTGGTGTTTTCTACATCGGTTCGTGTGCCACTGATCATTAAATATTGACCGGCTTCGAGGAATAAATAGGCAGCATCTAAAGTGATAATATCGTCAGTCACTACGTCATCAATAGGGACTTTCGCCAACGGTAATTTTTCACTGGCTACATGCACTTGGCTGCCGCGTATGGCGGACATAAAGGTGCTGTCTTGCGGATTCCACCAATTATGAGTCAAAATCAGTCGAGTGGATTTGTTGCTGATACCGTAGGCCGTGCGTGGTGTAATGCGGGTACTACTGATTTGATACTCGCCCGAATCAGAACCTGAATATCCGTTAGTCCGTACATAAATATAATCACCGGACAAACATTCCATACACTCTCCATCCAGGTATAAACGGTTACTGTATTCTGAGCTCTTTGCTTGCCACTCGGTCCACTGTGACATCGGTTTAGGTGTCAAATCGGTATTGTAAGCAACTTGTTTAGGTGCATTGTAGCCAAATAATTGTACTGCTTTACGAAACACATAGACTTCACCACCGTCACCGGCTTCCTCAGCGGCAGTGGTCTCATTGATCATATCCTGCAAGGTCTGCAGATCCCATTGCTGCAATTCAGCCAATGTGGTCAAATCCTGATTACTCCACTGGTTGGCTAACAAATTATCTAGCGTTAACTGAGTAAGCTTGACTTCAGAACCATAACTGTTAACGAAATCTTCCACGCTGGCCTGAGCAGTGTAAGTTGGTCGATCAAATGTCGACGGTGACAATGCGGGACTCTCGAAATCCACTCGGGTGTAATCAAGCTTGGTATCTTCGCTAACTTCTCTAACCAGCTCGGAATTGAATGCAGCACTTTTTTTAACGAGTAAACGATCACCGATCTTGATTTGATGAGAAATACCCAACAATACCACACTACCCATGGTCGTCGATATTTTCTGCTGCTGATACGACAGCGGCTTAATCGCATTCCATTCCAGACGAGCTTCGATGTCAGCGTCGGTCTCAAAAACCTGCGGTAATTCATCCTGACCCGGCGTGCTTTGCAGACGAGTGCCGGCTTCGATGATGGCTGTGGTGGGCATGGCACTACCCGCTGGCATATTCTCCATGGAAAACGCCATATAGGTTGAGGCTGACACACCGGGATTGATTTCATAACCGATCAACTTGGCCATCTCCAACAGGGAAAACCGTTGTTGTGCAGTCCCTAAATAGGATTCATTGGCCAAACGTTCCTGATAAAAAGTCAATATGTCACAAACCATGGCCCAGCTATCTAACAAGGCAATGCTGAAGTCATCGCTATCACGGGTTTGCAGGTGACGTAAAATTCGGTAATCAGAGGCCGACAAGCGCGCTAACATGCTATCAAGGAATTCACTATGAATTCCGATACGATATTCAATAGCAGTTAAACCGGGTCGGTTTTCCACCAATCGTGGGGTTTGCACTTCGGTGCCAACGCAACAACCACAAATGTTCTTCAATTGTGTATCGTTATTCATTTGCCCCCCTCCAGCTGTAACCGAAAGATACCGTGTTCGGGGAAGTTAGGGTCATTGTCGAGCTGTGGTATTTCCAAACTCTCCATGACCAATTTACCTTGCTTCAAGGCTTCACTGTCAGGATGATAAAGTCGCTGAAAGCTAGTAATTCTCACCGACATTACGCCAGCGATTTTTTGTGCGGCGGCATAAAAGGGACTGAGATAAATGGTTTGTCCAAAGCTAAAATTATCCGGATGAAACAAGCCTTTTTTACCTGAGATGGTAGTGCCACTGTGAAATATTTTAATTAATGCGCGTTTCACATCATTGCGAAAATAATTCGCTTTAACACAAACCAGCATATCGATCTCTAGGGGGACAAAATATGGACCGTGGACTTCCAAATCATGACCCGCCATACGATACGGCTCCACATGCCCACGCATATCGAGCTCAAAACTTGGGGTGACATCCAAGCCGCTTTCGCGATCGATACTGATAAATACCGTGTGCCAACTACCGGTCCAGCGAAAATTTGCCACTGCATTTTGCACCCTTGGAAAATTCACTGCACGATCCGCGTAGTCTTGTTCGGTGACCGCTCGTGCTTGGGTACGAAATGCCTGGGGTGCATCGCGGCGAACTTGCGCCATGGTTTCTGCCTCCACCCCACCACCAGCGGCTAATACACTGCGAACCCCAATAATATTACTTTGATTGGTGACGATATGCAGTAAACTGTCTGCGCCCACATTGCCAGCAATACCGTTTCCGATACGATAGTCCGCTGAAAATGTGGTGCCTTGGTTGGGTCGTTTGCCTTGCTGGTCGTTACCGAAACGTAATGTCACCTTGCCATCGGCGGCCATATCGGCAATAAAATGATTGTCAATTTCATCGCTGTAAATCAGATCTTTGCGTGGATACCAAGTATCGGGATCACCGGCCAAATCACTATGCAACACAATAGCAGGCATGGTTTGTTGCAGATTCCATAACAATGATTTATTGGCACTGGCTTCGGTAAGATAGGGTCCGACTTGGGTCAGCGGTGATTCTTTAATTCTCGGGTGAAAGCGCAATGGTATTTGCACATTGCGCCCTTCTGCACAAGGTAATTCACCATCACTGACAATGGCGTAAAGTGACGATGCCTGAACCTTGCCCAAGTCCTCTGCCAAGATACTTTTCCCATGATCTGCCAATACCATATTTCCCCTTGCCACGGAAACGTTTTCCACCAAATCCTGGCCAACCCATGATGATAAACAAACCGGAACTTGCAGCGCATCATCCGCATGCCAATATATTTCGGTGATGGGTTGAGCCGGGTGCAGAAGATCAACCAAGGGGTCACCCAAAGCATTGCGATAGACAACGTCGGTAAGACGTACCACTTGACGGTGCATGGGATTGGCATCACCGCTTTGCCCGGTATGCGGTCCTAATATTTCTTCAAATACTAATACGTCACCGACATTTAGATTTGGGTAATGTCCCGCTAAGGTAGCGTGCAGAGCGGCTCGCGGTAAACAACAGGCTTCATCGTCCCAGGTATAAAAATCCATGCTGTTATGGCCATTAAATAAAACAGCATCTTCCATTAACTCAAATACCACAGGAGATAACTTTAAGAATTGTCGATGGACTTCATTCAATGGTTCGATGACATTGTCAGCTCGCGGTAGTTTAGTCAACAATTGAGTCCGAAAAATTTCACCATCCACGTTGATTTCCCGAGAAAGATTAACATGATCGGCGTCCACCGTGACATGTACCCAAGTACGTGCGTTGCTGCCATCATGCATATAATAGTCTACCAGGCGAGCATGACGTTTCACCGATACACGTTGGCGCGCCGTATTCAAATAAGCTTCGGTGGCAACAGCATCTTGTTGATAACTGAGATAGTCGCCTACATAGGCCATTAACTCGGTGAGGGTGATTTGCAGGTCGGCGGTATTGCGCTCTTTCCAGTCCGGCATCAATAAGGCCATGCGATCCAGCATCACTTTACGGAAACTGCTATAGTCTTTGGCTAGATAATTGATTTGCGGAGGACTCATCGGTTGTGGTGGACAAGCTTTTTCCTCTAAGCAATCAAAATCGCTGGGGCATTCCACCTTAAAAGAAAAATCAACCGATGCCAGCATCGGATCGATACCGTCCGGCACCTGCGATTCATCAGCCGGATCTACAATGCGTAAGGTATAAATGGAATAATCGCCGGCACGGTCCACTTCAATAGTCAATACATGGGCATTGGGTGAAATTCCAATGGTTGCGGACAGAACCTGGATATGACGTAGGCGGCTACCTCCCTCGAGGATGACGTGATCAGCGGTCAAGGGTACGCTAAGGTCTTTGACAAAATAGATCTCCAGCGTACGCTGCCGGTCGGTATCATCCATGGCCGGATCATCAATGACTTCGATATAGTCGATGCCGTTTAGATTGCCTTCAATGACGGCACGACGGCGATTTTTGTCACAACAAAAATAGATCACAACTTTTTGTTACTCCATCCATAGGTGTATTTTTTATAACTCAAGTCCCGGAGGTCATTTGCATTGAGGAATGCCAAAGATCCGGCAGGTTTTACAAGACGCGCCGTGAATACATCCTTGTAGGCTCGACGACGGCTTCAATGCCGCCGACGGTCTTGTAAAACCTGCCGGATGGCTCTCCTTCAGTTAATTTAACCAAATGGCCTCCGAAACTTAAGTTATAATTGATGCGCCAATACCCATTGATCCTGCTGTTGGGTACGGCGCACCATATAATCAACACTAATCCGCAGAGTGGCATCTTCATTTGTCACAGCCACTTTGTTCACCGTAATCTTGTCACTCAATGTTTGTTGCAAAGCGGCTTGCACCAGCATTTGGGTGGTAGCTGCCACTTCATCGCTGTTAGGTGCAAATACCAACTGCATAATTCCGCTGCCAAAATCCGGACGATTGACTCTTTCTCCTGGCGCGGTAAATAATACTTGTTCGATCAACTCACGAATATGGGTTAACTCATCACTTTGTGCGGTGCGGCCTCGGTGATCAAATTGATAGGGATATTTAATCTGTGCCATGATATTAGGTTCCTATGACTCGGGTTTGTGCAGCCACCGGTAACAATGGTGTGCCGGTAGGAATACAGGTCGAGGTACTTGTCATCAACAACACGGGGGCACCGTTTGCCAATACCCGCGCCGCGCCGACTATCCACTGGCCGGTGACACAGGGTCCTCCGGCGATCGGCGGTAAACTGCAGCCAGCCACCGCATAGGGTGAAATCAAGGTGACTGCAGGCTGGCCACTTAACAATACCCGTGGAGTCGAACTTATCGGTGTTGCTTGACCGCCATGGCTGCATAAAACACTCGCGCCTAAGTGCAAAATCGGTGCTGGCATGATGCTCTCCTTTTCAGAAAGATCAGATGACGGTTAACGCACCGGCATTGATATCAACGGTATTACCAATCATATTGATGACCGCCCCTCTACCGTTGGATATGGTAATACCGGCATCGCTGATGGATATCATGGCACCGCTGGCTGTTTTTAATAAAATACCACCGGTTGGACCCGGCACATCACTGACATTGATACCGTTTTGTAACGGTGTTTGCAGAGTAATACCGGGTACCGCTGGCGGAATCAGTTGTGCCATCACCGGAATTTCCGCTACCGTTCCCCAAAAACCGCCGGCGATGATAGGATAATCCGAGTCCCCTTGTTCAAACTCCACCCAAACTCCAGCGCCGATCGGCGGTACCGTGAACATACCCATTTGCATACCGCCCATGGGCAAACTCGGCATCGCCCAGCTCGATAACATGACATTGGATACATCCGGCACCAGTACCTGGCAACGACCTTTCTGCATGGGATCCACATTGTTCACCACTGTGCCACGGTACTTGCCGTAAAAGTGTGTTGTTTCGGTCATACGGGTACCCTCGGTAACGTTGATATCAATCCATTGCGGATTAATGTAAAGTCCTGTTTGTATTCACCACGCTTGATTTTGTGGGTCACACTGCGCACAAAATATAGTCCATCAAATGCAGTACCGGCACCACGCAATCCCACCAACCGACGCGCTTTGAGTAGACCCCCATAACGAATCACATCTAATGTACCGCTGGCACTGACCGCATCGGCATCTTTGGAGGCTTTAGCAAGGCCAATCATCGCCGCTTGTGCTAAAGACAAACGTGCGGTTTCGCTGATGAACTCAAAGCGCTTTGGAATGGGTGGCACAAGACCCAGCGGTGGGCTTAATGGATTGTTACTGGGCAGTGGCACGGGTATGGCGACATGAGTTTCTTCATTGTAAATAAAAAGGATAGGCATGGAGGCTTGCTCGGTATTGTAACTCATGTTGATGTTATCTACGTTGCTTAAAGCATCCATGTCTGCATTCAATGCTTTTTGTGGTGCGGATATGCGAATCTCCGGCCCCCAGTAGGCGGTGCTGGTCAGCGGTACTGGACCGGGTTCCACATAAAATACATAACCTACTTCATTAGCTAATTGACGTATATAAGAGAGATCCGTACCCCGCTGGCGCGGGATACGATTAACCGGTATCGGCACATCCATCATCACACTAGGCACGGCCAATGGTATGACACCGAAGGCAGCATATTTTGCCAACATGGTATAGATACGGGTAAACGGCGGCATGGCGGGATAGGGCGTGCCGGTAAAATCAATATAATCCATGACTCGGCTTAAATCTTCACCGGTCACCGTCAAGGTAGCTTGTCCCACATTGGATGATGAGACTTCATGGTTTGTCATCACACCATCCATAATGACATGGGTTATACCGGCAAGAGTGATTAAAATCACCACCCGTACCAACGGTATGGAGGTTCCGCTGCTGAACAAAAACAACGTGTGCAAAGGCGAACGCGGGCTAAGCTTAAAAGACAATTGAAAAGCACTGACACCACTGGTTTGCGCGGTTACTTGAATTTCCTGCAAGGCATCCAGCACCTCACGACCCACCGGTATGGGTACCGCTGGCCCGATCATCAGACTCATTTGAATGCCGTTAATTTTCATCTTGACCAGGTATACCTGCCGGTAATGTGATACGAATACGCTCGCCCATTGTCTCGATAAGACTTTCCGGGCGAATGGCATTATTGGCATCACAGATTTGCCAAAATAATTCCGGATCATTGAAATACTTGGCGGCGATCAAGTCCAAACGCTCGCCACGGGTGACTACGTGTTCCTGCAATAAACTAAATTCACTGGCTGGCGGTACCAGACGCCGTTTGAGATACGCGACCTGCCTGCCATCCGCCAGGGTCATGGTGGTTGTCGCGGTGTTCTGATAACGGCTATTAGATGGAAAATCGCTCTGGGTTATCAGCGTGCTTTGCATCAATGTCTTAAACGGATCGTTCATCATCATACCTCTTAAGGTAACTGGTCGAACCCAAACTGATTGATTTGCCCCTGCTCATAACCACGCATCAGCGCCTCCTTGCCCTGTAAATAGCCCATAAACAAATTGCCGCCTTTATGATCAAAACCCAAATCATCCACAGTTAACACCCGCATACCCAAACTGACTTTAGCTCGTATCGGATTGAGATTAATATCGAAGGCTTCTTCGGTAATAGATAATTCGGTGATACGCACCGGCAGTACCCGTTGTTTGCTCCACACAAATAAACTCAACGGTTGCTCCATGGGAATAATTTCCAAGGTACCGGTGGCCGCCAAATCATAGTTGCTTTGCAATTGACTGCTTTGTGGATAAATCAACATTTCCAAGGCGGCCAAAGCGCTGTATATGCCATTTTCGACGGTTTGCTCATTGTTCTTAGGAAACTCCAACTGATCAGTCGCATCGATCTCAGCATCCAGTTTAATGGTTTCTGCCGGTGGCCCTTTAATACGTAAAGCTTCAGATCGATTGGCACCATCACTGGCCACTTCCTTCATTTGAAAAGTTCGACTCAGCGAATCCGGATTGTACTGCATGGTAATCATACGCTGCATAGCAGAGCTGATCGGATCAATCAACACAATGCCCGCTTTTAATATTTTCGGTGTTCTGGACATGGTGCTCATGGAGCCCCCTTATCGTTGGCTTTACTGTTGTTGCCAGCGGTAGGCACGATGCTTCCGGCGATCTGACGAGCGATGGTTTCGCCAACGTGTGTTGGTCGAATATGTCCGTGGTAAGATAACGGTTCGGCCTTAACCGAGGCAATCGCCGTATCACGTGATTTATTAAAAACAACGCCTGTATCCTGCAGCATAGCTTGCAATTGAGCAGCAATGGCCGGTGCCAATTCGTGTTTGTGGACAAGATCTACACCTGTCACACAGACATCATCAATGGTTACATGTAAGCGAATGGTTTGACTCATTTAAAACCTCGCCATTCCGAATCGTTTAACAGTTTATCCATTTTCATATATTCTGTTCGTGCTGCCTGAATAATATGATCCATACCCACGGCTTGTTTATCGTTAGCGGCGATAAATGCCGCATTGAGTGCGATGTTCCTGATGCTACCGCCAGCAATATTTAATCTGGCCAGTTTTTTATATTCTAAGTCTTTTACCGGTGTCTGGTTTGGAAACACACGCTGCCAAATATGCGAACGGTATTGACTGTCCGGGAATGGAAAATTCACCACAAAACGCAGGCGACGTAAAAAAGCCGAATCGATGGTTTTGCGCAGATTCGTGGTGAGAATGGCTAAGCCGTTGTAGGTCTCCATCCGCTGCAGTAAAAAGCTGACTTCGATATTGGCGTAACGATCATGACTGTCCTTGACTTCAGAGCGTTTACCAAACAAGGCATCAGCTTCATCAAACAATAAAATCGCCCCACTGCGTTCCGCCGCGTCAAAAACTTTTTTAAGATTCTTTTCCGTTTCACCGATGTATTTATTGACCACTTGGCTAAGATCAATGCGATATAAATCCAATTGCAACTCATTGGCAATGACTTCCGCTGCCATGGTCTTGCCAGTACCGCTATCACCGGCAAACAAGGCAGAAATACCGAAACCACGATTCGATTGTTGTCTGAATCCCCAACGCTCATAAACGGTTCTTTTGTGGCGTACTTGTGTGGTGATCTGCTTTAATGTTTCCATTGCCTGCGGCGGTAATATCAGATCCGACCAGGTTGCAATCGGCTCGATACGTTGGGCCAGCGTATCCATATTTTTCCGGGCATGTATACGGCAAGCACGCCATAATTGCTGTTTAATCTGTTCGGGATCCTTGTCCTGCATAATCGTGCCAATTTGCGCGCCAACATTTTGAATTTCATCAAAACTCAATTGAAACTGATCAACAAGATCTTCCAGATAGCCGTTTAACGAATCCACCCAGGGCGCAGTATGTTGTTTCCAAAACTGCATAAAATCAGACTTCAATAGTTCGGGCGGTTCAAGCACCACGATTTTACGATTAACAGCGGACAAGCGGCGGGTACTGCTCAATATTACCGGCCCATTAAAATGATTAAGCAGAATTTCAATTTGTGAGCGATTAAATGAATCGTCCAACTCAACCAATAAACAGGCATGACTTAAAACCGACTCTCTTTCCCACAATCGCGCAAACGCTTCAATTTCCACCGGATCACCAACCGGTAATCCGGGTAACAAACGAAAACAACACATACCCAAGGATTGGCAGGCTAAACTTACCGTGAAACGGTTAAAGCTCTCATTATCACTGGATAACTGCACCAAATGGTTGAATTGTTCGTTAGCCAGGTTTTGAGAAAAATTTTCAATCGCGGCGGCATACTGCTGGCTTATCTCCGGAGACGGCGGCGTCAACAATTGCAAATAGGGCGCAATACGGGCATCTAATTCATTAATGCCGGCAAGATAGTGCAAGACGCGTTCATCGACTTTGTAAGGAGAAGTAATAAAACCGCCGTGGTTTTGCATATTGATCAATCGCCAGCGCCGGAGTGGTGCCGTAGCCGTTAATGCACTCCAATGTGGATCGGCCAATACGGATAACGCCAAGGCAAAATTGGCGCAACTGTCATTACCGTTAAATAACGCAACTTCTTTAGCGAACGCGGCTTCCAATTCGACACCGGTACCTAACAACAATACATCCCGTTCAAAATCGGTTAGCGCAAATGAATCACACAACGATTCGATTGCAGGCGAAGGACTCATTTGTCCGCGCATGTCCTGTAATTGAGTTTGCACAGACTCCAAACGCTTTTGCCGATTATCGCTTGCTTCATCTTGGTGCTGCTCGGCCTGCATCAAAAGTCGTAATCGCTGCAAACATAATTTTAAATAGGTTTGATTCAGCTGTAACCAGTTACCGACAGTGCTGTTTTGCATCATGGCACCGTTATCCGTTGTAAAGGATCAAATTGCGGTACATCACCGGTACGGATAATCATCCAACTGTCTACACCATCAATCGTCAATTTAGAATAATATTGACCTGCGTTAATACGATTAAACTTGAATACCAAATTGGCGGTGTCGCCGGAGCGAGACTCGGCCGGCGATTGCTGATCACCGATACTCAGTAGTACATACTGGTTCTGCCGCACTACCGGCGCCGTAGTTAGTGCTACCTGAGTTGTTTCACTATCCGGATGAGTTACCGTCGCTGGCAAGCTCATGCTCGGCGCCAGATAAAATGGCACCGGATTAGTAATGCGCGCTTCGGTTTCACCAAGTCGCACGACACTTATCTGTACGGTATAAAGTCCCGCTGCCCAGTTCGCTGGGGCGTTCGGTAGACTGAACTCGGCTTGTATATCGCTATTCCCAATGGCGGCATTGACGGTTAACGGGCCAGGTAAGCGAAAGCTGGTAAAAATCGCATGCACATTACTGCCGCTAAAATTGACCCCGCTGATGTGCACCGAATCACCAAGCCGAGCACTGCTTTGCTTTTGAGGGAAGCTTATATCAGTAATCGTCGGCACTGGCGGCACTAGATGGGATTGTACAAAAACACCTTGATCATTGTTGCCACGGGTTAATACTGGCAAGGCGCGGGTGATCGGCTGTTCGGATTCAATTAATACCACCGTAACCAAATACGCTGCCGTCGGCCGGTAATTGGATTGCATCGCGGTCCAAATTTTGGACATTTCTTCGCTATTCAGGTACTCCGGTGTGATTTTTATTTGCTCGATTTGATCGGCTAGACCCGATTCGGCTAACGCCTGCAGGGCAATCGGCAGACCACTGGCTACGGTAGGTGACGGAACCAAAGCGTCATTGATTGCATCGCGAGTGAGTACCGGTGTCTCATGCATTAATTGCATGGCGTAACCTAATAGAATTTCCGTATGCAAATCTTCCGAACCATAGGCACTGATTAAATAATGAAGATCCAAGGCCAGCGATGGATTGCTTAACTGGCGACCCCGGTCATTGCGTGATGGCAGATCCACATTACGCCAGCCAATATTAGGCGTCACTTGATGCATAAAAATATTCAACTGCGGCGTTTCATCGCCATTGCCATTTGCTAACACACGGTCTGGTGGCCGCGCAGTGACTTCCACGTTGCCCAATGCTGCACTCACATTATGATCAATTAATCCATTGTTAAGCAGATCACGTAACACCGCAGTCACACCGGCGATGGCTAAAGCGCTGCTCACCGCCGACCTCTTGTTCGCTGCTCAATATAGTCGTTCAAACCCATGCTAGCTTGGGTTTTAGGCGCGGTATTTTGTACGGGTTGACGGCTATTATTTGCCGCACGTATATCGATTCGCCCAATATGCACATGCACATCAATTGTCTGCGACTCCGGCATTGCTGCAACGGCCGCTTTGTTTATGATGGGAGCATTTACACCATGAAATATTTGTTGAGCCGGTTGCTGCGGATGTTTTTTCGGTTTGCTTGTATTTTCAAGTGGCACATTATAAAAGCGTGGCAACGGTAAAGCCTGCTTGATACTTTCAGGCCGTTGGGATTTAACCGCAAGAGGCGAGTATTCATGATTTTCATTCAACACAAATTCATTGCGCTTTATACTTTTAGGTTGTGCCGTATAAGAGTTTGCCTGTTGAAGTCTAGGTGACTGTGTGTTATCGCCAAAATTTGGTCGTGCATTTATATCCAGCTTAGCCGTTATGGTGGGAATATCGTTTTGTATCACCGATGTCTTGACAGCCGACAACCTTGAATTTAGGGTTTCTACCCAGCTGCTCAATGAGTCCGGTTTGCTAGTCGCTGTTTCAGAATTAATACTTTCTGCCTGTGGTCGATCCTGGAAGTGTTGCGCTGGAAAAGCATTGTCAGCCGTTGGGTGTTGATCCATTGCTTGCGGATCAGAAACCCCATTCGATGAGACAGGATTTACCATCAGTAGCGGTGTCCGATAAGGCTCAGCCACGACTGCTTCACTACGGCTTCGTTGCACCAACCTGTTGATAAAACCGTTCACGACGTCACCATCTCCATATAAACATGTCGGCGTTCCGCACTTAGGCTCAAAACGTCCTGTTCGGACCAGCCATAGGCACTCGCCAATATATGGACCTGCTGTAATAACGATTTAACATAGTCATCCAACTCTTGCTGAAAAAAACTAACAACATCTAAAAGCAATGGCCATTGATGTCTGCATTGATCACACTGCAGTTGTAGAAGTATTTCCGCCAACGGATCGTGCTGTAACATGGCCTCAATAACACCATCAAGTTCAGGTTTGTCTTGCCCTTGCTCAGTTTGCACACAATTTTTCATAATAAATTGTTGCACCTCGTCTTTAGGTAAGTGACTGATGGTCAGTTGATCAGCGGTATTGAGCAACCGAACTTGGCTGCCGGCTAACTTAAACGAGGCGGATTGACTTGCAGATTTGTTATCAAATAGTTGCTCACTATCAAAGCTGAATTCTAATTCAAGCTGACACTGGGGACATGCGGTAAAAACATGCAACGGCGAGCCGAACAACTGACAGCGCAATGAAAACAAGCGCCGATCCCGCTCACCAATGGGCAATTGCAGCAAGCTCTCCCAAGATTGTTGCGAGTCGTGACTTTGCAGATACCACAAAGCACGTTGCAACATGGGCAAATCCCGACCTTGTTCCCAGCATGTCAACACATCCGCTTCATTCATATGGATTATTAAGTTGCCGGTTCAATAAAACTGGGTTCCGTTGGCTCGGTAACATCGTAGTCTCGTTCCCAACCTTCGTTTTCCAACTTTAAGCTTTGAATAGCGATACCGTTGCCGCTGGCATCCAATTCAGGCAGTGCTTGATATTCGGAGACCCAACATCGAAACACTTTGTAGGCAATCGCCAATTGACCGGCCTCGTTGTAAACTTCGATAATCATGTCCTTGCGAAAGTCCTGCAAGGATACTTCCGAACCCAAACCAGACCCATAATTCCAAACCTTGTTGGCCCATTGTTCAAAGTTCACATCATGGGTAACACCGCGCTCCAAGGTAATCGCCTCATATTTGGTTTGTGCGGGAGATTTTCTGACCATACTGGGATCTCCACCTTCGCGGTGTTCCACCACATCGGTAGTCCGTTTTAATGCACCAACCTTGCTAACACCAGCAACATAACGACCGTCCCATTTAACGCGAAATTTAAAGTTTTTATACGGATCGAATCGACTCGCATTGACACTGAATTGCGCCATGGTTTTCCTCCTGTTACGCTTCTACCTGACCGGCTAGCTGTTGAATTTTCAGAATCACAAACTCCGCCGGTTTCAACGGCGCAAACCCAACCACGATGTTGACGATGCCGGAGTTTATGTCGGTTTGTGTGGTGGTTTCGCTGTCACATTTCACTAGATAAGCATCACGGGGAGAGCTACCTTGAAATGCGCCTTGCCGGAAAAGATTGTGCATAAAGGCACCGACATTTAAACGTATTTGTGCCCATAACGGTTCATCATTGGGTTCAAAGACAACCCATTTGGTACCACGGAACAAACTCTCCTCCAAAAACAAGGCAAAACGACGTACCGGTAAATACTTCCACTCGCTGGCAAGTACATCATCACCATGGGTGGTACGTGCTCCCCAGGAAACCCGTCCCACACCACTAAAACTTCGTAAACAATTAATACCCTTGGGATTCAGCGCGCCGTTTTCTGGATCGGTAAGATTGATCGCTAAATCCGGTACCCCTCGCAACGTGGCCTCAATACCTGCCGGAGCTTTCCATACTCCACGCTGAGCATCGGTACGTGCCATTATACCGGCCACCACACCACAAGGTACCCCGCTTACCAAGCGGTTTTCCTGTAATGGATCGGCGAATTTAATGCGTGGGAAATAGATGGCCGCGTTGGCATCACGGCTCATAGCAAACGCGACACTGTCAATACCATTGCTGCCGATAGGATCGCCTTTTTCATCCCATTCACTGGGTGGGTCAACGATAAACATGGCGCGTCGATTGATAGCATAGGTCAATACCGGAGCGCGCAAAGCGGAATCAATATCACCGTTTAACACATCGCCTTCACTGTTAGGTAAATAGGGAGGAATACAAATTAAATTGACAATATCCACATCGTCCAGCGCATGGATACCCGTTTTTGGATCTGTCGATCCAGAGCCTTCCACTTGAGTTTGAGTTAAGGTCCCGCCATTGGTTACCGTGGTGGCAACGATGGCGTTGGATAGGTCACCATTCACATCTTCGAAATTCGTGGCTTTACCCACCGGCGCGGGTGTTTGCTCAGGCCGGATATTGGCGATGGTCCGAACTCGAACGAGTTTGGAATCTTCTTCCAATACCTTGGTAATATGCCGTGCATGGCCGCTCGCCACAGACACATTGCGATGCGTTTCTTCCACTCCGGTGCCAAGGTCCTTAACACGAAAATTGAATAACGTTGTGTCACTGGGGTCTTTGGTATCGTAGTTGACCCTGGCTCGCAGCTCACTCCCCCAGTCACCGGGGTTAGCGGCTTCAAAAAATATGTTCGCCCCACCACCGTCCGGGGCAAACTGCAAGGCGGCAACATTATCACCATCGGTTCGATGTCCCCGCACAATGACAGCCGTTTTACCACCATTGAGAAAATATTGTCGAACGGCGTAGCCTATACTGCTTTCCGACCACAGGGTACCGAAAGTCCGCTCATAATCACTAAAATTATAAATCGTGGTAGCTTTATTAACCGGTCCACGCCGGGTACGTCCCACAAAGGCTGTAACTGACGTCGATACACCAGTAATCGTGCGCACACCACTGGGTATTTCTTCAATATAAACGCCGGGGTAGGTTGGTGTAATCGGCATTCGAAACACTCCTTAAGGCTTATTCATAAAACGATGGGCTTAAGACGCTAACCGGGCAACGAGGATTGTCACGGTAACGTCCTCTGAAAGGGCGTTAGTAAACTCGATGGTCTTGGGTGGTTTTTGCAATAAACCGACGGCCCCTTGGCCAATTAAAATTTGCGGTCCGTCGAGAGTAACTCCAGTAACTCCGTCACCGGTTTCATCAGAGACTTTATAAGTGACTTTATCGTCATATTTGCTGGCGTATATCACCAAGGCTTCCATTTTGTCGGTGTCGCCAGGCTGGACAGCAATCGTTGTCGTTGATCCACCGTTGGTCTTCGCTGGCAAAGTTTTCTCGATTTTCCCAGTGGCATCCACATCGACATTTCCGGCGATTCCCGACTTCAGTCCATCGGTGGTTTTGATTTGTAAATTCCATTGTAGTTGGGGCATCGTTCGCACTCACTCCTTTTACAGTGATTAATCCGGCCGTGCTGTGCATGTTTTTACTAGAGACATAGCAAGGATCTCGCCACAACGTTATTCCCATGATTTTATTGAATTTAATATTAATTTGAAAAGCTGAAACTGGGTCCGTTTTTACCCAGTTAAAACATACGAGATAGTGACTAGTTATTGCAGAAAAATAAAAATCGTTAAGGATTAAGCATTTCTTTATGTCATGAGTATGGGGCAAACTTGACCCAACATGATGGGTGTTATTGGCACACGGTTCTCAATAAAAATAGCAGCGAGGTTTGGTGATGGGATATTCAATTGAATTTAGGGGGAAGCTTGGGGTTTGTCTCGCGGCGAAGGCTCAGGGGTTGGGTTTTGTTTCAAAACACGCTGTGAATATATCCCTGTACGCTCTGCATTTTCATTGTGTTACGCCTTCCCTGGCTTCACACAATGTCCGACCATAAGGTCCCTTGTATGGCGTTCCACGCTTAGCGCGTGTCACCCATGAAAATAAAGGTGTTTGAAACAAAACCCAACCCCTGAGCTGGGGAGCACCTTAAACTCGACTAGATATCAATCGCCAGATCTATATCATGTAGAAAAATCGTCTCGATCGATGCTGTATTTTTTCATGAGTTTGCCAAAGGCACGACGTTCCTTGCCCGCTCGCCGCGCCGCCTGACTCACGTTGCCGTTAGCGTCTCGCAAGGCCTGGCGCACATACTCGCGCTCGAAATGCTCTATCAATGATGATTTTGCCGTCGCCATTTGCTCGTGAAACCATTCCATGCGTAGCGGATATTTGTCATTCGACGACGACTGATGTTCAGGTAAAATGCAAAATGGTTTTGCTTTTATCCATGGTCCATCGGACAGTAGAAACTCACGGTGCACAAAATTTTCCAATTCCCGGACATTGCCCGGCCAACTGTAGTTATCCAACCACAACAAGGTATCGGGATGAAATTTTTTTTCAAAATCAGCATATTTTTTTTGAAAACTGCTGAGAAAGTGCTCTGCCAGTATCACCGTATCACCGGCACGTTCACGTAGCGCAGGCAAGTATATATGCATAACATTTAACCGAAACCAAAGATCGCAGCGGAACGTGCCTGCCTCGACAAGGCGTTCAATATTTTGATTACAAGCGACGATGATGCGTACATTCGAGTGCTGAATTTTATGACTGCCTAAGGGCGTAAAACATTGGTCTTGTGTATAGCGAAGCAGCGCGACTTGAGCCCGTGGCGATAAAGCATCCACTTCATCGAGAAACAGAGTTCCACCTTCGGCTTGAGTGATGTAGCCATTCTGAGACTGTTTGGCATCGGTGAATGCCCCTTTAACATGACCGAATAATTCATTTTCCAACAAGCTGTCGGGAATGGCTCCACAGTTCACCGGAATAAAAGGCATTTGGCCGCGTGGGCTAAGTTGGTGGATTGCGCTAGCCACCAGTTCTTTGCCCGTTCCAGTTTCACCTTCGATGAACACAGGCGCCTCGACTTTGGCAAATTTTCTAATGCGGCTGACACATTCAAGGAATTTCGGGGACTCGCCATAAAGGTTAAATTGTGATAATCCCCGAGAATCATCATCTTCTCGTGTATCAGAAAACGCACGCAGCATACGTGCTCGAAACTCTTCATCCACACATGGCCAGACTAAAAAATCTGCACATTTCACCCCGGATTGATAAAGCGACCGAGATTGCGACTGAGGATAGATGACCACCTTGGTGGTATGAATACGATTGATAGACTCCAAATCAGCAGAGACTTTAGTATCGTTTAATACAAGCACAATGCCATGGTGGAATGCGCTGTCATAACGCGCCTCCAAATCCGTTGTTCGGCAGGTATCAGCGCGAAAACCTAATTGTGCTAATCGCTGACTTAGTTGAAACGCGTCCGGATAATCGCTGCATCCCACCAATAGCACACGCAGTCCCTCCATACATGCCGAGTACCAATATCAGCTCCCATGTATTCTCTGAATATTTTGTTAGTCACAAATCGATGTTTAAAAACCAACGATATTGCACAGAAATAAAATAACTATTCGTGTTTCGTTGAGTTACTTCATATTTGGAAGGAGGCTTGAGCCCGTTTGATAATATTCTTTGAGTTGCCATAACGATGAGAAGCTATTCTCACCCGATGACGCGATACCCCGTGTCAATCCAATCGACACATCATTGATAACACATCCCTACCCACTCTCATTTATACTCATTGTTTGGTATCTATCAAGCTATCAAATCACCATCGAAAGCGCAACAAAAAATTGACATCTGTTTTTTATCCATGCAATAAGCTGCGTATACTGCTTACTTATTTATCGCTAGCCATATTACGGCGATCAAAAAAAGCCTAATATTATCGAATTGTTCTTCTTTGATTCATCGCGACAATAGTTGAGTGGTGAGCTATGGTTTCCTATCAAGCAGGCTCATCTTAACTAACATGTGATGTAAATTTCCCCAGGTCTGGTGAATATTTTTACGCTTAAAATGCCTTCGTTATCCTCTCTGATTACACTATTTCTATCACTCCCTATTACTCTCTATTACTCTCTATTACTCTGTATCTTGAAAAAGATGCTTATCGAACTTAAGAATATCCTCCAATATCGATCACAAAACTGGGTACTTATTGTTAACTCAGTTCTCCGTCTTACGCGAATTATGAAACCCTCAACCACTCCCGTAAATGCCTTGTATTAAACACATTTATTTTAGTGGTTTTTGTTTTATGGGGAAATTCGGGATGAAGCACTAACGTGAAAAAAGAGCGTAAATAGTACTTTTAATTGCAAGGTAATTTGAGACGAAAATATATAACCTTTTGTTTTTAAATAGTAAATAAATTTCTGTTATTTGTTTAAATTAAATATTTAATTTAAACATGAAAAATAACTCGCTTTTTCTTAGAAAGAATTTTTTACAATTTATTATTTTTCTCACAATATATTTACAAAAAATATCTGTATATCGAATCAAAATATGTGATGAAAGCTCCCCAGAATAAGGGTGGTCGGACTCCGACCACCCCCCTGGCTCATCCCATTTCCTTAGCTTTGTGCTTGGCTTTTCCACGTGCCCTCTCTTGCCACTTCACCACTTTTCCTCAACTCACCCGCGCTGATAATCATGCCAACTTTCGGGGGTGGTCGGACTCCGACCACCCCCCTGGCTCACCCCATTTCCTTAGCTTTGTGCTTGGCTTTTCCACGTGCCCTCTCTTGCCACTTCACCACTTTTTATCAGCTCACTCGCGCTGATGATCATGCCAACTTTCGGGGGTGGTCGGACTCCGACCACCCCCCTCGCCCACCCCATTTTCTTAGCTTCGCGCTTGGCTTTTTGAGTGAGCCTCTCTCGCGATTCCACCCATTTCAAGAAGAAAAAACATGAATTAAATTCTTTTAAAAAAGATGATTCAATAATTTAACAACAAAATCGAGTTATAATTTATCATTAAAAATCAACTACTTAATTGTACTTCCATAACAAAAGATAATATCTAACTAGAGGGAATGACGTTCTAACCAAAAAGGATGACGTTCTAACTGAAAAAGGATGACGTTCTAACCCAAAAGGGATGACATTCTAACGCAAGAGGATGACGTTCTAACCCAAAGGGGATGACGTTCTAACTCAAACCCGCGCAAGATATTGATTTTAATAAAATTTATCGCACTCTCCTGTAGTACCTGTAGTTTATTCCTATAAATCCTGTAATAACCTGTATATAAGCCAACAAAAAAACATTAAAATTTTAATTCTTAAAAACCAAAAATCTAAAACCTAAATCTGTCACGTGGCAGGTCTGTCAATTTAAGCGAATACTCCGCCAACTTAATATTGATGAAATACCAGCTACAGCGAGAATTTGTTTTCACTATGAAAAGCTACATCGATAAATTTTTAATGCTTGGCATCGAACAACTTCACCCAGGCCAATATCAGCCAAGAACATCAAAATCTGAGTTTTCAGAAAATTCTCTAAAAAACTTAATTCAATCAATTGAAGCTTCGGGCGTTGTGCAACCCATCATTGTTAAAAAAAATTCATTAAATTCATCCGATTTTGAAATTATTTCAGGAGAACGACGTTGGCGTGCAGCTCAACTTGCGGGATTAAAAGAAGTACCTGTGGTTATTCGGCGCACTCAAAATCAAGAAATGAATAAGCTCGATTCTCTCATTTGCGGTTTAGCAGAGAATATCCATCGTAAGGACTTAAATCCTGTGGAAGAGGGCAGAGCGATTCAGCGCCTTCGAGAAGAATTCAAAATGCCTATTAAAGACATATCCACGGTACTCGGTCGAGCACCGGATACAATCAGTCACTTATTAAGGATTTTGTCATTAGACCCTGAGGTACTTCAGTCTTTGGAAAAGCAAGAGCCCTTTACCCTAGGCCATGCAAAAGTATTGGTTGGCTTACCGATTGACCAACAACAGCACTTAATGCGTCATGTATTGAAAGATAATTTGTCGGTCAGGCAATTAGAGCGACTTGTCAAAAACATAAAAAAGCAATCTAAAACAGTCACTATTGATCCCGATATCAAGCAACTCGAACAACGATTAAATGAACAACTTGCAATTCCTACACAATTACAATGGGGTAACGGAAAAGGAAAGCTGACTTTTCAATTTAATTCAGTGGATGAACTAGAACACTTATTAAGCAGATTGAATCTGACAGATTTTTAGCAGAACACTATTGATAATATTAATTTATCGACTAAATTAAATCGATTTTGTTAAAATCCCATCTTTCTAAATACAGACTAAAACGACACATTCATGAGCATTGAATTACTTTCTCCTGCCGGTACCCTCAAAAACATGCGTTATGCATTTGCATACGGTGCAGATGCGGTATATGCCGGGCAGCCACGTTATAGCTTACGCGTACGAAATAACGATTTCTCAAACGAAAACCTTTGTACGGGTATTCAAGAAGCCCATCGCCTCAATAAAAAATTTTATTTAGCAAGTAATCTATTACCCCATAATTCAAAAATTCGGACCTATTTGGCGGATATGCAACCGATCATGGAGATGGCCCCTGACGCATTGATCATGTCAGATCCAGGTCTCATCATGTTAGTGCGTGAACGTTGGCCAGAGGCGGTCATACATCTTTCTGTGCAAGCAAACACCATGAACTCTGCCTCAGTGAAATTTTGGTACCGTCAAGGCATATCGCGGGTAATATTGTCACGGGAATTATCACTTGATGAAATTGAGGAAATCCGTCAGCAATGTCCTGAGATGGAATTAGAGGTATTTGTGCATGGCGCCTTGTGTATTGCTTATTCAGGTCGGTGTCTATTATCCGGTTATATGAATCACCGAGATCCCAATCAAGGCACCTGTACCAATGCCTGTCGTTGGAGCTATAACACACACCAGGTGGTCGAAGATGAAACCGGCGATATTAAAAAAATAACCCAGGGTATTTGCCAAACCGGACAAACACCATCGGATACTGCTTATCTACTTGAAGAGCAAAGTCGGCCTGGTGAATTTATGCCCATCTTTGAAGATGAGCATGGTACATACATCATGAACTCGAAGGATTTACGAGCCGTTCAACATGTTGAACGTTTAATAGCGATTGGCGTAAATTCACTCAAAATTGAGGGTCGCACCAAGTCGCATTTTTATGTCGCACGTACGGCACAAGTGTATCGACAAGCGATTGAGAATGTGGTGGTAAATAAACCTTTCGATAAAAATTTGATGGTGGCTTTAGATAGCTTAGCTAATCGTGGTTACACGGAAGGTTTCTATCGACGTCATGTTCCACAAGAATATCAGAACTATCATCAAGGCAGTTCAATCAGTACTAAACAACAATTTGTTGGTGAAATTATTGCCATTGATGCGAATCAAAAGACATGCCATATTGAGGTAAAAAATAAATTCTCAATTGGTGATACGCTAGAATGGATGACCCCAGAGAGATCAGAAACGCGTCAGTTAAAATACATGGAAGATCTCAAAGGGAATTCTATCGAGGTTGCACCAGGCAGTGGATATACCGTACAAGTGCCGACACCGGATTTTGATGTGAGCATGGGATTAATTATGAAAAATTTACAATAACACCCTCAATAATCACTCAACATCGATCTGCAAGTAACAGCAAACAAAAATTAACCTATTTGAAAAACAATCACCATCGATCATAAAATAGTCATCGAGGAATAAAAAAGACAAGGCTCACACAGATTATTATTTATTCGATTGGCTAAATAATAATCTGTTCAGCAGAGCATTTATTTTCTATTCCCTAACACAGCGAAAGAGAGGGATTCCTTGAAAGCAAAAGATAAACGTCTTCAACAACTACGTGCAACCATTCCAGAAATAACACCAACTGCCGCGCTGAATTTACTCAAAGAAAAAGACGCTGTTTTATTGGATATTCGCGATCCTGATGAAACTGCTCAAGGCAGTCCACGTCAAGCGATACGTTTACCCAAAGCCTATTTAGAACTCAATATTGAAGAGCATATACCCGATCTCAATAAAAAAATATTAATCATGTGTGCCTCAGGCATGCGTTCGCTTTTTGCAGCAGATGCGTTAAACCAATTAGGCTATCAGCATGTGAGTTCACTTGCTGGTGGGTTTACCCAATGGAAAAACGAAGGTTTTGAGTTTGAAATCCCCCCAACGTTAAATGCAGATGCACGTGAACGTTATTCACGCCATTTATTGATGGCCAATGTCGGAGAACAAGGTCAGCTTAAACTGCTAAACAGCAAAGTGCTGTGCATTGGTGCCGGTGGCATTGGTTCCCCGGTGGCGTTGTATCTCGCTGCTGCGGGTGTGGGAACCCTCGGTATTGTTGATCATGATGTGGTGGATCGCAGTAATTTGCAACGCCAAATACTCCATAGTGAAAAAACCATCGGTATGCCGAAAGTTGAATCAGCCAGCTTGGCTTTGCAAGCACTCAATCCAAATGTGAAAGTCATCAAACATCAAACACATTTAGATAGCAGCAATGTGGAACAACTTCTGAAAAACTATGATGTGATTGTTGATGGATCAGATAATATTCCTACTCGTTATCTGGTTAATGATGCTTGTGTCAAATTAGGATTACCCAATGTGCATGGTGCGGTATTTCGATTTGAAGGGCAGGTAACGGTTTTTTGGCCAGCCCATGATGAACAGACCAGTCCGTGTTATCGGTGTTTATTTCCTACACCGCCGACAGAACAAGTGCTTTCCTGTGCTCAGGCTGGTGTGTTGGGTGTTTTACCTGGCGTGATTGGATTGTTACAAGCGGTTGAGACGATCAAGTTATTGCTAAACATTGGTCGACCATTGACCGGTCGAATATTATATTACGATGCTTTGGAAGCAAATTTTCGGGAATTAAAATTAAAGCGCAAACCGGATTGTCTGTATTGTGGGGCTACCGCCGGGAATTTCCCTGACTATGATGACTACACACAAGCCT
>Ga0316204_10003525_pt1 | contig 30945 bp, 28 predicted proteins | sample 6monrhotite_MG_2_FD_205661 | JGI IMG/M metagenome (GOLD analysis project Ga0316204, IMG submission 205661) | Microbial mat bacterial communities from mineral coupon in-situ incubated in ocean water Damariscotta River, Maine, United States -... | ecosystem: Environmental > Aquatic > Marine >...
TGGAAAGCAGGCAAAGCAAAAGAACCACAAAACGCAGGCGTTACGGCGACAAGGCACGGCAACCTTCAACCCGGCATTTCACGAATTGTTTTTGATCTGAACCGGCCCGTCAGCATTCAAAATGCTTTCATACTCCCCCGCAGTAACGATAAACCGGACAGGATCGTCATTGACTTCAACAACGTTCCACCATCTCTCTTCAATCAGGTAAAAAGCACTGTCCACGGAACGCTCGACCCTGAAAAAGCCTCTGCCCAAATCACAAAAAAACTCACGCCAACTCCAAAACCAAAACCAGGAAATAACAAACCATCCAAAAAACCACTAATCATCATAGACCCCGGACATGGCGGCATAGATCCCGGGGCGCTGGGCCATAACGGAATACACGAAAGAGATGTCGTTTTAAAACTCGGCCATGAGCTCAGAAAACAACTGGAAAAGTCCGGCCAGTACCGCGTAAAAATGACCAGAAGCACCGACAAATTCATAAAACTCTCGAACCGTGTAAAATTTGCACAAAAGCACGATGGAGATTTATTTATCTCAATTCACGCAGATTCACTATCCAACAAATCGGTCAGCGGCGCCTCGGTTTACACCCTGTCTGAAAAAGCCTCCGATGCACAAACAGCCAAGCTGGCCGCACGCGAAAACAAAGCGGATTTAATCGTTGGCGTCGATCCCGACATTGATGATGAACAAGTCGTCAACATCCTCATGGACATCACAATGCGTGATACAATGAACCAGTCAAAATTCTTTGCCAATACATTGGTTAAAAACTTCAAAGCAAACAATGTACGCCTCCTGGACGGCCCCCATCGTTACGCTGGTTTCGCAGTTTTGAAATCCGCTAATATTCCTTCCGTCCTCGTAGAAGCCGGTTTCATGTCAAACAAAAAAGAAGCAACTATGCTAAATACAACAAACCATCGAAAAAAAATCGCTGGCGCTCTCAAAAAGGGGATCGACAAGTATTTTGAACAAGTACGCAAAAATCAACGCTTATAAGACTTTCATTCCCACAACACCCAAAAGTATTTTTTATAATAAATTAACACTTACTACGAAACACCCCCAGAACACAAAAAAACAAAAAAACTCTTGAAAAACAGTGTTCAATACGTTTTCGTTTGTGTATAAGAGAGAATATTGAAAAGTTGCTCTTGTTATAGAGCATTAGTTTTTTCTTGGTTTAACTTAAATTTTAAAGAGGTCAAAAATGAAAAAATTTGCAGCTACTCTTTGCATCGCCGGAACAGCTATTGCTCTTTCAGCATGTGATACAACTGGTACAGGCGACATCGACACAGCCCCACCTTACGCTTCAGAGCGCACAGCCGGTTATGATTCAGAACCAGCTCCTGCACCAGCACCAGCCCCTGCAGAACGCGTATTCAGAGAATACCAAGCAAAATAATCTGAATATCTAAATTAAGAATTCTAAAAGGCTGTTTCTACGGAAACGGCCTTTTTTAATAGATTTAAATAAATAAAAAGCAACGCAGATACACTGGATCAAACGATAGAAAAAATTTATAATAAGGCGAGAGCGTTACAAAAATTAAAGCAATTATATAAATCTATGAACATGATCCGCGACATATCACTCTATTTACTCACAAACATACTGGGATTTCTCGCAGCGCCCATAACTTACAATATAGCCATCATTAGCGGATGGATTGATCCAGCGCAAATACAAGCAGATCCAGCATTTTTTCAAGAAAAGTTTTTCACAGGAACCATTGTAATCTGGATAACCTGCGCCCTCATCGGCTTAGGGTTTTTCCTGATAAACGGAAAAACACGCTTGTTATTCCTGCTATTACCAGCGTTTATCCCATTATTTTATGGATTTAACGTACTAAACGGCTTCTCGGCAGAATCATAAGACACTATACGTGTTTTATCATCTGCGGCTTCCGCATCCTTAACAGAGCCTTTTCCGCCAGCAAGCATATCTGGTTCTTCATACCCCTCAATCAGATCTCTGACGTCTTCGGGCGGCGTAAAATCAACAACAGCTTCATCATGCTTTACAACCTCATCATCCTTTACTTCCAATGATGGACGGCGCGCAATTGCCACCGGATAACCATTACGCGCTTTCAAAGCCTTACGAATAGCGGGCCAGCGCAAGCGATCCTGAAACTTTCCTGCTGTCTTGATGATCTGTTTCATCTCATCATTACTTAATTTCTCTTCAGGAACCTCACCCATTTCTTCCATCGCAACAGATTGCTCAAGAGAAGGATTAGCCTCTAAAAACAATTCATTATCGATCCAGGCAACCTTAATCGGTTGATTGACAACAGTCACCTTTGTCCCTACAGGAACGAGATCAAATACTTCTATAATTTTTTCAGGGTACAAACGAATACAACCCGAACTAATACGTCGCCCAATACCAAACGGCTTATTCGTACCGTGCAGTGCATAAGTAGGCCATCCAAGATAAAGCGCATGCGTACCCAAAGGATTATCCGCACCGGGAAGATACACAGCCTTAAGCTCGGGGTCCTCTCTACGCATACGCGGCGTTGGCGTCCATGTTGGGGCCTCTTTTTTACGCACAATTTTTGTTGTCCCTTCAGGCGTATTCAAGCCCTCACGCCCAATACCAATAGGCGTATGATATGGCGCTTCATCTCCGTTCACGTACGCGTACAAACGCATATCGGCAAGGTTAATAACAACCCCCTCACGCGGCGCATCCGGCAACAAGTGACGCGTTGGCAGCAACAAATACGTGCCCTTACCCGGCAACCATGGATCAACATAAGGATTAGCCGCACGCAGCTCAGTAAACCCCAAATTATAATCCCGCGCTAAATGAATAAATGTGTCTTCATATCTGGCATCATATTCAATCATTTCACCGACATACGGCTCATCATAACCGGCACGTACACCAGCACTCAGCAACACTAAGCTTGCCGCCAGAACTGTAAAAAAACATATCTTATTCATATTATGCCATCGCCTTTTCCAGACCGGACACAACCTTATCCAGATATTCATTGGTTGTCAGCCATTTTTGATCTTCACCTATCAACAAAGCCAGATCTTTCGTCATATGGCCGGCTTCAACAACCTCAATACAAACCCGCTCCAGAGTATTCGCAAAATCAACGACATCATGACTGCCATCAAACTCACCCCGGTATTTCAATGCCCGTGTCCATGCGAAAATAGACGCAATCGGGTTCGTCGATGTCGGATTACCCTTTTGATGCTCGCGGTAATGACGCGTCACCGTCCCATGCGCGGCCTCCGCTTCAACTGTTTGACCATCTGGCGTAAGCAAAACAGACGTCATCAACCCAAGCGATCCAAAACCCTGCGCCACAATATCCGACTGTACGTCTCCGTCATAATTCTTACACGCCCAGACAAAACCGCCCTTGGACTTAATCGCCTGCGCCACCATGTCATCAATCAAACGATGCTCATACCATAAATCTTGGGACTCAAACTGCTCTTTAAATTCCTCATCAAAAATACGCTGAAAAATTTCGATGAACTTCCCGTCATATTGCTTAAGGATCGTGTTCTTCGTCGAAAGATAAACCGGATATTTCCGCGCAAGCCCATAATTAAAGCTCGACCGTGCAAACCCTTCGATACTCTCATCCAGATTATACATCGCCATGCCAACACCGGCAGACGGAAAATCAAACACCTCATGCATTTCCGCAGGAGAGCCGTCCGCAGGCTCAAAAGTCAGCGTCAATTTACCAGGCTTATCAATTTTCAAATCCATCGCTTTATACTGATCGCCAAATGCATGACGACCAACAACAATCGGCTCTTTCCAGCCCGGCACATATTTAGGTACATTGCCCGTTGTAATCGGCTCACGAAAAACTGTTCCGTTCAAAATATTACGAATAGTTCCATTGGGCGAACGCCACATCTTCTTAAGGCCAAACTCTTCAACCCGCCCTTCATCCGGCGTAATCGTCGCACATTTCACCCCGACACCATGCGCCTTAATCGCATTCGCCGCATCAATCGTAATTTGATCGTTTGTTTCATCACGGCTTTGTATGGACAGGTCAAAATACCTCAAATCCACATCCAGATACGGTAAAATCAAACGCTCTTTGATAAACGCCCAGATAATCCGCGTCATCTCATCTCCGTCAATTTCCACGATTGGATTGGTAACTTTAATCTTGGACATAAATTTTCCTTCTAAATGCAAAAACACACCTGTGTATGAACATCTTATATTAGTCAAAATTCAAAGCATCTTATTATACTCTACATAGATTAGAAATCATTTTTGAGAGGAAATAAAAATGTCTAACACTCGTACAACATTCTTACTAACCGCTGTTGCTGCCACTGCTCTTTTTGCATCCCCTGTTTTTGCTGAAACTGCTGAGTTTAACTGCGACGAACATGCCGCCCATATCGACAATGCAATCGGCGCGGAGAAAGCCCTCGATGCCTATCATGTACTACATGGCGACAAAGAAGACGACCATCACATCATTGATGAATTGAAAGAAACACATCCAGACATCGAGCATGAGCTGGAAGAATATGTTGAAAAAGGTTGTACTGTGACTGAATTAGAAGCACACGCGCACGACCCAGAGACAGAGACAGAGACAGAGACAGAGACAGAGACAGAAGCGAAAGACGCTCATTAAACTGAAAAGAACAAAACACAAAAAGGCGCTCACATCGAGCGCCTTTTTTTTTATAAGAGCTTTTCGATCTCTGCCTGAAGACGCTCAAACGCTTTATCAAACACACCGCTTTTCACAACACGGCCCTTATCCTTTAAATACACTTCATACATCGTCGTCCGTGGCCCAACCCGGCGAATAATAAATGACAGATACGGTAAAAAATGCTCGGATTTATAATAAGTATACGTCGCCACACCCTCATCAAAATCACAATCCACAGTTCTATACGTCAAAGCGCCCCGGGATGCAGACTGCAAATACAACCCATCCAGCTTTTTAAACTGCATATTTGTAAAACCGGATGCGTGACTTTGGGTTGAAAAAGGAATAATTTCAGACATATTCTCATTATAGCATTTTCAAGGCAAAGGACAAAACAATGGCGCTCCTCCATACACCGCAAAAAAACGAAGACTTCTACGCCCCTGATTTTTCATTGAAAAACGTCGATGGACAAATGCTGTCCTATAACGACATCAAAGGAGAAAAAGGTACGGTCATCGCCTTCATCTGTAACCACTGCCCATACGTACAAGCCATCATAAAACGCTTTGTAAACGATGCAAAAAACCTGCAAAGCCATGGAATCGGAATAGCCTGCATTATGCCAAACGATACAATCACCCATCCCGCAGACTCCTTCGAAAACATGAAAATATTTGCCAAAGAAAACGGCTTCACCTTCCCCTACCTGATCAACGAGACACAAGAAATCGCTAAAGCCTACGACGCCATATGCACCCCTGACATATTCGGCTTTAACGCAGATGGAAAATTGCAATATCGCGGCCGCCTCGATTCATCCGGCCCCAATGAGGCCAATGACAGCACAATCAAGGAACTCCTCAACGCCATGCTTCAAATCGCCGAAACAGGGCAAAGCCCCAATGAACAATTCTCATCCATGGGCTGTTCCATTAAATGGAAATAAACTCTGGAAACTCCACAGAAAAAGGTTAAGATCGCCCCTGGATCACGCTATAAGGATTAATAATGTCTGATTTACTACATGAAGTTGACGAAGTCATGCGCCAGGAGCGCATGGAAAAATTCTGGGCCGCGAATAAAAATTATATCGTCGGCTTTATCATTGGCACAATTTTGTTAACCGCCGTTATTTCCGGTTACAAATCATGGAACACCGGCGTACAGGAAAAACAAACTGCACAAATCATCACATTGCAAAATGCCGATAATTATCCGGAAAATATTTTAAAAACCGAAAAACTAACATTACGCCCGGCGCTTCGCGGAGTGGTCCTATTGCAAGCTGGCGGCGCTTTTTTAGATAAAGACAATAACGAAGATGCCCTCAAGCTTTATAAACGAGCCGCAAATGACAAATCCCTGCCAAATGAATTAAACCATCTGGGCAGGCTCATGAGCGTAAGACTTCTAATCGACAAAGACGATCAGGACGGCGCCTCTCTCTTAGAAACACTCAAGCCGGTTATCGCTGATACAAAAAGCCCATGGACCAGCCATGCAAGGCTCGAAGCGTCAGTCATCAGCGCCAACAAACTTTCAGATCTCGAAACCGCATTAAAACACCTAAAAACAGTCGAAGACACAGCCGGTTTACCGGAAAGTCTTTACAAACGAGCAAAAGCACTCAACCATATTTACAGCTTAAAACAAAAAACATCCGAAAACACAGGATCCTAAAACATGAAAAAACTCAGTTTCAATTTTTTAGGGATAGCAAGCTTACTCCTCCTGTCCGCTTGTAGCATTGGAAACATTTTCGATAGCAACGAAGCCCCTCCTCTGGAAGGCGAACGTATTAGCGTTCTTGAGTTACAAAAATCATTGGAGCCAGATGATCCTGTACTAGAATCGCAAGGATTATTAGCCCCAGAAGAGTGGATGAATGAATTTTGGCCGCAAGTTGGCGGCTATCCAAATCACTCCATGCAAAACCTTGCTCTGGGACCCGGACCGTTAAAGAAAATATGGGATGCAGATATCGGGGACGGCGCAACTGACGAACTTCCACTGATCACTCAACCTGTGCTATTTGACGGACGCATCTTTACACTCGACACAGATTCAAACCTCTCGGCTTTCGATATCGAGAATGGAAAAACGCTTTGGAGAATAGAAGTCGCGGCCAAAGACGAAGACGATTCTGTCATTGCCGGAGGGATAGCCTCAAGCGGCGGGTATCTATTCGTCACAAACGGCTTTAACGAAGTCTTGGCCGTAAACCCCGCTAATGGAGACATCATATGGCGTCAAGCTATCCCCGCCGCATCACGCGCCGCCCCGACAATCATGAATGATCGTGTTTTTGTAACAACACTCGACAGTCGTATTCTCGCACTCAACCCCGAAGACGGCCGGGTTCTGTGGGAATATGCCGGCATCAGTGACGACGCTTCTCTTGTCGGCGCCCCAAGCCCAGCCGCCAACCAAGACATCGTCATCGCCGCCTTCTCTTCAGGGGAGATCACAGCCCTCAGAATCGAAAACGGCTCTGTCGCATGGTCCGATAATCTCTCAAACATCAGAGGGTTAGGCGGAATCTCTGCCATTACCGATATTCGCGCCCTACCCGTCATAGATAAAGGCATCGTTATCGCAATCAGCTTTAGCGGAAGAATGGTTGCCATTGATGAACGTACAGGCACACGCATATGGCAACGCGAGATCAGCGGTTCACAAACGCCATGGGTCGCCGGAAATCACATTTTTGTATTATCCTCGGACAACCAGATCATAGCATTGGGCCGTGACACCGGCGCAATAAGATGGGTCGCAGACCTTCCGAGATTTGACGATGATGAGCCACTCATGTTCACAGGACCCGTTCTAGCAGGCGGACGATTAATCGTAGCAGGCACCGATGGGCGCATGATCGAACTATCCCCCGATAACGGTAAAATTTTGCGGGAATGGGACGATGGAGATACCGTCACAATTCCCCCAATCATAGCCGGCGGAACGCTCTATATTCTTTCACGTAACGGCACCTTAAGCGCTTACCGCTAGACACCGCCACTCATAACGTATAGAAAACAGCTCAAATACTATCGTGCTTGAGTTTTCGTTTGATTTTGTGTTTTCACTAGGCTCAAGCGACGATGAGCACAGCTGCTACTTTAGGAGCGAAGTAACGCAGTGAAAATACAAAAGGAAACGAAAACATGTTTACGCTTGCTCTTATAGGTCGACCCAATGTCGGAAAATCAACTTTATTCAACCGCTTTGCCGGTAAAAAGCTCGCGATCGTAGACGATACCCCCGGCGTTACACGCGATTGGCGTACAGCCGAAGGTTACCTGTTCGATCAACCTATGCGTATCATCGACACCGCCGGCCTCGAAGAAAGCTTCGACGATTCCATCCAGGGCCGTATGCGCCAACAAACCGAAATGGCGCTTAAAAACGCAGACGCCGTGCTGTTCATGATCGATGGCCGCGCAGGCGTCACCCCCTTGGATGAACATTTCGCACAATGGCTGCGTAAACAAAAAATTCCAGTCGTCCTCACCGTTAATAAAGGTGAAAATGAAAAAGCCGTGCAAAGCGCCATCGGCGAAGGATATGCGCTTGGTTTAGGAGAACCCATTTGTGTCTCCGCTGAACATAACATCGGTATGGAAGAATTATACCACGCCCTACAACCCCACTTCCCGGAAGACCAACCCGAAAATGAAACGGATCAATATGATACAGAAAATTTCGGCGAGCTTGATGATCTGGAAGGCAAAGAAGATTTTGAGTTTCAACAAGAAGAAGACGACATTGAAAAACCTCTAAAAATCGCCATTGTAGGCCGCCCGAACGTTGGAAAATCAACCCTTCTCAATTCAATCGTAAACGACCAACGCGTGATGACCGGCCCCGAAGCCGGCATAACCCGTGATGCTATTGCTGTAGACTGGGACTATAAAGACCGAAAATTTAAACTGGTCGACACCGCCGGTATGCGGAAAAAATCCAAGGTTCAAGACAATATCGAAAAAATGAGCGTAGAAGATTCCATGCGCGCCATTCGCTTGGCTCAAGTCGTCATTCTCGTCATCGATGCCAACGCCATCTTTGAAAAGCAGGATTTACAAATCGCTGAACATGTCGTCAATGAGGGACGCGCACTCGTCGTGGCTGTCAATAAATGGGACAGCATTGATGACCGTGATGACGCATTAGAAGAGCTTGCACACAGAATGGAAACATCACTGGCGCAGCTCAAAAATGTTCCCTACCAAACGATTTCCGCATTAAACGGAAAAAACATCAATAAACTTCTGGACCGTGCGCTTCACACATATGAAATGTGGAACAAACGTATTCCAACCGCCGGGTTGAACAAATGGCTTTCAAGAATGGAAAGCCAAAACCCAGCCCCCCTGATCAGTGGCCGTCAAAATCGTTTGAAATACATCACGCAAATAAAAACCCGCCCGCCAACGTTCGCTTTATGGGTCTCCAGACCTGAAAAACTTCCAGATTCTCATAAACGCTTTATCGTCAATGGCCTCAGACGGGATTACGGCATCCCCGGCGTACCGATAAGACTACTTATACGTAAATCTAAAAACCCGTACGCATAAACACATACAACCGAAAAGGATAAAAAAATGGATTTAGGACCTGAAAGCGAATTCATCACATTAATTACATTTTGGGGCATGCGCCTCATTAGCGCCATCGCCATTCTCATCGCAGGATGGGTTATCGGTAACTGGGCAAACAAAAGAGTGAAATCAATTGGCAAACTTGATAACACACTCAAAAGCTTTCTTGGAGGTCTCACAAAATATGCCATTTTGGCCATAGCAGTGATCGCGGTTCTGGGGCAACTCGGTGTTCAAACAGCCAGCCTTCTCGCCGTACTTGGCGCCGCCGGTCTGGCAATCGGCTTGGCTCTCCAAGGCACATTATCAAATGTTGCTGCCGGCGTTATGCTCCTGATTCTCAGACCTTTCAATGTCGGTGATTACATTGAGACCGGAAATATCAAAGGCACAGTAAAATCACTAAGCCTATTCGCAACAGAATTAGCAACATCGGACAATGTTCATATCTTTGCGCCCAACGGACAGGTTTGGAACGCTGAAATTTTAAACTTTAGCCGCAATAAACAACGCCGCATGGATATTGTAAACAGCATTAGCTACAACGATGATATCGACAAAGCCATGAAGGCCATAGAAAAAACCGTAAGCAAAGATAAACGATTGGTAGAGAGCAAAGGCAAAGAGCCAACCTATTTCGTAAACGCACTCGGGGATTCAGCCGTAAATATAACAGCCAGGTTTTGGGTGAGCACAAGCGATTATTGGGCCGTGAAGTGTGACTTAACAAAAGCACTTAAAGAAACACTCGATAAAAACGGAATTACGATTCCGTTCCCGACACAAACATTGGAAATCACATCTGGTGACGCCGAAATGTCACAGAAAAAAGCAAGCTAGAGATGTCTAAAACCCCTCGTGAACATCAACCAATTCTGATGCCTCGCGGCCCTCTTCATCCGATTTTGCATTATCATTACGACTTTGCTTAAGCTGCTCAAGATAGGCCTCATCAACATCGTCTGTTACATACTCACCATCAAACACCGAACAATCAAACTTACGGCTACTATCCGGCTCATCACTGGGAATAACGGCTTGAATAAGCGCATCTAAATCCTGATAAACCAGCCAATCCGCCTCAATCGATTCTTGCACTTCGGCTTCTGTTTTACCATGGGCAACCAGCTCGGATTTAACAGGCATATCAATACCATAAACATTAGGATAACGAATAGGCGGCGCGGCAGAAGCAAAATACACTTTCTTCGCACCCGCCTGGCGGGCCATATCAACAATCTGCTGTGATGTTGTGCCACGAACAATGGAATCATCAACCAAAAGAACATTTCTGTCCTTAAATTCAAGACCGATAGGGTTAAGCTTTTGCTTTACAGATTTCTTCCGTTCTTCCTGACCGGGCATAATAAACGTACGGCCAATATAACGATTCTTCACAAACCCTTCTCTAAACTTCACACCCAAATGAACAGCCAACTCCATCGCGCTTGGGCGGCTGGATTCAGGAACAGGAATAACAACATCAATATCATGATCAGGGCGTTCACGCAGAATTTTTTCTGCCAAATATTGCCCCATACGTACACGGGCCTTATAAACGGAACTGCCTTCTATAATTGAATCCGGACGCGCAAAATAAACATGCTCGAAAATACACGGCGTATGTTCTTTTTGAACGGCTGGAACATGGCTATGCAGCGTACCCTTGGCATCTATATAAAGCGTTTCACCCGGAATGAGGTCACGTACAGTCTCAAAACCAAGCGCATCAAGCGCAACACTTTCTGACGCAATCATGTATTCCGTTTTACCATCATCCAGCTTTTTTCGCCCATAAATCAAAGGGCGAATACCATTCGGATCTCGAAACCCGACCATGCCATAACCAGAAATACACGCCACAACAGCATAAGCACCACGGCAACGCCCATGTAAACGATCAATCGCAGAAAAAATATCTTCTTTGGCAAGTTGCGATTGCTCTTTATGATGTAATTCATGCGCAAGAATATTCAACAACGCTTCAGAATCAGAATTCGTATTCAAATGACGGTGGTCAGCCTTAAAAAGCTCATCACTTAGCTGCTTATGATTGGTCAAATTTCCATTATGCGCCAATACAATTCCGTACGGCGAATTAACGTACAACGGTTGAGACTCCGCAGAACTAGACGTACCTGCCGTCGGATAACGTACATGCCCAATACCAATATTACCCTTAAGATTACGCATATGGCGCGTATGAAATACATCACGCACCAAACCATTACTTTTGCGAAGATAAAACTTGCCATTATCCTCGGTCACTATCCCAGCAGCATCCTGACCCCGATGCTGCAAAACTGTCAGAGCATCATAAAGATCCTGATTAACTGCTGAATAGCCGTATAAGGCAACAATACCGCACATAAAAACTCACTCGTTTAAGTTAATTGTTTCTGTTTTCTCTTCAAAAAGCTGATCCATCTTATCACGAAACTCTTCGCTATAACCTTCGCTGTTTAAAGGTGAATCCTCAGAAGAGACACCTTTGTCATCTTTACTCTTTAAAAGGTCGATCTGTTCCAGTTTTTTTCTCGTTCCAGAGATTTCCTCCAGTGACTGAAGCCCATTTTCCGAACCTTCAACAACAGCAGAAGGAATAAATTCTGCAAAAGCAGCTGAAGTTTTTTCAAGGTAAAAATGCGTTTTACTGCTCGCAAACCAAGCCTCTTTGGAATCATCATCAATGAAAAAATGTACCGGAAGATAAAGCAAGCCAAGTAAAACAACACCGCGTAACAAACCGAAAATAAAACCAAACGTACGGTCAACCGCGCCCAGCCCTATACTCTTTGCTGTTTCAGCTAAAAAATGGCTAAGAATAGACAAAAGAACGACAACAATAATAAAGATAGCCCCGTAAGATAAAACTTGAGCAACAATATCATAAGGCAAAATCCCAAACAGCTCTTTTGGCTCAACCCCACCTTCAACGCCCAACCAACCGCGCATGAAAGGCGCAAGCACAGGGCCACCGAAATAAGCAGCCGCCAAACCGCCGACAACACCGGTAATCGTCAAAATTTCACGAATAAAACCACGTAAAAACGCAATGAGAGCCGAAATCAGAAGAACGGCAAGAACAAGAATATCAACGATCATATTGGGCTAGGCCTTTTAGCAACGAAAAAACAATGTCTTGTTTTAACCAAATACATAGGCAAACACCCTTAAAAAATCAAGCAAAATCAGCGCTTTTGTTAAATTGCAACAGCCTGAGGGGGCGAGTTACTGGAAAATAAATCCGCCAACATTTGAACATGGTCCAGCTCTGATACACGAATTTCGTCACCTTTAACCTTACGCGGCGATGCCCCCTTCTTTTTAATTTTGGGTATAATCGCCTCACGAAAACCAAGCTTAGAGGCTTCTTTAAGACGTAAATCCGGCTGCGACACCTGACGCACCTCCCCAGCCAGCCCAACTTCACCAAAGAAAATAGTCTCCGGTGGCAAAGGGTTATTTTGCAAAGCACTCACCAACGCCGCAGCAACAGCCAAATCCGCAGCAGGTTCATTAATCCGTATCCCCCCGGCAATATTGAGAAAAATATCACAGCTTGAAATTTGCAAACCGCAACGCGTCTCCAAAACAGCAACAATCATAGCCAGCCTGTTCGGATCCCAACCAATCACCGAACGCCGTGGAGAGGCCAACGACGACGGCGCTACCAAAGCCTGCACCTCGACCAACAAAGGCCGCGACCCTTCCAAAGCCGCCAAAACAGCGCTACCCGCAACATCCTGACTCCGTTGTGATAAAAAGATCTCCGACGGGTTTTCGACTTCAACCAGACCTGATCCAGCCATTTCAAACACACCGATTTCGTCTGTTGGTCCAAAACGATTTTTAACACCGCGAAGGATCCTACACTGATGCGATCTATCACCCTCGAAATAAAGAACAGCATCAACCATATGTTCCAACACACGCGGTCCGGCAATCTGCCCATCCTTCGTAACATGACCAACAAACAGCACCGCAACATTACGCGCCTTTGCATGACGGATAATTTCCTGCGCGCTTGTACGCACCTGTGTCACGGTACCAGGGGCAGATTCAACATTATCGACATACATGGTTTGGATTGAATCAATCACAAGTAATTCGACAGGCCCAGAATCTTTAGAGCTTCCCCCGCCTTCTATACTCGCTATAATATCCCTGACATTTGTTGCGCTTGCCAGCTCTACCGGAGCCTCTGCCAATCCCAAACGCCGCGCACGCATGCGAACCTGATCAACCGCTTCTTCTCCAGAGACATACACACAACGTACACCTTTCATCGACAACGCACACACAGCCTGAAGCAATAATGTAGATTTTCCAATCCCCGGATCGCCACCAATCAACGCCGCCGAACCCGGCACCAATCCTCCACCAGTCACACGATCAAACTCTTCGATGCCAGAGACATGGCGCCGGTATTCTGGCGTAGCCGGGTCATTTAAAGCCACAAAATCAATCTTACGCCCTTTTTGCGCACTCATGCCCTTCGGAACGGAAGCCTCCACCACTTCCTCACTGATACAATTCCACTCTTGACACGATTCACATTTCCCAGCCCAACGACTGGAAACAGCGCCACAAGATTGGCATATATAAGATTTCTTTGACTTGGCCATATCCATGACTCCTTAAGGAATCACTATGCCAAAAACAAAAGAACAAATAAAGAACAAATTAAATTGAATTTCAAAACGACTATAGAACAGAACTCTGACTACCCTTAGATTGTGACCCGGCATTATAAAAACTAAGCTTGAATTCTTCCCTGTCACTTGTCAAATAAAGACCCTGCACATACAAAATATCAGGATACGCATTATGCACTTCATGGGCATGAAATTCATCCCTAACACCCTCCGCAATAGCAACAGCATCAGGCATCAATGTTCTTAAAAAGGACATAACCTGCGCCAAGGAGTTTGTTTCTTCAGCCCCCGCACATACAGAATGACGATCGATCTTCACAAAATCAGCCAAACCTTCAAAATCAGCGAGCCTTAGAACATCATTCATATCAAGTCCAACATCATCAATAGCAAACCCAACCCCCAGAACCTTATAAAGCTCCAAAACCTTCCGGCTCATACTTAAATGCGGCGTACTCTCGTGAATTTCGATTATAATTTTACGATCACTCGGCAGATCCAAACTCTCTAGGCGCTCTAACGTACACTTCACAAAATCCGGATCACGCAACGAACGCGCAGAAATATTAATCGAAACCTGCTTCTCAAGGCCCGCTTTTGACATACGCTCAAACTGACCCAAAGCCGCCAAAAACAAAATCCCGTCGATTTGCGCCGTATACCCATTATTGTAAAAAGCCATAATCGCCGGATAAGGCGGAATAGCATCGCCCCTGAAATCTTTAACCCGCAAAAGCATTTCGCCAGGCATCGATAACGGCGCATGCGCGGAAACTATATGCCAGGGCTCAATACCAAAAACATCCTGCTGCTGTAAAACCATATTCGCAAGCGCAACCAGTGTTCTTAAACCATAGACAAGACTCTCTTCACGATCCGATCCTTCTCCGTCACGAACCTGTTTTTGAAAACTTTCAATAAGAGCCTCAATCCGTCGAAGAAGCTCCACATCATGATCGCTTTTCTTATACGGCTTAATAGATCCGTTCTGGACCATTCAATTATCCCTTTTTTTATCCCTCACGCTGCAAAGCCCATTTAATTTGTGCTTTTTTATCATTTACTTGGCCATAAATAGCCAATTGTTTTGTTTTCCGAGGCTGGGAACCGGAACCCACATAAACACTATCCTCAAGTGCAAGCATGCCGCCAACATGGTGAAAGCGCCAACCAACACCACCAGGCAGCCTTAACAAAGCCTCCTGTCCATCCCTTATGAGTGAAATCATAACACGAGGGTGTAAATGAAACCTTACAGCCACATCAACAGGCCGTGCCGGAACAGAGTTTGAGCTCAACAAATCCTCACCCCGAACATCATGCCCTTGATCGGAAACATACAACCGGCGCTTATGCGTAAAACCGTTCAACATCGCATAACCATCATGACTGGCTTCCAATAATACGGCATGCTTAAGGTCTTCACGCAAAGAAAAAGAATTCAAAGGCTTTCTGGCAAAAGATCCATTAGCCTTAATTTCACAGGCATTACGATGGTCGATAACCAAACCCGTATGCGCGGATGTAGAGCGCAACGCCTCTTGCCAGCTTGAATCCACAGGATGCGTCCCGCAATTCACAAAAAGCCTTTCACGCCCGTACGTCATTTCAAACGCAAGGGGCGCCGCATGGCTGCGAACATCATAAGGATGGTCCGGCACAGATCCACAATCGACAACAATATTGGTACGCCCCAACGTCAATCTTTCAAAGCCACCACAAGGCAAACTACTTAAAGCTTTCCCACGTACACCGGCCTGACGCAGAACAGAGCTAATATGCTCCTGACAGCCTTCTTGCGCACCGTTAAAGAGCGCCAAATGCTTGTCATTATAGAGAAAGAAGCGAAGCGCAGGGCCCATACGGTCAATCGCATGCTGAATTTTTTCTGGAAGCGGATAATCAGCCGCCCTCAAAACCATCCGTACGTCTAATAAAATTTGCAACACGGCCAACAGCTCGGACGGAGAACGGGAGCGATGACAACCATCCCCCATAATTTGACGATCAATTTCTATTTGAATATGAGAAAGCGCCTGCTCAGTCCATTCTTCAAACCCTTCGAAAGCAATACCCGCATAAAGCAACCCCTTGGCAGCCTTAAAACGCCCAAGCCCCTGGCACCCTTCTTCAATATCATGTGAAAAACAACGCGATAAATGCCGCGCCTGCCGGATCACACCATCAAAAAAACTATCCTGAAATAATTCCTCATCAGACGCCTCTATAAACTCCACTGCGCTGAAAAATTCATATGACGATAGCCACATACCAAGACGCTCACCCAAAATATCCATACGCCAACTTAATGCATGCCAGCTCTCATACGCATCATTCCAGCTTTGGATCATCATCTTCGCATGCGTACGCGCCACAGCGCCCATACCGCGCTCTACACCAAGCGCACGTAAATGCCGCAACCACGAAAAACCATGCAAATAAGACGCCCACTGCGGCGAAATCTCTTCAAGCTCCCACCAGCGATTGCTCACCGGCATTTGCGCCCCTTCGAACATAAGCGCACCTTCGCAAAAGGCGCGCCCCGTATCCATACAACCCGGCCACGAATCAACTGGCTTCACATTAAGCCGATCAGGCACAGGCCCACGCAAACTCCAGCCATAAAGCACACTTCCATATGCCATTTGGCTGGCACGATTGCGGAGATATTTTAAAACCTGCACAGGCATAGAACCTCTAAAATGTAAATAACCGACCCAACGAACGCAGGCTGGAAAGTATGAGTTAAGACCGAAGAGCCTTTATATTTTCAGCATATTTTTCAGGACCGTCTTTGAAAACAGCCGTTCCCGCGACAAGAACATCCGCACCCGCCGCAATACAATCCCTGGCAGTCTGAACATTCACCCCGCCATCAATTTCCAAATCAATATCACGGCCGCCAGCATCAATCATAGCGCGGGCCTTGGCAATCTTATCAAGAACCGGAATAAAGCTCTGCCCACCAAAACCGGGATTAACAGTCATAATCAAAATCAAATCGACAAGATCCATAACATGTTCAATAGCTTCAATGGGCGTTGCCGGATTTAAAGAAACACCAGCCTTAACCCCATGGGATTTAATCGCCTGCAACGTACGGTGTAAATGCGGCCCGGCCTCAACATGCGCCGTAATAATATCCGCCCCCGCATCTACGAAATCTTTGATCAAATAATCAACCGGCGAAATCATCAAATGCACATCGAAAATTTTCTGGCTGTGCGGACGGATGCTCTTAACAATCGACGCGCCAAAACTTAAGTTCGGTACAAAATGCCCGTCCATCACATCAATATGAATATACTCTGCGCCACCTTCATCAATGGCCATGATTTCATCTCTAAGGATCGAAAAATCAGCAGATAAAATAGAGGGAGCAATACGAACGGGCTTTTGAGCCATAACAAACCTTAACAACTGTGGGTAGAATTGTGCAAAACACGAAAAACCATGCCTCCACATAACCTTAGCAGAGTTGAATATGCATAGCTAGCCCTGCCGAAAGTACAAATACCACAACATATATTACAAAACAGCCACTCAAATAACCCCTCTAAAAAGCACGCATTAAGTCTTTATTAATCTTTCTTTTTCATAACATACGCAGTGCGGCTATAAATAGAGGGAACAATGGGACTAGAACTAAACAACGACATACGCCCGAAAATCGAGGAAACCAGCCAGTTAATAAACCCACGCTTCAGCGCAGCAAGGGATAACATTCCCTGCATAGAGCCTCCCTTACATGTACCAAAACATTACACAGAAAATCAAATCCTGAAAATCCAAAACCAGGAAGAAGCCATCAGAAATGTGCAATCGGCGCTTTTTGAAAACGATAAAGACATTGATGGCATCTTTGGCAAAGGCACAGGCAGAGAAACAGCCGATTTCATTCGTGACATCCAACTGCGCAACGGCTTACCCATGACAGGGGAATACGCGGACGCCCGCGACACATTGGTAAAAATGGCAGAAACAGACCCCAAAATAAATAATTTTGTAAGAGGAATGGACGCGCTTGAAGACATGACAGCACCAGGCCGCAAACACGACAGCGTTTTAGATGTAATCTACGCCCCCGATAACTACCCTCCTCCGGAAATTGAAACGTGTGAAGTTGATCTATCGTTCCTGTCCCAGGAATTGAAATTAGACACAGCTGAAATTATCACCGATGAAAATATTAAGCTCGCCCAAAACGACGTTAATACAAAAGAGAGCAATGCAGAGAGAATTAAAAACGACACAGCAGCCTTATTACCCATGATGCGAAAAAACATGCAAGACAGACGAGACAGGCAAAATGCTGCTGCAGAAAAAGCAGAAGAGAATGCAACCAAAGAAACGGATGCGGAATACGTACCTATCGCGTTTGAAAAAGGCCAGCTGAGCATTGTGGGAGAAAGCATGCAGATCAGAGACTTACAACAGCATTTCGTTGATTTTTCCAAGGGGTTTGGTATCACTGACCCTATGCAAAGCAGCCCAGACCCTGCAACATTAGGGTTTTGGACCGAAGAGACAACAACACATCTTTCCGACCTTATTAAGCACATGCAAACCGCGGTTGGCGAAGACCCAACCGGAAAATATGATCCTGCCGTTTTCCACAAAGGAATCGAACTCCTAAAAGAAAATTTTGAGACGGCATCCGAAACAAAAGAAAGCTCACCTGAACTTCTTGAATATATGGCTCAAAGGATAGAAAGCTTAGAGAACGTAGAAATACGCCTTGAGATACTACACGCTAACGGCAGTCTTGAAGAGCTTTATCCGCCTCAAACTATGAATGAACCTGCATTGAGTACAGAAAATAATAACACAATAGATTACAACAATGCCCAACCATAAAATTTAAATGAACACCCCACCCCAAGAAGCGAAATATCACGTCATTGCGAGGAGGCAAAGCCGACGCGGCAATCCAAGATTTTTACCTTGGGTTACTGGATTGCTTCGCTGCGCCCGCAATGACTAACGCCGCAAACAACAAGAAATAAGTAGTAGATCAGCACAATTGCTCTTTTCACGCATTCTTCGTAAGGCGCGCAACGTAAAAACCGTCCATCCCGCCCAAAGCGGCCTGATGAAACGGCAATATTCGCAAATCACCGGCAGGCGTTATAGCCTCGTCAAAACCGCCCAACTCCGCTGCCGTAATCGGCAAGCGCGCAGCCGTCGAATGCTTCGCTAAAAACTGTTCGATTTGCCCCTCACCCTCTGATTTTTGCAACGAACATGTGCAATAAACAATAATACCCCCAGGCATCAACATCTCAAAAGCATTCTCAAGCAAAGCAGCCTGTAGCACCTCTAAACACCCGATATCTTTTGGTGCTTTTAAATGACAAACATCTGGATGGCGACGAATAGTACCGGTCGCACTGCACGGCGCATCCAACAATATGTAACCGGCAGGGTCTTTGGACTTCCAACTACCGGCATCGGCCGTAACAACATCAACAGATGCCTTCAAATCCATACGCTCAAGGTTTTCATGCACACGCTTTAACCGGTTCGCCGAACGATCCAGCGCCGTAACCGTTGCGCCCATAGATGCAAGCTGTAGCGTTTTACCGCCAGGGGCCGCACATAAATCATAGACATGCTGCCCATTAAGATCGCCAAACAAAAGCGCCGGAATGGCTGCTGAGGCATCTTGCACCCACCAGTGCCCCTCATCAAACCCCTGTAGCTCATGGACGGCGCCGCCCGAAGTCTTACGAAGCGTACCTGTTGTCATTTCTGTCGCTTTAAAATTGCTCGCCCAGAATGTCCGGGATTCAGGGTCCCGTACAGTTATATCCAAAGGCGCCTCTGACAAATTGGCCTTTGCAATTTCGGCCGCAGTGCCAAGTCCGTAATCCTCTACCCAGAGTTTCAAAAGCCACTCTGGCGTATTCAAACGCGCCTCATCTTGCTTGTTTTTCCACGCCTCGCCCTTACGTGTAACCGTCCTCAAAACACCATTCACAAACGATTTTTGCCTGTCCATCCCCTGACGCTCCGCCAGACGTACAGACGTATCCACAGCCGCATGATCAGCAACGCCCATAAACAAAATTTGCGTCACACCAATACGCAAAATATTTTGCAAGATTGCATTCCGCGGAACTTCGCGTTCGATGGCATTTCCAATGATATCGTCAATCTGCCCCAAACGCCTTAAAGCCGTTGAAACCAACATACGCGTAAAGCTTCTGTCATTTTGAGGGAGCGCCTTAAACGCATCCTGCACATTCAAAACGTGATCAAGTGCCTGCTTACGTTGCAAAACATCTTCCAATAAGCTCAAAGCCGCAGCGCGCGAGGCCATACCATCAGAAGGACTCTCTTCTACTTGTTCGGAATTTTCCTGAGGGGTTTCAGAACTCATCTATTTTTGCCCAGCCTTGTCATGACCAGCCTTGTCATGATCTGCTTCATCTAAAATTTCATGCTCCAGATCATGAGCATAATCGATCAGAACCTCATAAACCCCGCGTATAAAAACAGGATCAAGCCCTTGCTCCCGCCCCCACAAAACAGCGCGATCCTTAACGGCTTGCGCCCGCGCAGGCTGAACAGCATCCATATTTTTTTCGGCTTTGAACTCTCCGACTTTACGCACAATTTCAAAACGGCGCACCAACACCGCAATCAAATCCTGATCACAAATATCGATCTGCTTTCTGTATTCAACAAGCTCGGACGGTATAGATGGCTCACTCAAAAGAAAATTCCTTTTCAAAGGGCTGAAAATCCCCTACATCATGAGTTATGAAGACAAAAAAACCAAGCCCCGAAACACAAGAAAACGCGAAAAAATCGCCAGCGCCCTTATCAGCATCCTTAAAAAAGTCAAATACTGAAAAAGAAATTGGCGGTTTTAAGGATTCGGGATTACCCGAACCCACAAGATTTGGCGATTGGGAAGTCAAAGGTCGTTGCAGTGATTTTTAAAAAAACACAAAAAACCCCACAATTAGCCAATAATAGCCAATTATTACCCGCGTTAATTTTTGCATTTATACTCACAATCACCACACCACAACACACATTCGCAAATGATGAAAAGGGACCGATTCTTATCGAGCTTTTCACAAGCAAAGGCTGCCCGGCATGCCCGCCAGCCGATAAAAACCTGAGCCAACTCACTCAAAACCCAAAAATAATCGGCATTTCGTGTCATGTGACGTATTTCGACAGGGGGTCTCGTAAAGATAAATTTTCAAAGCCTTTTTGCGATGCGCGGCAAAACATCTATAAACTCGCCCTAAAGACAGGCGGAATCTTCACCCCAATGATGATTATAAACGGGAAAACACTCACCACAGGGGTCAAGCCACAACACACACAAAACATTATAAACCAAGCATATAAAGGCAAAAACTATCCAGTCGGTCTTTTTAAAAACGACCAATATCTTGATATTCAACTGCCGACAATAACTTTGCAATCCGATGCAGACATTTGGTTATTCGAAATACAGAAAAGCGCACAACACCCCGGATATACACAATATCGTAACATCGTAACAAACATCACAAAGCTCCTACGTTGGGACGGCAAATCAACGAACATGGCATTCCCGGTGCCCCCGGTGCAAGACTCAGACCCAAACACCGCCTTCGTGATTGTCGCACAAACATATAAAAACGGCGTCATCGCCATCGGGCATACGGGGTTTTAAAGCTCAAAGTCAGCGATAACAGGCACATGATCGGAGGGTTTCTCCCAATCGCGCGCATGTGTTAAAGCGTCATAACCCTTGAGATTATCCTTTAAAGGCGGCGTCACCCAAATATGATCGAGACGTCGCCCACGGTTTGATTTTTTCCAGTCTTTATTCCGATAAGACCACCATGTGTACGCCTTTTCCGCCTCAGGGATAAATTCACGCGCCACATCCGTCCAATCCAGCGAAGTTTTCATTTTTGCAAGACGCTCGGTTTCAGGCGGCGTATGGGAAACAACTTTCAAAAGCTGCTTATGCGACCACACATCATGCTCATAAGGCGCAATGTTAAAATCACCCACAGCGATCAATCGCTGATTAGACGTATACTGGTCCTTAAACCAACGCGTCATTTCATCAACAAAATTCAGCTTATGCGCAAATTTATCATTGGCAGCGGGATCAGGCTCATCACCACCTGCCGGGATATAGAGATTATGAACCTCAAACCCGTTAACGCTCGCGGCAATATGCCGACAATCCTCACGTCCCGCGCGATGATGAATATCTTTAGCGTCTATCGGATACTTGGAAAGAATGGCAACACCGTTATAGCTCTTCATACCGTGAAAATGCTGGTGTACGTATCCCATATCCTTCAATGCATCTACAGGAAAATGTTCATCCTGCGCCTTCGTTTCCTGTAAACACAAAATATCAGGCGCCGCCTCATCCGTAAGCTTTTTCACAAGCGGTAAACGCAAACGTACAGAGTTAATATTCCAGGTCGTTATTTTCATGGGTTTCGTGTCGACTTCTCTCTATTACATCTGCAAAATCAGGGAAATTTCTGTCAAAATGAGACTGCAAAAAAGAGCCAACCCCTTCGTTACTAAAATTAATCTTCGACGACCCATCACCCTTCAACTCAAGACGATACGCCTCAGAACCAACCAGAAAGAAGTTTGGACTCGAATCTTCACAGTCAAAATGTATAAACCCATTCTTGCTACGATCAATGACCGTATAAAAATCACTAGCAGGGCGTTCTACTGCGCTGCTTTTAACAATAAGACCAACAGGAACATGATCAATCACCTTGTTTTGCAAAATCTCGGCCAAGCTATCGTACACAGCTTCAAAATCATCCGCAACAATCCTGATCGGCTCCTTACGCCGCACAGCGTCTGCCATCAAATATTCAAGTGAAAATCTAGCGTTCTCAGGAGACCAATTGGATATATCCTTTCCCTTTTTTTCTCGAAACTGATGATCTACAGCCAACTTAAAACCATCACCATCATACGGGCTTTTAGCAAACAGCGAAAACCTGGCAGGCGGATCAAAAGCTCGAGATAACATCAAAATTTCCCTTATAAAAAATCATCACAATCAAAACGGAAGCTGAGTGCCGGCAGGAAGCCCCATCCCTTCAACCATTTCGGTTGTTTCTTCTTTTATTTTGGCCTCTTTGGCTTCGTTCGCATTGTTCAGAGCCGCAACAATCAAATCTTCCAGTGTTTCTTTATCATCAGGGACAATGACCGAAGGATCAATATCCACACCGCGCACAATTCCGGCGCAGGACATTGTCACTTTGACCATTCCACCACCGGACTCCCCCTCAACATCAATGTCTTTCATCTTTTCCTGCATCTCCTGCAATTTAAATTGCATTTGTTGCGCCTGCTGCATCATGTCTTTGAAATTAATCATTCATCCAGTCCTTCGGTTTTGTTCTGTATATGGTTGATAGCCTTGATATTCGCGTCTGGAAAAACAGACAATATCTCTTTAATAACAGGCATATTTATAACCTCTTCACGCTCCGCTGCCAAGGCGGCATCAGCAATATCGGCCAGAGTAGGCTGACCAGATGCGCCAGACACACTCACCATCCAGCGTTCATTGAAAATACGGCTAAGAGCCTGCCCTAGATTCTGCGCGAGATTAGGCGGAGCCTCCGATTCAGGGCGAATTTCCAACCGCCCCCCTGCACTTAAAGACTCAAGCTTAACCAAGTGGACATATTGATATACCTGAGAAGACAACAACACTTCATCATGCGTATCAAGCGCCCGTACAATGTCTTCCAGTGTTTGGATAGACGTCACAGGGGCCAGCGGCGTTAAATCTTGCGGCACGATCGCCAAAGCGGCCATTTCACCACCACCGCCACCTCTGGGAGCCTCAACACTTACCGGCGCTGAGGAAACACCCACAGAAGCACCGGAGGCAGACTGACCGGTCGGTTTTGACCCAGAAGATGTTGCCCCCGAAGCATTATTTCCATCTTTCAAAGACTTAATTAGATCCGCAGGGTCCGGTAAATCAGCCGCATACGCCAACCGGATAATAACCATTTCAGCCGCACTCTGCGGATTAGGGGCCGCCTGAACCTCACCCAACCCCTTCAGAAAAATCTGCCATGTTTTGCCCAATGTTGGCATTGAAAGTTTCTGCGCCAAATCCGAAGCACGCACCACCTCACCAGCGGACATGGCTTGCTTCATATCCCTGGCCTCGGGAACGGCCCGTAACTTCGTCAATATATGCGTTAAATCCAGCAAATCCTGAATAATAACAACAGGATCAGCGCCATTACGATAAAGATCATCCATAATCTCCAACGCTTCGGGCATATCTCCCATCAACGCACACTCAAGCAGATCAAGTGATTTCGCACGATCGGCAAGACCCAGCATATCCTCAACAGCTTGGCCACTAATGCTCTCTCCACCAAGCGCCATGGCCTGATCCAGAATACTCAAACCATCACGTACAGATCCATCTGACGCGCGCGCAATGGCGGCGACCGCTGTATCCTCAATCTGAACGCCCTCTTTTTCACAAATCGATATGAAATGGCCAGAAAGCGTCGGCACATCAACGCGGCGCAGATCAAAACGCTGACAACGCGATAGAACTGTAATAGGAACCTTACGAATTTCCGTCGTCGCAAAAATAAATTTCACATGTTCAGGCGGCTCTTCCAGCGTTTTAAGCAATGCGTTAAACGCATTTTTGGACAGCATATGCACTTCATCGATAACATAAACTTTATAACGTGCCTCGGTCGGCGCATAACGTACACCATCAAGAATTTCACGAATATCGTCAACACCTGTCCGGCTCGCCGCATCCATTTCAATAACATCTGGGTGTCTGTCTTCGGATATAGCCTTACACAAACCGCAATCATCCGTAGGTCCGGTTGTAGGCCCCGCCGTTCCATCGGGACCAGCGTAATTCAACGCTTTCGCAATAATCCGCGCCGTCGTTGTTTTCCCGACCCCGCGCACCCCGGTCAGCATAAAGGCATGAGCAATTCGGCCCGATTCAATCGCATTCGTCAATGTACGAACCAGCGCATCCTGACCAATGAGTTCGTCAAAATTCTGCGGGCGATATTTGCGGGCGAGAACGCGGTATGGAATTTGATCTTCAGACATACTTAACATGTAAGGCGATTCCAAGGATGGAGCAAGACAGAAGTCAGCAACTACAAAAGACAACAAACAGCTTTTCTGAAAATACTTAAACGAAGAGAATTTGATTTCGGCTAGGAAAAAGGCGGCGACGCCTATTCAATATAGGCAAGGCGGCTTTGACGCCGTCCGAAATTAAATTATCGATGTTTAAGAGTGGAAGACGGACACGACCCGAAAAAATCACTTACGGCTGCTGCCTTTCGGCCCTGACCGGGTTGGGCGAAATTTCGCCCGCGCCGCCTTCCGCACTTGATATAAAACGCCCCCCCTGAGAATGCAAGAATTTTTGTAAATTTCGCTTCAGGATATAATTGAAACAGCGCACCATTTGCTATAGATGTCTTGCATGGCTCAAAGACCTGTAAACCCAGCGCTAAAAATACTAAACCGGCTTGCTCAGGCCGACACAGTATTTTGGCTAATGCCGCCCATAATGCTCTTGCTCATCGCCGGAACATTGGCGCAACGATGGATGGGGTTATGGCCTGCACTGGATATGTTTTTTTCAGGATTCATACTGTGGGCGGGCCCTATACCACTTCCCGGCGCCTATATTTTACTCGGCACTCTCAGTATCAGCCTGACCTTAAAATTTTTACTGAAAAGCGATTGGAGCCTCCATAAATTCGGCATTAATTTATCGCACTTGGGCGCAATTATTTTACTGCTCGGAGGATTAATCACAGCCATAACAGCAAAAGAATCCTACATGCTGATCCCCGAAGGTGAAGAAACACAATTCATATACAGCTATACCGCCCGCAACCTGGTGATCTACGAAGATAAAACACAAATCCAAAGCCATTCATTCGAAAATATCGAGAATTGGAATTTCCCGGATTTGCCCTTCAAAATCGAACCGCAATATTGGTGCGAAAATTGTGAAATTTTAAAACGCGCCGAAATACCTGCTAATACACCTGCCGAGACACCTGAATACAGCGAAAATCAACCTTATCAAGGCATGGCCCAATTCATGGCGTTTCAAAGCAAAGCGCCGGACCCGCAGCCGGAAACAAATCTCACGGGCATACAGATCAATATTTCCGGAAGCGATCAAGACGGAATTTATATCGCCTTTGACGGCATGCCCAAACCGATAGAGCTTACAAAAAACAACCGCAAATTTACCCTCGTCTTTGGCAAGGAGCAAACAGCGCTTCCCTTTTCCATAGCGCTTATAGATTTCGTAAAAGACGAATACACAGGGACAACGATGGCAAGAGAGTACAGCTCGGACATTATTGTAAAAGACGGCGCACTGGAATGGCCAACGCGCATAGAAATGAACGAACCATTAAGATACAAAGGTTACACATTTTTCCAGTCATCTTTTGAACAGGGTCCGGGCTATGAAGCCACGATTCTGGCTGTTGTTGAAAACAAAGGATGGTTATTCCCGTATCTGGGCACAATCATTATAAGCCTCGGCCTTATTTCCCATCTTTTGATCCGGCTTTACAGGAAGCGAACATCATGAGAATTTTACTCTATGTAATCACATGCTTGATGCTAACAATTCCATCCGCCCAAGCGCAGGAAAAACTCAACCATCACGCTTTTAAAAATATCCCCATCACACATAACGGACGCACAAAACCTATAGACAGCTTTGCCCGTATGACATTGAAACAGATTTCGGGACAAGAAAAATTAAAAACCGTGTCAGCCCTCGACTGGCTCGCCTTGACCATCTTCGACCCGCGGAACGCAGCGAACATGGCCGTCTTTAAAATTGAAAGCAAAGCGCTTCAAACAAAGCTAAGCATAGAACGCAACGAGCAGGGCTTGTACAGCTTCTCTCAATTACAAAAAAACCTGAATACAACATCCGCCGATATCGAAACACTCCTCCAAAAAGAAGACAGCACACTCACGAGTGATGAACGCACGTTGCTTCAACTCCATGAGAATGCGGCAACCCTCACACTTCTCATGCGGAGTTTTTCAGCCATACTCCCCTTAAACATTCAGCTCCCTAAAAAATACCAAGATCAGCTTCAGGACCGCCTGAGCTTTACCGAACTTGCCAGAATTGAAAAACAGCTTGAGGAAGATCTAAATCTAATCCTGGAGAACAAAGGGCAAGACCCTTCAAAATACACCCCTGAAGAGCTTAGCATTGCCCAGGCCTCCTTTCATATCCAGGCCTTAAGAACAGGCGGCACAAACAACAACATCTTACGTATTATTCCAACAAACTGGGATAATACAAAAGATAAATGGGCCTCCCCATGGGCCGTTTTATTAAACGGAGAAGGATCCCCCGAAACCGCCTTCCTCATGTCCCAATGGTCTGATTTGGCCGACGCCTATCGTAATGGAGATACGCAAACATGGGAGATTGTCTCTAAAGAAATTCTAGGCGAAACACTCATTCAAAACGAACAACAAATCGAACTTCGCCGCTTTACGGTTGAGCGTCTTTACCAAACATACAAACCCTATAATTGGATTTTGGGTTTATACGGGTTCGCGCTTATTTTCATGAGCTTACCTCTCATCCATAAACGGGATTTGAGCCTTCTTAAAACTTACGCCCCTATTGCCGCTATAGCCGGAATAAGCCTGCACATCATATCAATCCTAGCGCGCACCTACATTCTGGAACGCCCACCAGTCGGTACATTATATGAATCCGTTCTCTTCGTATCCCTGATATGCAGTGTGATGGGGTTTATCATAAACACCCAAAGAAAAAATGCAATTCCCATGGCTGTGGGCTTGTTATCCGCACTCTCGCTTCTACTAATTGCACCGGCTTTTCAGTCCGGCGCAGATAATCTCGAAGTCCTTATCGCCGTTTTAAACACAAATTTTTGGCTCACGACACATGTATTATGTATCACAGCAGGATACGCCGTGTGCATTCTGGCAGCATGCTTTGCACATGCGGCGCTTTATATCCAAGCCTTCAAAAACGACAAAAAGCTCTGGAAAAAGATACAGAAAAGCACATATCACACATCGCTCTCTGCTCTTTTATTAACAGCTATTGGAACAATTCTGGGAGGCATCTGGGCAGACCAGTCATGGGGAAGATTTTGGGGATGGGATCCGAAAGAAAACGGAGCCTTACTCGTCGTGCTATGGCTAATCTGGTTACAACACGGGCGCATCACAAATCATTTGAGTACCACCACATTTTTAAGCCTGACAGCCGCCTTGAATATTATCGTAGCCGTTTCATGGTTTGGCGTAAATCTGTTGAACACCGGCCTGCACTCCTATGGCTTTACCGATGGAATCGTCACAGGCTTAATCACATTCTGTACGTTACAATTTGCCCTTATTGCCTGGCTGCATATCTCCGCGCATAGAAAGGAACAAAAAACATGAAAAACTCAATCCTCCTAAACATTGCGATCATGCTAGGTATCGCATTTTTCGGCTATGCCGTGACACTCTCTTTAGAAAACCAAAAACCGAAAATCATTACTCAACCAGACGCCCCTTTAGAGGAAATTGCAGAAGACAGAATGGTGCCATCCTTCACCTTCACCGCGACCGATGGAAAAGAATACTCAATCAGAGATTTCAAAGATAAAATCATAATTCTTAATTTTTGGGCATCATGGTGCCCCCCCTGTATTAAGGAATTTCCACATTTTTTAAAAGCAGCAAAGCTCTATAAAAACGAAATCGTTTTTATTGGTATTTCTTCAGACTTAAGCCAGGGAAAAATGACAGGTTTTTTAAACAAACTGAAGACATCTTTCGAACAACCCAACATCTTTATGGCCCTTGATAAAGACCAGAATATCACGAAAAACCTCTTCCAGACATATCGCCTGCCCGAAACAATTATTATCGATCAAAATCAAAATATGCGCAAAAAAATAATCGGCGCCGATTGGACATATACGAATCTGGATCAACAAATACAGACCCTAATTAAAAACTAACGCTCGTATAAAACATACGCGGGCATTCTCATAAAAGATTACCCCCTTCCCACAAAAAAATGCTAGTATCCGCATTATTATTTTCAAAAACAAACAACCATAGGTGAAATGAATATGCAGAACGCTACCACTAACCTTGTACCTTTCATCGGCTCAAAATCAGAAGCGGCCATTATACTTGACCTGATACCGCTCAACGTCATGACATGTAATCCTAAAACATTTGTCATTGATTTCGCCAATAAACAAAGCATAGAAACTTTGAACTCAATCCAGCACCTCCTCCCAAAAAATGTTTCGGGCGATAATATTGTTGGTCAATGTATTGATGTCTTTCATAAAAGACCGGAACATCAAAGAGGCATGCTCGCAAAACCGGAAAACCTACCTCATTCAGCGATTATTCGCTTAGGGCCGGAAATGCTAGACTTACACATCGATGCTATTAAATCAGGCAATAAAGTCAAAAAGTTATTATTAAGCTGGAGTATCTGTACAGAACGCGAACAGCTCAAAATCATGGTCGACAACATGCCGATCAACGTCATGATGTGTGACACTGATAATTTCGAAATCAAATATATTAACCAAACCAGCATCGATACACTCAAACCCCTCGAACATCTTCTTCCTACAAAAGCGGATGAATTACTCGGTCAATCAGTCGATATTTTCCACAAAAACCCGGAGCATCAGAGAAAAATCCTCAAAGATCCAAATAATTTGCCTTGGAAAGCCAAAATCAAACTAGGCGATGAAACTCTGGATCTAAATGTCGCCGCGATCAAAGATAAAGCAGGGTTTTACATGGGGCCAATGCTGAGCTGGTCCGTCATTACAGCCCAGGAAAATCTGTCCAAAGCTATCCTTTCTATCGCTGAAAGCGTTTCAGAATCATCCGGCAATGTACAAAACACTGCACAAGCCCTGTCCGCTGCTGCAGAGGAGTCATCAGCGCAAGCAACATCCGTAGCGGCCGCATCAGAAGAAGCATCAACCAACGTACAAACCGTAGCCGCCGCATCGGAAGAAATGTCTGCATCAATCAAAGAAATCGCTTCGCAAATAACGCGCTCGAACCAAACAGCATCGGACGCTGTTGAAAAAGCAGAAGAAACCAATAAAACAGTTGAGAAACTGCATGAGGCGTCAAACCAAATCGGCGATGTAGTCAACCTTATCAATGATATCGCAGAGCAAACCAACCTATTGGCTCTGAACGCGACAATCGAAGCTGCACGCGCCGGAGAAGCAGGAAAAGGCTTTGCTGTTGTTGCCTCAGAAGTTAAATCCCTGGCCGCACAAACAGCCAAAGCAACGGAAGAAATTCAAGCGCAGATTGACACAATGCAATCAACAACATCCGATGCCGTTGGTGCGATCGGATCAATTCGGGAAACTATTTCTGAGATCAGTGACGCCACAAGTTCAATTGCCGCCGCCATTGAAGAACAAACATCGACAACATCCGAAATATCCAGAAATGTTCAAGAAGCGGCTAGCGCAACCTCGGAAGTGAGCTCGAATATCTCCGGCGTTCAACAGGCAGCGTCAGAAACAGGATCGGCAGCAACACAGTTACTACAGCTTGCCACAGAACTATCGACCAGATCCGATGACATGAACAAACAAGTTACCGATTTTATGGAGAACGGCAGCTAAGAAAAACAAGCGAAATGAGAACACCCCGCCCATGGCGATTGCATTTGGCTTATTGTGTGGTGATGTGTTTGAGGTAATCGTTGCTCCATCCTGTTTTTTTTCGTTTTGCTTTGATCCCCACTTTTGATGATTTATCTTTATTCAACATATTGAGGGCAATACGTTTTATGATGGATAGATTTTCCTGTGCGTTGCCTGTTCGGCTGCGGTTTTTATCATCATCAAAGCTCACATCCAAAGACCAATGGAGATAAATTTCAATGTGCCAATGGTTACG
>Ga0316204_10003526_pt1 | contig 30941 bp, 36 predicted proteins | sample 6monrhotite_MG_2_FD_205661 | JGI IMG/M metagenome (GOLD analysis project Ga0316204, IMG submission 205661) | Microbial mat bacterial communities from mineral coupon in-situ incubated in ocean water Damariscotta River, Maine, United States -... | ecosystem: Environmental > Aquatic > Marine >...
ACTTTCATGTTTACGTTGTCACCTGGCATTACCATTTCAACACCTTCTGGCAACTCACATGCACCTGTCACATCTGTTGTACGGAAGTAGAACTGAGGACGGTAACCTTTGAAAAATGGTGTGTGACGACCACCTTCATCTTTGCTCAACACATAAACTTCTGCTTCGAAGTATGTATGAGGCGTGATACTTCCTGGTGCTGCTAATACTTGACCACGTTCGATCTCTTCACGCTTGGTACCACGAAGAAGGATACCGACATTATCACCAGCACGGCCTTCATCGAGTAATTTGCGGAACATTTCTACGCCGGTAACTGTTGTTTTCGCAGTATCTTTAATACCGACAATCTCAACTTCTTCACCAACTTTTACAATTCCGCGTTCGATACGGCCAGTTGCCACTGTACCACGACCAGAGATCGAAAATACGTCTTCAACAGGCATAATGAATGCTCCATCAATTGCACGCTCTGGCTCAGGAATATAACTATCCATCGCAGCAATCAATCGATCGATTGAAGGAACACCAATTTCTGATTGATCACCTTCGATCGCTTTCAATGCTGAACCGATGATTACTGGTGTGTCATCACCTGGGAATTCGTAAGCATCTAACAACTCACGCACTTCCATTTCAACAAGCTCTAATAGCTCTTCGTCATCAACCATGTCAGCTTTGTTCAAGTAAACAACGATGTATGGAACGCCGACTTGGCGTGACAACAAAATGTGCTCGCGAGTTTGCGGCATTGGGCCGTCTGCAGCAGAACAAACTAAAATCGCACCGTCCATTTGTGCAGCACCAGTGATCATGTTTTTAACATAGTCAGCATGGCCTGGGCAGTCTACGTGTGCATAGTGACGCTCATCTGATTCATACTCTACGTGAGCTGTTGCGATGGTTATACCACGCGCGCGCTCTTCTGGTGCACTATCGATTTGATCATAACCTTTAGTTTCACCACCGTGCTTTTCCGCCATACATTTTGTCAATGCAGCCGTTAATGTTGTTTTACCATGATCAACGTGACCGATTGTGCCAACGTTCACATGGGGCTTGTTACGCTCAAACTTTTCCTTAGACATCGAGAGATCCCCTCTAAATATAACTATAAATTGATCAATAAAAAGAAAACACAAATTCTGGAGCCCACACCCGGATTTGAACCGGGGACCTCTTCCTTACCAAGGAAGTGCTCTACCCCTGAGCTATGTGGGCGAATTTAACTGCCTAGAGAGGCAAACTCACCCTAACAAATCTAGGTGTAAAAACTAACAACACAAAGCTACATATTTACTTCAGCACTTGCACTATTATTTGGAGCGGGTGATGGGAATCGAACCCACGTATTCAGCTTGGAAGGCTGAAGTTCTACCATTGAACTACACCCGCTTCATAATCTTCAATGAATGACTATCAACAATAGTCTATTCAAAATTTGGTGGAGGGGGAAGGATTCGAACCTTCGAAGGCTGAGCCGACAGATTTACAGTCTGTTCCCTTTGGCCACTCGGGAACCCCTCCAAAAATAGCGGTGTATTCTCTACAAACCAGGTTTGCATGTCAACATCTAACTCATGAAAACTCAACTATTTTTTCACAAGCAGAGAGCAACTTTATGGCTTCACAAAAAGCAAAACCAAGAACAAACAAAAAGCCCTGCTTCAATGCAGGGCTTCAAAATATGGTGGGCCGTCCGCGACTCGAACGCGGGACCAATGGATTAAAAGTCCACTGCTCTACCAACTGAGCTAACGGCCCTCAACTTGGGAGGCGGTATAATACAAGGATTTGCGAAAATGACAAGGGGAAATTGAAAAAAAAGTCATACAAACTTAAACGTTTTGAACGCACTAACAATTAAACACTTTAAAAACACCCATTAGGCAAAGTTGAGCCAGGAATACCCAAAAACCGTAAGCGCTCTGAAAACCACCAGCTAGTTTTTTGCTCGGTAATTAGTCATATCATCAATGCCAGCATCAACAAATCCCTGCTTACGCAATCGACAAGAATCGCAAACACCGCAAGCAGCGCCATTTTCGTCTGCCTGATAGCAAGAAACCGTCTGCCGATAATCAACACCCAACCCAACGCCAGCTTTAATGATTTCAGCTTTTGACAGTTGAATCAAAGGTGTTTTGATTTTTACATCACCACCCTCAACCCCTTTTTTTGTAGCAAGATTAGCCATGCGCTCAAATGCCGCGATATATTCTGGACGACAATCAGGATAGCCAGAATAGTCGACTGCATTTACACCAATAAAAATATCATTTGCACCCAATACTTCCGCCCAAGCTAGCGCTAACGATAAAAAGACTGTGTTTCTCGCTGGCACATAAGTTACAGGAATTCCGTCAGACGGTTTTACGGGAACATCAATCGCATTATCGGTAAGCGCAGAACCACCAAAATCAGCAAGATTAATAGTAACCACTTTGTGCGATTTTGCAGCAAAGTTTGCAGATAAGCGAACAGCAGCTTGCAATTCAGCCTTATGTCGCTGCCCATAATCAAAACTCATGGTGTAACAAGCATATGCTTGTGACTTTGCGATTGCCAACACGGTTGCCGAATCTAAACCACCAGAGAGCAACACCACTGCTTTTTTTGACTCACCCATCACTACCTTCCCGGCTCATCGTCCCACAATAATTTATGCAATTGCAGCTGAAACCTGACTTTCAATCTATCTCTTACAATCCAATCGGCCAACTTAGTCGCGCTTAACTGTGTCGCGCTCGCCGAAAATAAAATTTCACATCCGGTGGGAAAAGAATACTTTTGAATAATAGATTTCGCCCAATCGTAATCATCCTCGCTACACAATACGAATTTCACTTGATCATTATCCGCGAGTCGATCAATATTCCCCCACAAGTTCTTATCAACCTCATTGGAGCCTGGTGTTTTTATATCCACAACTCGACTCACCCGACAATCAACATCACCTATAGGTAGCGCGCCACTAGTCTCCAGAGAGACACTAAGGCCCGCATCACAAAGCTTAACAAGAAGCGGCAAGCAGTTTTTTTGCGCAAGAGGCTCACCACCAGTAACAGTCACATACTGTGCACCGTACGCCAAAACTTCGTCGACAATAGAATCAACATCTCGCCACTCACCACCTTGAAAGGCATATGCAGAATCACAATATTGACATCGCAGTGGGCAGCCAGTTAAGCGAACAAAAACTGTAGGGCAACCGACAGTAACCGCCTCACCCTGCAAGGAGTGAAATATTTCAGTAATCCGTAAACGGGGATTCATAGAATTCAACTAATCAATCAGAATAAAAACGGTGGATTATCACACAGAGGAAGGGTATTTCAAAGAGTATCTACTGACGCCCTTCAATTTTCATACGGTCCAAACGTCGACTAGCAAGACGAGCTGCAGTGGAATCGGGATAATTACCCACCACCTTTTCAAGCTCCATTTTAGCCTCAGCCCATTTTTTTAACTCATAATAGCTGAAACCTGTTTTCAGGTGGGCATCTGCAATTTTACGACTCTTGGGGTAAGCGGTGATCACTTTCTGAAAATGAGAAGCAGCGGAATCATAATCTCTGAGGACATAATAAGCCTCCGCCATCCAATACTGCGCATTTGCCGCCAACTCACTCTCAGGATGCGAGATTATATAAATTTGAAAAGCTTGAACCGCCTCTTCATACCTACCAGCCCGCAAAACAGCCAATGCGTTTTGATACTCCTGCTCCTTACCCAGCGCACTTTGCTCAGCTTCAACAGAACCAGAATCATCAGCGACCACCCCCGCATCACCTGCAACCCCAAATGCGGGAGCAGAAATAACAGGCGTAGCTCGTAGATTTGTCACGCGATCATCCAGCTCTTGGATACGCTGATCAAGATCAATATAGATATCTTTTTGCTGTTTTTTAATCTGGCTCAACTCGTGATTGAGCAGATCAACATCGCCACGCAAAATACTCACTTCTTGTTGCAACGCTTGAAGCGAAGTCAACATTTCAATGAGATTTTGATTGGCTAGCAATTGCTCCATACGCTTAAGACGCTGCTCAACTGATTGAGGCGCTGCGGCACTAACTTGAGAGATTGTAATCAGAGAGGATATTGCGATACACAAAAAAAAGCGGTACGCCATTTTATAATTCATTAGCCTACCGCTTTTTTAGAATACATAGAACCAAGCGCTTTTATTCAGCGTAAACGAAAACTGCGCGACGATTCCATTGCCACGCTGACTCATCGTGGCCTTCAACATCAGGTCGTTCTTCACCAAAACTTACCGTGCGTATTTGCGATTTAGCAACACCTTGCAGCGTAAGAAATTGACTGACAGAATACGCTCGGCGTTCACCTAATGCCATATTATATTCGCGCGTGCCACGCTCATCACAATGCCCTTCTATTGCAATGGACGCATCAGGATTAGAGGCTAAATAGTTAGCATGTGCTTTTAACACCTCTCTAAACTCTGGCTTGATTTCGCTTCGATCGAAATCAAAATAGATTTTTCTTTCTGAAAGAAGCTCAGCAGATACATCATCAGCAGATGCGCTGTCGTCCGAGCCTGTAGCAGTAGCGGTACCAGTGCCATCGGAACCACTGCCAGCACCATCGTCTAACCTTGTCCCTGTAACAGAATCTCCAGTTGAAGCACCACCATCTACAGTTATATTTTCACCTGCGGTGGCATCATCCTCAACTGCTGCATCTCCTCCACAGCCAATAATCATCAATACAGGCAGAATTGCCACTACCAGTTTTATGACCGGCTTCATATACGACTCCTCATATTTTGCCATTACACTAAAATTCTTTAATCCAGATAAGATGACCAAGCAGGCTCTCGAACTTCGCCTATTCCCGCATCAATAAAATGCTGCTGAACATTTCCATCGACAGAAACAGCAACGAGACCTGTTTTCTTACCCGCTTTTCCTTTCTGCGCGTAGTTTGCGGCATAAATAACCATACCGGCATTTGGAGCAAAACTTGGTGATTCATGCTCCGATTCCCCTTTCGACGAATCAGTTAAGATGCGCATCTCTCGAGTTTCCAAATTCATGACGGCAATATTATAGCCACTATTTCGAGACAAGTGCACGAAAGTTATCAGTTTTCCATCAGGAGAGAAAGATGCGCGCAAATTTTGTTTGCCTTTGAAGGTTAATCGACTAATTTTTCCGCTATCAAGTCGATATTCATACAACTGTGGTGAACCGCCACGTTCTGATGTGAATACAATACGATCATTTTTTGGTGACCAAGCAGGTTCAGCATCAATCGACCAGTGACGGGTTAAACGTGTCATTTTTTTTGATGCAATATCCATTGTGTAGATATCTGCGCTACCATTTTCCAGAACCTGCATCGCAAGTTTTTTTCCATCAGGCGACCAGGAAGGTGCGCTCGCTTTATGTTTTCTATCAGTTATTCGTTTAGGGCTATCGCCTTTTGAAAGATCAAAAAGAAAAACCCCCTGGCCATGACTACCTGCCATTGCAAATGCAACCTTCGAATCATCTGGCGACCAGGTTGGTGAAAAAATGGGCCAGTTGTGGCGCAAGATTTCTTGTTCGTTATGTGTATCCGCATCGGACAAATAAAGTCGATATGGTTTGGAATCTGAATTGGGGAATTTTTTAATGTAAACAATTTGCGTATCAAACGCACCTTTGATTCCCAGCAACTCTTCATGAATGATATCGCTTATTTTATGGGCTATTTTTCGCAGTTGGCCAGCTTTCCCGCCATAACGAAATCCTGCTATCTGCTTTTGCCGATAAACATCGTATAAACGAAATTCGATACTAAACGTATCAGGCCCCGCCGGTTCCACTTTACCTATAACCAAGTTCGGCGTATCTAACATACGCCAGTTTTTATAATTGATATGCTGTGGTAAATAAGGTTTCGACAGCATATTCTTTTCATCCGTCGGCGCAAAAAGACCGGTTCGCTCAAGATTTGCTTTTATAACATCGCTAAGAACTGTCGAAGGCTCGCCTTTTCCTAACCATTTAAAAGGCACAATAGCTATTGGCAGCGCATCTTCAACACCTTCGGTAATTTCGATGGTCAGCGCCGCAAAAGATTTGCTTGTCCAAAAAAAACACAACACAAAGAGAACAGCTATTTTTTTAATCAAGCTAACACCTATTAATCAATCGTTGATGGTATTTTGCGCGTTAAAACGATGACGCATATCACAAAGCAATACGCGCAGTATCTTACGCAACTACAATAAATTTTCCATTATTTTCTAACACCGCGAGAAAATCGCGCGCTATACATGAGATAACACACAACAACCAGAGTTCAAAAAGCGACGAGAGCTATTATTTATCTGGATTGAATTTGAAGTTTATTTCTCTGAATTGTGAGAATAACGCCTTATCTGTTGGCAATGGCAATGGGGCAGCGGCACGTACTGCATCTTCAACACTACGCTTAAATATTGTTCCACCCGTGCAGTTTTTTGCTTCAACAGAAACGACATCCCCTGTCGGCATTAACCGCACATCCACATCGCAAGACATACCTGCTTTTGCATTTGGTGGTTTACGCCAGTTATTTTCAACTTGGCGTTTAATCAACCCAATGTAACGGTTAATAATTTTTTGCGATTTTTTATTGCTAGAAGCCTGTAACCGCTTCTGCTCTTCCGCCATCTGGCGCTGACGCTCAGTTTCTTCGTCTCGTCTTTGTTGTTCTTCAATTGCACGTAGTGCTTTTTCTTTAGCCTTACGTTCAATCTCTTCAGCGCGTGCCTGCTCTTCTTCCGCCTTTCGCCGTTGCTCTTCTGCTAACAGGCGCTTTTCTTCCGCTTTGCGTCGTTCAGCTTCAGCAATGCGTTGCTGTTCAAGCTCTTCGCGACGTTTTGCTTCAGCGACTTTGCGCTCCTTTTCAGCTTTTGCTGTGGCCTTTTCTGCTTCTTTTTGTTTCTTCTCAGCTAACTTGCGTTGTTTTTCAGCTTCTTTCTGTTTTTTCTGCTCTTGCAGACGTTTTTTCTCTGCTGTCTTTCGTTCTTTTTCTAGCTGTTGATTTTTCTTCTGTTCAATTTTTCGTTTTTTCTCTAGCTCTTTTAAACGACGCTGCTCTTTCTCTCGCTGCTGTTTCGCTTTTTGTGCTTCTTTCTCAAGCTTGTTAACGCGTGTTTGCTCTGCCTTTTTCTTTAATGCTTCCGCCGCTTTTAGTTTTGCCAACTCTTGCTGCACTTGTGCTTCATCAACCGCAGTTGCTTGAACCACATCCACCTCTTTTTGTTGTGGTAGTTCAGGTTTTCGATCAAACTCGAAATTCACGACAAAAACAACACCAATAAGAACATGCAACACGATGGCTGCCGCAAATGACTTGGGATATTTTTTGATAATCAGCATGGCGTTAGTGAGAAATGGTTTCCGGTGCTTCTGTGATTAATCCAACACTTGGTGCACCGGCACGTTGTAACAACGCCATCGCAGTGACCACCTTTCCGTAATTAACGTCTTTATCACCCCTAACCATCACTGGAGTATCTGGCTTTAAGCGCAAAACAGCTGCAACTTTATTTACCAGCGCTTGATGATCGATTGGGGCTTTTACTGCTTCGCCAACATTTAAATAGTAGTTGCCGTTCAAATCCACCGTAACAACCAGTGGTTCTTGCACATCACTTTCGATAGGTTCAGAGGCAGCCTGCGGCAATTCGACTTGAACGCCTTGGGTCAACAACGGAGCCGTGATGACAAAAATAACCAGCAATACCAGCATGACATCAATGTAAGGTACTACATTGATTTCTGCCATCGCTTTTCGACGAGAACGGCGTTGAATACTCACTATTTGTGCGCCTGACGTTGCAAGATGTTAGAAAATTCCTCATAAAATGCATCGTAACGACCGGTTAATCTTTCTACTTGATTAATGTATCGGTTATAGGCCATTACCGCAGGTATTGCCGCAAACAACCCCATTGCCGTAGCGATAAGTGCTTCCGCAATACCTGGTGCCACCATCCCTAACGTTGCTTGCTTGGCATTGCCTAGCGCGCGAAAGGAGTTCATGATTCCCCAAACTGTTCCAAATAATCCGATGTATGGGCTGGTTGATCCAACTGTTGCGAGAAAGGGCAAGTGATTTTCCAGCGCATCAATTTCTCGATTAATGCTAACTCGCATACTACGTTGCACACCTTCCATAACTATCTTCGGGGTTAAATCTTCATCTTTACGTAGCCGAACAAATTCTCGAAACCCTGCTTCAAATATGGTTTCGATACCGGCTTCACCGGGTTTTTTCTCATTTTGAGAAACTTTTTTATACAGGTCACTTAAGTCGCTAGCATTCCAAAACTGATCTTCAAACTCGGTTGCATTATTTTCCGCCGCTTTTAACATCTTCCAGCGACTAAAAATAATGGTCCAGGACATGATAGATGCAATCACCAAAATCAACATCACCATTTGCACTAAAAGTGACGCACCAGCAATTAAGCCGATAATGGATAGATCAGTACTCACGCATTAGCTCCTCACGTAACAGTTCAGGAATTCGTTTGGGTTTCAATGTATCGGCATTTAACGATACGACAGATATTTTTGCTCGAACAAGTAATTTATTTTGCACTGGCTCTTCCATATAACAGCCGTCAATTGCTTTCTGATCTTGCTCTTCCATAAGATAAACTTTTTGTTTAAACTCAATTTTTATGCGGTTGCCCTCTGTGATTTCAGAAGTAACCAAAAGTAGATTATTAAATTTTGCAGGCTGTACAAAATCGATTTCGCACTGTGTAACAGCAAAGATAATCTTATCACTTTCTTGAAGATGATCCAGCTCTACACCTTGTTTGCGAAACAACTCAGTTCGCGCTCGCTCCATAAACTTTAAATGGTTTGCATGGTATACAACACCACCATGATCCGTGTCTTCGTAATAAACTCTGACTGGCCAAGCAAAAACTGTCATCAATCTTTATCTGTGTATGTAAAACCAAAATGGATGTAAGCATTTTTTGTTGCCACTCGCCCTCTTGGCGTCCGCATCATATATCCTTGTTGGATTAAATAAGGTTCCAACACATCTTCAATTGTACCGCGCTCTTCACCAATTGCTGCTGCGAGGCTATCTAATCCGACCGGCCCACCATCAAAAGATTCAATCATGGTACGCATCAATTTACGGTCCATCAAATCGAAACCTTGTTTATCAACATCGAGCATAGAGAGGGCGAGATCAGCAACTGAATCACTTATTCTTCCATCCGCTTTAACATCGGCATAATCTCGTACGCGTCGTAACAGGCGGTTTGCAATTCGCGGCGTACCTCGTGAGCGATGCGCTATCTCTTTTGCTCCGCCTTCATCGATATCCACGTCGAGCAGGGAAGCACTTCGTTTAACAATCGTTGTTAGCTCTTCGATAGTATAAAACTCCAAACGCTGCACAATGCCAAAACGATCTCGCAATGGCGATGTTAGCAAACCGGCCCTGGTAGTTGCGCCAACCAATGTAAACTGCGGTAAATCCAGTTTAATCGAACGTGCGGCAGGCCCTTCTCCTATCATGATATCTAACTGAAAATCTTCCATCGCTGGATACAGCACTTCTTCCACTACCGATCCTAATCGATGAATTTCATCGATAAACAACACATCATTAGGTTCCAAGTTTGTCAAAATTGCGGCGAGATCACCCGGCCTTTCGAGCACTGGCCCAGATGTTTGACGGATATTCACGCCCATTTCTTGGGCAATGATGTGTGAAAGTGTTGTTTTGCCTAAACCAGGAGGACCATAAAGCAAAACATGATCCAGCGCTTCTACACGTTTTTTTGCGGCACCGATGAAAATTTCAAGTTGACCTCGAACCACCTCTTGCCCTATATACTCATCGAGAATACGCGGGCGAATTGATACCGCTACTCGCTCATCTTGCTCAATAGGTTCAGTACTAATTAATCGATCGGCTTCAATCATTTTCTGCTCACTACCGATTGCAATGCTAAGCGGATAAGCTCTTCACTACTTTTACCGGCAGCATCTATACTTCGCACCATTTTGCTCGCCTCTTGCGGTTTGTAACCTAAAGCAATTAATGCAGATTCAGCTTCGTTAGATGCGTTTTCTACAATTGGTTGAACTTGAGTCGTCGCTCCCGATTCACTTTTCTCTGTGCTAGGCACAAGATCTTTGATGCGATCAACCAGTTCAACAATCAATCGTTCTGCGGTTTTCTTACCAACGCCTGGCAATTTAACCAACGCAGTAACATCGTGATCAGCAACACAACGCGCCAACTCTGACGCACTAATGCCAGACAAGATTGTTAGCGCCAGCTTTGGCCCAACACCATTAATTCGAATTAAATGACGAAACATGGCTCGCTCATTTTCAGTAGCAAAGCCATAAAGCAGCTGCGCATCTTCTCTAACAACCATATGTGTTAACAATATGGTTTTGTTGCCAACATCAGGCAACTCATAGAATGTTGTCATCGGCGCTTCAACTTCATAACCGACCCCATTAACATCAAGCAAGATCTGTGGCGGTTTTTTTGAAATAATTTCACCGACCAAACGACCGATCATCGTCTTGCCCCAACTGCACGTTGTGAAAAACGGCCAATGGTTCGAAAAGTTTGTGCATGACAAAGCGCGATAGCCAAAGCATCTGCAGCATCAGCTTGGGGCGATTGGTTTAAATTCAAATGCGTTATTACCATATGTTGAATCTGTTCTTTGCTTGCATGGCCACGACCCACAACTGCCTTTTTAATTTGGTTTGGCATATATTCGCCCACATCAAGAGAGCGCATTACGCAGGCACAAATTGCAGCTCCTCGCGCTTGCCCCAGTTTTAAAGCGCCGCCAACGTTTATTTTTACAAACACCTGCTCAACAGCTGCAATTGTTGGATGATATTCAGAAATCACCTCATCAATACCAATGTAAATTTCTTTCAGTCGATCAGGAAAGTTTTCACTTTTAATCCGTATGCAGCCACTCGCAACATAGCGATAGTTCTGCCCATCCACATCAATCAGGCCATAACCTGTTACTCGTGATCCGGGATCAATACCTAAAATGCGTAATTTTGAATTATGAGAATTAATCAAGTTGGGCTAAAACTTCCTCACTAATATCTGAATTGGAATAGACATTCTGCACGTCATCTAAATCTTCCAACATATCGATCAGTTTAATCATTGTGCTAGCTTCTTTTACATTAAGCTCTGCGCTCGTTGATGCTCGCATAGTCACTTCTGCTGATTCTGACTCTGCGCCACCGGCCAGCAATGCATCTTTTACTTCACCAAATAACTCCGGTGTTGTTATCACATCGATGCTGCCGTCATCATTATTAATAACATCCTCAGCACCTACTTCTAACGCAAGCTCCATTATTCTCTCTTCATCAACGCCAGCGGAGTAACTAATGATGCCGGTTTTTGTAAAAAGATAGGATACTGAACCGGCGGTTCCTAGGTTGCCACCCATTTTACTAAAAGCATGACGCACTTCAGCAACGGTTCGATTTTTATTATCTGTCATACAATCAACCATAACCGCTGCACCACCAGGACCATAACCTTCGTAACGAATCTCTTCAAGATTACCTTCGTCACCACCACCTGCGCCGCGTTTTATTGCACGTTCGATGGTGTCTTTCGGCATATTATTACTTAAACCATTATCAATAGCTGCGCGAAGCCTTGGGTTTGAAGAAGCATCAGCCCCACCCAATCGAGCAGCAACAGTCAACTCTCGAATTATTTTGGTAAATATTTTTCCGCGCTTAGCATCTTGCGCGCCTTTTCGGTGTTTTATATTTGACCATTTACTATGACCAGCCATCTTTTCCTCGTATAAAATTGCATGTTATTGGCGTAGCGGTTGAAATGAATTTGCGAATTCTAACACTCTCATCAAAGAATCATAAGGCATCAGTTTTTAAACCGTGCTTCGCGCAAATATCGCACAATTGCATCGGTTGTTTTTCGCGACATCAGCATAGTGAAATGGGAGCTATGAATAATAAAGTGAGGGCAGTTATCAAGCTTTGTCTCTTCTACAGCAACCGCTCCATCATGCGGCTTGGGCACTGGTGCGATTAAATGACCAACACCTAAACCACCATCTCCAGCAATAGAGACTATGTTATAACCCTCGGGAGCAGAGATACCATCACACAAAGGCTGAAGGCTTTTACCAAAACATCCGCGCAAATAAGGCCAATGCGCTATTTTTTGACAAACACGACTCCCTCGCACGGGTGAACCCAACAAAATCACGCTGCCGATATTTTCTAACTTCCCTTTTTTTAACGCCTCTAAAACAACAAAACCGCCCAAACTATGAGCGGCTATATGTATGGTTAACTTATTTTCAGCAAGACGAGAAAGGGTTTTGTAAAGTTTTGCTGCGTTATCCTGTAGCGAAGAGAACACTGTTGGATATTTGAAAGTGATCGTTTCATATCCTGCGTTGTTTAATTTCCGAGCTATATAATGCAGACTAAAAGAGTTTAGCCATAAGCCGTGAACCAGAACAACCGCCTCGCTTTGCATAGCCCCAAATCAAAAATTAATTTCCATTCCCAATCGAATGTTTTGGTCTACATGACGATTTTTACCTGCCTCGTCCTCAAAACCAAAATCACGCCACTCAAGGAATGTTGAGGCTTGCGGCAATACTTCAAATTCAACTCGCGCAGCGACTTCATAAAATGATTCCGCATCAAGAAATGAGACCACACTCGGTGCATAATACGCGTCAGCACCAAGAATCAGTCGTTTATTTGAAGGGATGGAGTATCTCAACATACCTCCGATTCCTAATGCTAAAGCGTCAAAGTTCTTTTGCTTTAAGGCATAAACTTTCCCACCAATGCCTGCAACTAAATCTTTGACTTTGCTGCCAACTTGATCAAACACCTGAAGACTAACATCAGTCACATAGGCTTCTTCTTCAGTGTATAAAAAATCAATCGCAAACTCAGTACGCCCATAACTACTGCCACCGATTAACGTCCCATAACCCAATTGTGCACTAACCTCACTCAGCGCAATATAGGCTCTTTGCGCTTGAGCATTACTACAAATTAGCAGCAAAGAAATCAGTGAAACAAAAACCAAATACTTGGGCATTCTTTTTTCCATTATCTATCCTTAACCTTTTCTATCTATAAATATCGTCGTTATGGGTACCTGCGAAAAGAGATTTAGAGGTCCTTTATAACTATATACGTAATTGACAACTTACTTTATGAAGAAATTCCCGAGAAGTATAGCTAACAAACACAAATGTTTCTGTTACTTACTTCACCAAGGCATAAAAAAACCGCCAAGCAGGCGGTTTTTTTAATGTGCATAGAAACTAAAACTTATTTAATTTTAGCTTCTTTGTACATGACATGCTTTCTAACAACTGGATCGTACTTTTTGATTTCCATTTTTGATGGCATCGTACGTTTGTTTTTTGTTGTTGTGTAGAAGTGACCTGTACCTTCACTAGACACTAATCTGATTTTTTCACGCATTTTCGTAACCCTCGATTAAATCTTTTCGCCGCGAGTACGAATCTCTGACAATACTTGGTCAATACCAAGCTTATCAATCATTCGAATACCCTTAGTACTTACACGCAAACGAACCCAGCGATTTTCATTTTGAACCCAAAAACGACGTGAATGCAGGTTAGGCAAAAAACGACGCTTTGTTCTGTTATTCGCGTGAGAAACGTTGTTTCCGGTAATTGGGCGTTTCCCCGTAACCTGACAAACTTTTGACATCACTATCTCTCCAAATAAATTCTTTACTTCCGCTCTCCCGAGCGAAGGGGCGCAATTTATACCAAAAAACACTTTGCAATGCAACGAAGAGTCTACAATCCTCTAACAAATATAATCCTCAGAGACAGTAGCCCCTTCTCTCAATTGCAATTCAATGACTTAAGCTTGCAACATGGCGAAAAGATCGTCTTTTAGCTTTAGACGCTTCTTCTTTTGCTGCTCTAAATAATCGTCAGAAGTATTTTCTACGCCAGCTTCAATACGGTGCACTTCTTTATTCACGTCACGGTACTCATCAAAAAGTCTCGCAAAATGGTTGTTCTCCATCTTTAGCTGGTGAATTTTGTCTTTATGCTCAGGAAATTCGTGTACTAAATCGTGTTTTTCGCCGTCCATCTTTACTACCTCTACTTATTTAATATATTGCTCAAAAATATTGTTCAAAATCTTTATTTTTACTGTATTTATTCAGAACGTCGCGTTTGCACCGATCATCAACGACATTAAATCTTGAGAATGCATAACTAGACCAGCTTCAACCGTTACTGAACTTCCAATAACGTCGCCAGCTAGATATCCAACCCCTAAGCCACCAGAAAAAGCCTCAATAGATTTTTTATCGTTATCAACGGCAGTATTATCGTTGAATTTCAGTTCGTCTTCTCCGAACGTAAACCCGGCCTTTCCTTTAAAATAAAATGTATCCAGAAATATGTGGCGGTAAGCAGCTCCTAGCGTCATAAACCAGACTGAATAATCACCATCAACAGATTCAGTCGGCGTTATTTCCTTTGTCAATCCACCACCACTTATTGACTGAGCGTAATCAACTTCGACCGCCCATTTTTGCGTCAACCCATAACCATAACTCAAACTCGCGAGAATTAAAGGGTCCGGCTTTTCCGAAATATCTTTTTGTGTATAACCCAAATTAACCAGGTAATATTGATCACCACTTTCTGCTTGTGCTTGACCGATCAGCAAAAACATTAAACTTACAATTAGCGCAATACGCTTCATGACCTCTCCCTCATGCCACTCAATGTTATCAATAACTATTCTTTATATTATCCTTGATTCCGCAGTTGACCACAACGAAAGCAGTTCAGCTTTATGAACAGGATTTGGATAAATGGATGACTAAACTAATAATTATTGGATATTACAGACGAATATTACAACAACCCATGTTCTGCAAATGAAAACCCTCCATCATCTCCGATGATAAAATGATCAAGCACTCGAACATCCACTAAACTCAACGCATCTATTAGTTGCCGGGTAATCATTTTATCCGCCCCGCTTGGTGACGAGACACCTGATGGATGATTATGAGCAAAGATTATTGCAGCAGCATTTAACTCTAACGTCCGCTTTACCACCTCCCGAGGATAAACGCTTGTACCATCCAGTGTTCCGACGAATAACTCTTTATAGCTGATCACCTGATGTTTATTGTCGAGAAAAATAGCGGCAAATACTTCATGCTCATAATCCGCTAAACAGGCGTGGAGAAAACGGCGGGTATCTTCTGGGCTGGTTAAAGCCTCGCCTCTATTAATCTTTTCTTGCAAATGACGACGGCTCATTTCTAATACTGCTTGTAACTGCGCATACTTTGCTGCCCCTAATCCTTCACCTAGGCAAAAATTTTTTAAATCAGCGCGCATGATATTTCGAAGGTTCCCAAATTCGGAGATCAATGTTCTCGCCAAATCGACAGCTGTTTTTCCTTTCACCCCAGTGCGAAGAAAAATAGCCAACAACTCAGCATCCGATAAGCTTGCCGCTCCTTTTTGCAACAACTTCTCGCGCGGACGCTCATCCGCTGGCCAATCAGTAATCGCCATAACTTTGTTCCTCGTGCATAGTCAAACGTTTAGGGGTAAAATCCCATCAATGAATATTTCGAATAATTCTCAAATTTCCGTTCAAAATGTATTGCTTGGCGTCACTGGTGGCATTGCGGCTTATAAAAGCCCCGAGATAGTCCGACGTCTGCAAGATTTGGGAATTAGCGTTCGTGTTGTTATGACTGAATCGGCACACAAATTCATTGGTGAAGTCACATTGCAAGCAATTAGTGGCCACCCGGTTTATAACGATATATTCAGTAGCGATGAACGAGTGATGGAACATATTGACCTCGCGCGCTGGGCAGACAAAATATTAATCGCCCCATGTACGGCAGACTTTATGGCGAAGCTGGCTCATGGTTTTGCTGACAACCTGTTAAGCACGCTCTGCCTGGCTGCCGATTCGCCAATTGTTTTAGCACCAGCAATGAATCAAGCAATGTGGCACAACCCGGCAACACAACGTAATGTTGAGATATTAAAATCCCGAGGTGTTGAACTCTTAGGCCCCGAGGCTGGCAACCAGGCTTGCGGTGAAACAGGAGTTGGTCGTTTATTAGATGTGCAGCAATTAGTCGACGAGTTTTGCTCCACAAACAAGCCTCTTAACGGAAAAAGAGTTTTAATAACTGCAGGCCCGACGCAAGAGGCCATCGACCCTGTACGTTTTATCACCAATCATAGTTCGGGGAAAATGGGCTACGCGTTGGCTCAGCAAGCTCGGCAAGCGGGTGCGGAAGTAACACTGGTTAGCGGCCCAGTACACTTATCAAAACCTAAACAGGCAAATGTTATCAACGTTATCTCAACGGAAGATATGTTCAACGCTACAATGGAACATGCCGAACAAGCTGATATTTTCATCTCTGCTGCCGCCGTTGCGGACTATCGCCCTGCAAACGTTACAGAACAAAAAATTAAAAAAAATGCAGCAGAGCTCAACATAACACTGAAAAAGAACCCTGATATCCTGGCACAAGTCTCTTCTCTCAGTAATCGGCCCTTTTGTGTTGGTTTTGCCGCAGAGACAGAAAACCTGGAGCGCCACTCCAAAGAAAAACTGGAGCGAAAAAAGCTAGATATGATTATCGCCAACTATGTCGGCCATGATTCATCAGGAAATTATACAGGCTTTAATTCAGATCAAAACAAAGTACAAATTTTTACCCCTTCGAATAGTTATGAACTACCCGAAGAGAACAAAACAATTTTAGCGCAAAAAATCATTGAAATAGTTACAGAGATCTATGAAAAAAAACATTCAAGTTAAAATCCTCGACAAGCGTATCGGCTCAGAATTTCCGCTACCACATCACGCGACACCAGGCTCCGCAGGAATGGACTTGCGCGCTTGCATTGATGAAGCAATGGTTATTCAAGCAGGTGAAACTCAACTAATACCTACTGGCATTTCTGTTTATATAGAAGATCCCGGCTTAGCCGCTGTGCTACTCCCGCGTTCAGGCCTAGGCCACAAGCACGGTATTGTTTTAGGCAACCTTGTTGGGTTGATCGATTCCGATTATCAAGGACCGCTAATGGTCTCCTGTTGGAACCGAGGCAACGCGCCTTTCACCTTAAATATTGGCGAACGGTTAGCGCAGATGGTAATCATTCCTATCGTACAAGCAAACTTTAACGTGGTAGAAGAGTTTGAAGAGAGCCACCGTGGTGAAGGTGGTTTTGGGCACTCGGGAACACATTAATTACAAAGAAGAATAAAAATGAACAATGAATATAAAAAGCTAGAGACGAACAACATCGCACACGATATTTTTAAAGCCTACGATATTCGCGGCATTGTCGATAAATCATTAACCGTTAATATGGTTTATGCAATCGGCCAAGCCCTGGGTAGCGAAGCGAGTCGACAAAATCAGAAAACAATCGCCGTTGCTAGAGATGGCCGCTTATCTGGACCAAAACTTTTACAAGCGTTGATTGATGGCATTTTAAGTACAGGCATTGACGTCGTTAATGTCGGCCGCGTCCCCACTCCCGTTTTATATTACGCAACATATCACTTGAATACCGGTTGTGGTGTTATGTTAACTGGCAGCCATAATCCACCCGACTATAACGGTCTAAAAATGGTGTTGAATAATACCGCATTATCCGGTGAAACAATTCAGGATTTAAAACGTCGCATTATTAACAACGATGTTATTTCTGGCTCAGGGAATTATTCCGAAATTGATGTGAACGATGCTTACCTGAACGAAATTGTGGGTGATGTGAAAGTTGCTAAACCACTAAAGATTGTTATCGATTGCGGTAATGGTGTGGCAGGCGAATTAGCACCAAAACTTTACAAAGCAATGGGCTGCGATGTTAGCGAAATGTATTGTGAGATTGACGGCAACTTTCCTAATCACCATCCTGATCCAAGCCAACCAGAAACATTGGTTGATTTGATTGCTGCGGTGAAAGAGCAAAAAGCCGATGTGGGCTTTGCTTTCGATGGCGATGGCGATCGTTTAGGTGTTATCGCACCGGACGGGGAAATCATATGGGCTGACAGACAAATGATTTTGTATGCGCAAGATGTTCTTTCCAGAAATCCAGGTGCTGAAATTATTTTTGACATCAAGTGTTCGGTTAATCTCGCACAAGCCATTAGCAACGCTGGCGGCTCTCCTCTCATGTGGAAAACCGGCCATAGCTTTGTTAAAGCCAAACTCAAAGAAAGCGGCGCACCATTGGCTGGTGAAATGAGTGGACACATCTTTTTCAAAGAACGCTGGTATGGGTTTGATGATGCGCTCTATACAGGGTCACGCTTACTCGAAATTCTTTCCAAGAAAGAACAGCACACCGGAGAAGTGTTAACATCACTACCTGATATGGTAAACACACCGGAGCTTCGCTTGAATACCGCAGAAGGCGAAAACTTCACCTTAATGCAAAAATTAGTTGATGCGGCAGATTTTGTTAACGCAAAGGTCACTGATATTGACGGTATTCGTGTAGACTTTGATGATGCATGGGGGCTTGTACGTGCATCAAACACCACACCATGCCTGGTAATTCGTTTTGAAGGCCGCACTGAACAAGCAATGCTGGAAATTCAGGAAAAATTCCGCCAGCTTTTTCATTCAGTTGATGATAGCCTGACACTTCCATTTTAATTGATTACACACAGAGTTTTATTGATGACACCAGATTCCAACAACACGAACAATATTGCAAAAGTTTTAATTGAAGCACTTCCTTATATACAGCGCTTCACCGGGAAAACTTTTGTCATTAAATTTGGTGGCAATGCCATGGTTGATGATGCACTGAAAGCATCCTTCGCGCGTGACATTGTTTTATTAAAACATGTGGGCATAAACCCTGTCGTTGTACATGGTGGTGGCCCACAAATTGGCGACCTGCTCAAACGAATTGGCAAGCAAAGCAAATTTGTTGATGGAATGCGAGTCACCGATGAAGAGACCATGGACGTTGTTGAAATGGTGTTGGGAGGATTAGTCAACAAAGAAATCGTCAACGCCATTAATCAACAAGGGGGGCGAGCGGTAGGCCTCACCGGTAAAGATGGCGAATTAATTCATGCAAAAAAATTAAACGTTAGTCGTAACACCCCAGAATTACAAGCATCTGAAATTATCGATCTTGGCCATGTGGGGGAGGTAGACGCCATCAATACTGGTGTTGTTGACATGCTAACTAAAGACGACTTCATACCTGTGATAGCACCTATTGGGGTAGATAACGATGGTGTTTCGTATAACATCAATGCTGATCTAGTTGCAGGTAAGTTAGCCGCAACACTTGATGCAGAAAAATTAATTCTTCTAACAAACATCCCTGGTTTATTGGATAAAAACGAAAAACTAATGACCGGCTTAGATCCGAGCAAAGTAGACGAACTCATTACTGACGGAACTATTTATGGTGGAATGCTACCTAAGATCGGTAGCGCATTGGATGCTGTTCAGGGCGGAGTTAAAAGCGCGCACATTATTGATGGCCGTGTAGAGCACGCAGTATTGTTGGAGATATTTACTGACACTGGTATTGGAACATTGATAAACGGATAGAGGTAGCTACCCCATATATTTATCTTTTGCTACTGGATATGGTAAAAGATTGACTCTCTGAGTCATAAACTCGTTAGATTGTTGATAGACGCTAAAAATGGAATATTTAAAATAAAATGAATACAACAACTAAAAAAAATCGCCGGCAAGAAATTTTAGAAACATTAGCGGCACAACTGGAAGAACACCCCGGTGCGCCAATTCGCACCGCGAGCTTGGCGAAAGCAATTGGTATTTCAGAGGCAGCTCTTTATCGTCATTTTCCCAGCAAAGCAAAAATGTTTGAAGCTTTGATTCAATTTAGTGAAGAAACAATTTTTAGCCGTATCAACAAAATTCAACAAGAACAAAAATCTGCAATAATACGCTGTGAAGCCATCGTCCACCTATTATTAACTTTTTCTGATAGAAACCCAGGGATTGTTCGCATTCTTACTGGTGACGCAATTATGGGGGAAAGCGATAAGCTTCGAACGCGTGTTTCACAATTTTTTGATCGCATAGAAATGCAACTCAAACAGTTTTTGCGTGAAGGTGTTTTGCACAAAGAATTATCGGAAAATATTAATTCCGCAGCAATGGCGAACCTGATTCTTGCGCATATTGAAGGTAGAGTGAATCAGTTTAGAAGAAATGATTTTGCACAAAGCCCTCTTGAGTATTCAGAAGAGCATTGGCAAAACATTCGAACCCTATTAGTCGGTTAACGCCTGGTAACGTTCAATATACTCAACATATTCCTGACGCAGTTTGTGTTGCTCTTCTCTTTGTCGCACAATAAACTCACGGTTTCGAACAATGCTGGTTTTCACCTTTTGCACCTCTTCCACTTCGGCCTGAGTAATACCGCCAGGACGTTTGGCAAACTCAATCGCTTGGGCTTGAAGCTCCGCCAAGTTCTTTTCAAAGGCTTTAATATGCTTCAGGGTAATATCAATTTGGCCTTGAATAGATAAGATTTTTTTATTTCCCGCCTCACGAATTTGATCAACATTAGAGAAACTTGCCAATAACATCTCGTCTTCTTTTTGTTGTTTGGCTCTCTCTTTCGCCGCAGTTTTTCTACTGCTGGCAATATTCGCTAAACGGCGTTGCTCTTTCACACTTGGAACTGTGCGAATTGTTAAGCCTTGTTCATTAATTATTCGATAGCCTTGGTGCACATATGCAGCGGGTATAGAATCTTGAATTAATGTATTTCCACTTCGGTCCTTAAACACATAATAGAGCTCTCCAGCAAACAAGACAGGAGATGACCAAAAACCAATCAGAAAACACAACCACCCCTGTTTAATTTTCAAACCTTTTAACCACCGCATTGCATAAAAAATAGTTAGACGTGTAAATTGCCGCCAGTGAAGCACGTAATTCAATTATAATTTAAATTCATCCATCCACAAAAGACAAATCAATAAGTATGACCTGGTATGACTCTATCACATTATTTGTCATTTCACTCGTCGCAAATAGTTTTTCCGCATTCGCTGGTGGCGGAGCCGGTTTAATCCAATTGCCGGCGCTTATTTTTCTCGGCCTGAGCTTTAGCATTGCCATTGCTACACATAAAGTAGCCAGTGTATTCCTAGGAATTGGTGCAACTATTCGCCATATGAAAGAAGGCAGCTTAAATCGTCGATTTGCACTTTTCATTCTTGGTACAGGATTACCAGGCGTCATCCTAGGTGCTAACATTATACTTACTATTGATGACCGAGTAGCTGAAATTGCGTTAGGTTTTTTAACCATTGGGCTTGGTGTATATTCACGATTAAAACCAAATCTGGGACAACAACTTGAAATTAAAAACCGAGATCAGCACGGTTATATCATCGGAGGAGTAACACTTTTTTTTATTGGTGCACTCAATGGTTCACTCACTTCAGGCACTGGTTTGTTTGTCACACTTTGGTTAGTTCGCTGGTTTGGGTTGGACTATAAAACCGCCGTCTCCTATACATTAATCCTTGTTGGTTTGTTTTGGAATGGAACGGGAGCAATAACGTTGGGCGTGCTTGGCGACATAGCCTGGGATTGGTTACCAGCGCTCATTTTGGGCTCGCTACTTGGTGGCTATATTGGAGCACATTTAGCCATTAAGAAAGGCAACAGATGGATCAAACTCGTTTATGAAGTTGTCACCATCGTTATCGGGGTAAAACTTATTTGGGGTTAGTGACTAGAAAAAACTAAACACCATAGGTTTCACGGTATGCTTTCACTTTAGATGAAAACTCAGCTAACTCTGAATTACTTTCAATTAATTCGATAAGGTGGTCAAACCGCACAATACTGTTCACGGGCATTTGATAGTTTTTTTCAATTTCCTGAATCGCCGATGTATCGCCTTTGCCTTTCTCTTGCCTATCCAGCGCTATCATGACACCGGCCGGTGTTGCGCTATTCGCACGAATAAGATCAACTGACTCTCGCACAGATGTACCGGCGGAAATCACATCGTCCACAATTAGTACTTTTCCTTTTAAAGCAGAGCCAACAATTGTTCCGCCTTCGCCATGATCTTTTGCTTCTTTGCGATTAAAGGAGTAAGGAATATCTTTTCCGTGATGATCAGCCAATGCAATACTAATTGCAGCAACAAGTGGGATACCTTTATACGCAGGCCCAAAAAGCACATCAAACTCAACACCCGATTCAATAATTGCTTCGGCATAATATCGCCCTAATTCTGCAAGACTTTTTCCAGAATTAAATAGTCCGCTATTGAAGAAATATGGGCTTAAGCGACCAGACTTCAGCGTAAATTCGCCAAATTTCAATACTTCTGTCTCAAGTGCAAAGTTAAGAAACGCGCGTTGATAATCCTGCATACAATAAATTCCCAAATTAGTTGAAAAACGAACAGATTATACCGTCCAACATGTAAATATGCGAACAAGCCTGCTGTATAAATATGATGAAAAGCACGGTAAAATTAGCCCCGTTTAAATTTTTATCACGAATAATACTATGAGAGTCATTTCAGTAAACACCAACGGAATCCGAGCGGCAGCCAGAAAAGGTTTTTTTGAATGGTTAGCCGATCAAAATGCAGATGTGGTCTGTATTCAAGAGACTAAAGCCCAACGTGACCAACTAACCGATCCTTGCTTTTCCCCCAAGGGCTATCACGTTCATTATCACGATGCGGAAAAAAAGGGTTATAGCGGAGTCGCTGTTTTCAGCAAAAAAGAGCCTCGCTCAGTAAAAGTTGGTATTGGCTGGGAGGATATGGATAGTGAGGGGCGTTATCTACAACTCGATTTTGATAAAATTAGTGTCATCTCACTTTACCTTCCCTCGGGCTCTTCGAAGGAGGAACGCCAAGCTTTCAAATATGAACTCATGTATCGCTTTACTCCCGTATTAAAAGATATGCTGACTCATAATAGAGAATATATTATTTGTGGTGACTGGAATATTGCCCATAAGGTCATCGATATAAAAAATGCGAAACCAAATGAGAAAAACTCCGGCTTTTTACCTGAGGAAAGAGCATGGATGGACGAAATATTCGACGAAATTGGTTACGTTGATGCTTTTCGTGTGGTGAATCAAGAAAAAGACCAATATACCTGGTGGTCAAACAGGGGCCAGGCGTGGGCAAAAAATGTTGGTTGGCGCATTGACTATCAGGTTATTTCGCCGGGGCTTAAAAACAAGGTAAAATCCTGCGGCATATACAAAGATGAACGATTTTCTGATCACGCACCATTAATAATAGACTATAGCACTCGGTTATAATCGATTAGTCGGAACGAGTCGCCAACAACATATATACCCAATGCGTTTGGGTATAATAACGAAGAGAAAGTAAGATGGATAAAAATAGTATCGGATTTTACAAAGTGAAGAATACCGTTGGACCTATTGATCGGATACTCCGTGGATTTATCGGTTTGATGATACTGATCACAACCCATTCTTTGAATCTAACAATACTTGATTTTGCCTTACTGCATATCATTACAGTCTACTTCTGGGTTACTGGTTTAACCGGCTGGGACCCTGTTTATGCATTAATTAAGGGTGCGTGGGGCAATGCAAAAGATACAATGGGCATTAACGGGCGTTTTAAAATTTAATTACATAGAACAGCTACAATTAACTCAATAAAAAAATTTCAGAATAAACCCTAACGCTGCATAAAATTTCAGAATTAACTATAGCCGAGTTGTACTAACCCAATTTTCATTCTACTATTAATTTGGGATATGCAACTCAGGCTCAAACCATATAAATATGAATTTATCCGCGATTAAATTATGCTGGGAAGAACTTCAACAAAGCACACAAGCCTCGGAATTAAGAACATCCAAACTGAATAATGTTGATCTTGAGCAACTTAAATCGGAGCTCACACAACAACTCAATAAATTATTAATCAGTAATACCGATATAAATAAAAATATAGGAAGCTTTTCCCAGAGTACGAAAACACTTGAAAAAATTATTCCCGACCTTAAAGGTCATGAACAAGTCTTTTATGCAAAATTATACCGTGTCTGTATACTTGTCACGGATTACTATTCTCAAGGACGCTGAATAGCAATAAATCATTTCGTTAAATGAAGGAAGTTAAGTCAATGCGCATAGCATTATTAGAAGATGACGAGTCGACTGCTGACATAATTCAGCTTTGGCTTGAAGAGAAGGGAGATGTTTGCCACATATTTGGTGATGGTCCAAATCTACTATCTACGCTATCGCAAGACAGTTACGACCTACTCATTCTCGACTGGGAACTGCCCACCACATCAGGCATTGAAGTCACTAAATATATTCGCGAAAAATATGGTTACAACACTCCTATCCTCTTTACTACAGGACGGGACAGCGAAGAAGATATTGTGACTGCTTTGGAAAGTGGCGCAGATGACTATTTAATAAAGCCTATTCGCAAAGCCGAACTACTTGCGCGTATAAATGCACTAGTTAGACGGTTCACTCAAAGTTTGAATGCACACTCGGTCATTAAATATGAGCCTTATGCGCTAGATGCAAACACCTTCACCGTTTACCACGGTGATCAATCAGCGACATTAACCTCAAAAGAGTTTGAGTTGGCAGAGTTTTTATTTCGCAACCAAGGGCGCATTCTAAGTCGTGGCCATATCCTTGAGAGCGTATGGGGACAACGCTCAGACTTAAATACTCGCACTGTTGATACCCATATCAGTTTATTACGCAAAAAATTAACAATAAATCCGGAAAATGGTTGGCGCTTAAATACAATTTATCGCCATGGCTATCGATTGGAAAAACTTAACAAAGTCCCAAATGAACCAGCTTAACGCACACACGGCATCACTACGCTGCCAGCGAATCCAGCACCCTTTTTTTTAAACCAACCTACCTTTCGTATTCCCTTTAAAAGCAAGCTTTTAGCTCCCTTACTCTCGTTCACCTATATCCCATAGATTTAATCTCGCGATAGACTTAACCCTAACGTTTCAAAATAATTCGCGGAAAAAGGCTTTAGTTGCTGTATATAAGGGCTGAACGGAGTTTTTTCTGAAATGATCAATACCACTTATTGTGAGTTTTAGAAAAAGCGAGTATCAGCCCTTAGATGCAGTAAATAAAGTAATAAAGTGACTTTTCACCGGATTATTTTGAAACGTTAGGGTTAAGCCTCAATCTACTATGCCGATACGGAACATGATTCTAGGAGACTGTCTGAGAATAGGAGTTGTAGCGAGGAGAAGCCATTTTGAATCAAATATTTTGATCGTTTAAGGTTAATAGCCGTAGCTATTTGCCGAAAAGGATCGGAAAATTTGATCATAATGGATTTTCCGCACGACTGCATGGATGCAGAAGATAGGGCACCAACAGTAGGCGCTTTAGGCGACGCAGGAGCGGTTGCCGAGTAGGCTTTCTATTCTCGGACAGCCTCCTAGGAAACCTCTGATTAAGTCATCTATTGCATGATTGTTGTGGTCCCTATAAGGGATAGTCAGGGTAAAACAATCTCAATTTGCTCATTTACTCCAGTAAGCTGCGCTTTTTCGATTGTTTTTACCTCGCCAAAGAGCGCCTACTGTTAGTGCGCTCACATCAATGTTGTACTTAATCAGAGGTTTCCTAGAACAATCAAAACAAACTGAGAGAAACAGGCAAACCACATGGAAGATCACTCCACACACGGATTCGCTCCCAAAGCTTCAACCTTCTGTACTCATCATAACTACGTATTTTTAACCTTGCTATTTATGGCCGCTTTAATGGTAACCAATAATGCACAAGCTGCAAATTGTCTCTACGTCTCTTCATATCATGAAGGGTATGAATGGAATGATGGCATTGAAGAAGGCATTGAAAGCACATTAAAAAATAGCTGTAAGTTAGATAAGTTTTATATGGATACAAAACGGAATCCGGATAAGTCTTTTATTGAAAACATGGCAATAAGAGCTCAAGCCTACATCGAAAAAACAGACCCAGATGTCGTCATTGCCTGTGATGACAATGCCTCCAAATACTTGATCAAACCCTTTTACAAAGACAAAAAAAGGCCATTTGTCTTTTGTGGCATAAACTGGACGACAGAAGAATATGGTTACCCATATTCAAACGTTACCGGCATGATTGAAATCGCTCCTATTCGCCCACTGCTGAAAGTCATTAGAAACATCGTTGGTAATGTCGCCCAAGGCGTTTATCTTTCGGCAGACGTGCTTACAGAACATAAAGATTACCAACGTTATAAAGATAAATATCAAGAAGAGAACGTCACCTTAAAAGGCATTTTTGTAAAAACAAATGACGAGTGGAAAAAGGAATTTTTGAAGGCACAAAATGCTGATTTCATTATTCTCAACAACAACAGTGGTATTAACGATTGGGACAAAAAAGATATCCAGCAGTTCGTCCACAAAACTGACAGCACGTTAACCGTAACAAATTATGATTGGATGGTGCCTTACGCCATGTTGGCTATGACCAAACTCCCACAAGAACAAGGAGAGTGGGCAGCAAAAGTTACACAAGCAATTTTACAAGGAGAAAAACCCGGGGGGATCCCGGTGGTAGTAAACAGGCGCTGGAATATTTATGTCAACGGTTCACTCTTGGGAAAGTCACCCTATAAATTACCCTCCAGTATAGCGTCTAAAGCAGTCCACATAGATCAGTAAGATGAGAAAAACGTTTAAGACTCACAGTCAATTCACAATATACCTATCACTAACGATAGGGTTAATTATCACTGCGTCTCTGTTTTTTATTGCATACAACAACAGCTTTGAGCAAGCCAAACAAAAAAGTGACGCTCAAACTGTCATTATTAAAGATAATATCACTCGGAAAATAAATTCAATTGATGAGGCACTTTTTGGGATGCGTACACTTTTTGATGCATCAAATGAAGTTGATGCTGATGAATACCGCCTACTCTCTGAAAACCTCTTAGTCCGTCACCCTTATATAGAAGCATCAATGTATCTTAAAAAAGTTTCGTCAACAAATCGGAACTTATTTGAAGAAGAGATGAAAGACAATGGCTTTATCAGTTTCTCAATTACTGATTACAACAATAACAGCTATGTTCGATCCAGTGAGCGAGAAAACTATTTCCCTGTAATTTTTAAAGAACCATTTACACCATTAAGTGTAAAGCACTTGGGATTCGACTACTTTTCTATCGAAAATTTTCGACATTCAATTAACCAAGCTATTGAATCCGCACAAGCTACAACAAGCAGGCAAATTGCTCACAGCCAAAAATATGCTGTTTTTATTGCTGTGTATGCAGGAAAAACAACACCTATTTCTATCACAGAACGAAAAAGAACCGTCACTGGTGTTATCGCTCTGCGTATCGATACAACCAAATTAGCTGAGTCCTATTCCAAGTATGACATCACTCTAAACTTAAAAGATCACAACAGTGAAGCTTTTCATTCACTATTACACTATGACTTTAGTACTTCACTACACAATAGAAACTGGGTTATTAGTTTACTGAACAACAAATATTACATTAACACCAACGGCGATACGTATGAACTCGACATAAAAACCCCTCTCCTCTGGAGAGATCTAAATAAATCTCTGATCGCTACAGCTACTATATCAGGCTTGCTGATTACCATTCTAATTCTACTGCAAGTCAGATCCATGGTTAATCGTAACAACGAACTTCATCAAAGAAATACAGAAATTAAAGAACTAGTAAAATCGCGAACAAAAGAGCTCGCCATTGAAAAAGAACGAGCATTAACAACGTTAGAATCAATTGCTGATGCGGTAATAACAACAGATGCCCAAGGGAACGTCGACTATTTAAACCCAATTGCAGAATCAATTACCGGTTGGTCGCGAGAGGAAGTTCTTGGCGTTCCCGTACACGAAGTTTTTGTTGTTCAAAATGAGACAACACATGCTCCATTTGATTACAACTTAGTTTACCAGTGTATTGAAAACACTAAAGTCGTAAAAATATCTGATGATGTTACTGTCATCAATAAAAATGATTCACACGAAACCTCTGTAGAAATTTCTGTTGCGTCTATAAAATCAGGGAAAGATAAAACAAATGGTGTTGTTGTTGTTTCACATGACGTGAGTGACGCGCGAAGATTAGCGCAGGAAATGACATACCTAGCGACACATGACGATTTAACATCGTTACCTAACCGTATATTATTAATAGATAGACTTGTACAAGCTATTTCCCGCGGCCCATGGAACAATAAATATCTTGCAGTACTATTTCTCGATCTTGATCGATTCAAATTAGTAAACGATACTCACGGCCACGATGTGGGTGATGAGTTATTACGACACGTGGCAGATAGACTAACCTCCTGCCTAAGAACTGGTGACACAGTCAGCCGCCTTGGTGGAGATGAGTTCGTTATTATCTTACGAGACTTGGCAAATCCTTCTGACATTCGCAACATCGCCAATAAAGTTATTGAAGCATTCAATACTCCTTTCCTACTAGTCGACGACGAATTTTATTCAACGGCTTCGATTGGTATTAGCCTATACCCTAAAGACGGTGAAAGTGCGTTAGAACTCATGAAAAAAGCTGATATAGCAATGTATCGCGCTAAATCATTAGGAAAAAATAATTATGTTCTATACAACGATGAAATGGGCAAACATGATGCAAGAGAATTAACACTGGAAACCGAATTGCGTCATGCCATAGACAGAGATGAGTTCGAACTCTATTACCAACCACAAGTTAATGCAGTCACGGGAAATATCGTTGGCACTGAAGCGCTCATTCGTTGGAATAGCCCTAAACACGGCTTTGTCTCACCGATAGAGTTTATACCGCTTGCAGAAGAAACCGGGTTAATCATTCCTATTGGTCAATGGGTATTAAAAGAAGCCACTGCTCAATGTAAAAACTGGCAGACGTTAGGTTTTCCGCCAATCAAAGTCTCAGTAAACATTTCAGCCACACAATTTGAGCGTGGCAATATCTTTGCCGATGTTAAAAGCGTTCTCGCTTCAACAAATCTCTCGCCTAAATATCTTGAACTTGAGCTAACAGAAGGAACTTTGGCAAAAGAACCACAAGCAGCAATCAACACGCTGAACAAGCTTAATGATATTGGCATCAAACTCTCTATAGATGATTTTGGCACCGGATACTCATCACTTTCATATCTTAAACAATTTTGTGTTAGCACATTAAAAATCGATCGCTGCTTTGTTAAAGATATTTTAACAGACGCAGATGATGCTGCAATGTGCACCGCTATCATATCTATTGCCAACAATCTCAATTTACGTGTTATTGCTGAAGGCGTCGAGGAGAACGAACAACTAGAATTTCTAAAACAACATAACTGCTCGATCATTCAAGGCTATATATTTAGCAAACCACTCTCAAACGATGATTTTATTCATTACCTAAATCAACAACAGCAACAGAACAAAGTGATTCCATTCCAAAAAAATCTAAATAACAGGAAATAAAACCATGGCAGCAATTGATAAATCACTGTATGAGCGAGTAGGCGGAAAGGCGACGTTAGCAAGAGTTCATCAAACACTTTACAATAAAATATATTCTCACCCTTGGATGAAGCTCTACTTCGAGCAAAAACCACAGCACGTTTTAGAGAACCAACAAACAGATTTCATGACCATGTTGATGGGTGGCCCCAATCAATACGCAGGCAAAACACCAAAGTTCGCTCATCAACATATTGTCATCACAAATGAGTTGTTTGAATTAAGGCAGCAATTACTAGCAGAATCTTTAACCGAAGAAAACATACCTACCACGTTGAAACAGGAGTGGCTAGCAGCAGATGAAACCTTTAGACGCGCATTAGTGAAAAACTCAATACAAGATTGCGAAGTAGCCTATGCAAACCAAGAAATTCTTAATTTCAAGCCACCTCGTGCATATACCCAAAGCGATTGATCCTATAATTACTTTAGCTTAGCCAGCAATTGTGTAGGCTTTTTAGTTAAAACCACACTATTCTCAAATTTCTCTCTCAGTTTTGTTTCTAACGCATTTTTGGTTGCGATTAAAGCACTACGTGCAATCTTTCCTGCACAGAAGTGATAATAGTGAAGTTGGCAGTTTTTTGGCTCGTGTAAACCACGAGATGTTTTGACAAAGTTTGTCCAAGCCAATATTGGCAAATCATTCATCGTGCGATCTACACACACCCACGAATCCTCGTCAATAATAATATCGATATGAGACAAACCCTCTAACGGAACGCGAATCGTATTCGATATACGTCGTAGAGCAAGGCGAATGATGTTGTAATGCTCTGCGGAAATTGTTGCTCCCGAAGAGGAATATTTAGGTACTTCTTTTAATCTCCACATCATGACTAACACTCCAAACTTTACGACTATATAGATAGTGAAGCAACGGGCGTACCGGTAAAGCAGGTGAAACATGGGTACGCTTTACTCACATCTGAATAAAACAGAAAGAACCTTAATCTAAAGACTGGATTAAAAGTGATATTTCACTGTAAGAAAATGTATGGTTAGGCGAAACAAGAGCCTGTGTTACGCCCTTAAGGAAGTTCCCTTGGGCTATAATTTGCGGATCAACTGATTATTCTAGGTTAAAAGCCGCAGCCAATTTCAACTTCTTCACTGTAAACTGACTATCCAGATAACCGATATCGCACTCTTTCTACTTTTGCCTCTGCGTATTCCGCCGAACTCGAACACCCATTCCGGCGGAAGTCGAACACCTTTCCTGCCTCAAGCATTGCCCAGTGAACTTTTAACCCAAGTGTTCGACTTCCGTCAAATTGGATTTCACTTTCCGC
>Ga0316204_10003527_pt1 | contig 30934 bp, 19 predicted proteins | sample 6monrhotite_MG_2_FD_205661 | JGI IMG/M metagenome (GOLD analysis project Ga0316204, IMG submission 205661) | Microbial mat bacterial communities from mineral coupon in-situ incubated in ocean water Damariscotta River, Maine, United States -... | ecosystem: Environmental > Aquatic > Marine >...
CGTCATTGTCATCACTCGTGGCGGCGGACCACTGGTGCGGGTTTCACCGGATAACACCACACGCCCCATCAAAGGAAAAATTACAGCGCCAGCAGGGCTGAAGCAAGCGTCCATGAACAAACAACCGTTATCCGTTAACGACGAAGGCATTTTTCAAACAACGGTGCCAGTAGGCGGCAAGACACAAGTATCAATACTTGCCACTGACAAGCGAAATCGAACGGCGCGTTTCTCTTTTATCATGGAACCAGCCCGTCACAAAGTCGTACAAAGTAACCGTGTTTCCCTGATGGGTGCAGCATCCAAAGGCGTTAATTTTGGACGCTATTTCGCATTGGTTATCGGCAACAATAATTACTCGCAATTTCCCACACTTGAAACCGCCGTCAATGACGCAAAGCACGTCGCTGCTCTGTTGCAATCTAACTACGGTTTTGAAACGCGACTCATTCTGAATGCCGACAGATATGCCATTCTTTCGGCTCTGAATGATTTGCGTGGGCAATTGACGGAAGCCGATAATTTGCTGATTTATTACGCCGGTCACGGTGAACGTGACCCGGAAACCCTGCAAGGATACTGGTTGCCTATCGATGCCGAACAGGAAAACACCGCTAACTGGATTGCCAATTCCACCATTTCAGATTTGCTCAACACTCTGAAAGCCAAACATGTTTTAGTGGTTGCCGATTCCTGTTATTCCGGTTCCATGACACAAAGTTCAGTGGCGCGTATTGATGCCCAACTGGATGACAAACACTTGAAAAAGTGGTTGAAAGTCATGGCAAAAACACCCTCACGCACAGTACTGACATCGGGTGGCATCAGCCCTGTGCTCGATAGCGGTGGCGGCAAACACTCTGTCTTTGCCAAAGCCTTTATTCAAGAGTTAAAACAAGATACCAACATTATTGACGCGTATAAAATCTATCTTGGTGTATCACAACAGGTTAAAATAGGAGCGGCATCCATCGGGTTCTTGCAACGACCGACGTATGCACCTATTCGTCATACTGGCCATAACGGTGGTGAATTTCTTTTCGTAAAGAGAGGATAAAAGAGGTAATATTGCATCGAATTTCAACCTGACGGTATTTATACTTTCTTCACGCTTAAGTACAGCTTGGTTTTTTGTCGGGTGATTATTCGGTGACACAAAGTCGGTGCATTTCAGTCGTATTATTGGTACTGCTGTCTTGCGCCTGTACCACACCGACGGTACGCAATGATGCATTTGCTGCCGCCAGCGGTTTTACACGTCAGGTTATACGCGGGGCTGATTTTTCACATGTTGTTTATATTGCGAAAAACCGCATTGAAGCCCACAACGAAAATGTGTGGCATGTCTACATCGAAGGAGATGGCATGCCCTGGATTCGGCGACAGGTTATAGCAACCGATCCCACTCCGTCAGAACCACTCATGTTGCGATTAATGGCACAGGACTCACACCCGGCCATTTATCTGGGACGACCCTGTTATTACGGAATGGCCAGGGATTTGGCCTGCAATCCCTGGGTGTGGACGTATGGGCGTTATTCAGAGCAAGTCGTTGAGAGTATGCGCACGGCACTGACCTCACTGGTCACTGCAAATGCCATTACCTCACTGGTGCTGATCGGCCACAGCGGAGGAGGAACACTCGCCATGCTGCTTGCAGAACGACTACCCCAAGTCCGACTCGTGGTAACGCTGGCAGGCAATCTGGATATAGATGCATGGACGACCCGGCATGGCTATACGGCGTTGACGCATTCACTGAATCCGGCACGTCGCCCGCCTCTACCGAGTCATATTGATCAACTGCATTATGTCGGGAAGAACGACAAAAACGTGCCGCCAGAAATGCTAAAGGCGGCAATCAAACAACAAACAGCCCAGATGTTTGTGTTGGATGATTTACAACACCAGCAGGGCTGGGATGATTACTGGACGAAAATTCTGCAAACGATAGATTTTTCGGGGAGAAGTTATGAATAATTTTAGGTGTAGCTGGATGTCTTCAATCATAAAAACCCAAGAGCGCTGCGGGCACTCTTTTTCTTTACGGGCACACCCGTCGAGCATGTGTTCCCGGCTGTTTCTGCTCATTGTAGGACTTGCTGTGGCAGCTACCTGTTTAGCGGATGGGCATTTAGACCTCCAGATAACAAGTATTGTGCAATCTCCTGATAACCCTGTTATATCCGGCAATACCGTGAGCTATACGCTCACTGTGCAGAATACTAATACACAAGTGAGTTTGTTTCCCAGGATTCAGATATTCTCGGGAAACAGTAACATTGTCGCCGCATTCAGCTCGGCCACAGAGAGTTGCTCTGCTGATGGCGACACTTTTTTCTGTTCGCAGCTCGCTGCGGGCCAGTCAATGCAGTATACGCTGACTTGGCAACCACCTGTAGGACAGCACGACCTTATGTTTATTGTTGGTTGTGGTGAGTGCCAGGGAGATAGCCAATCCATTACAACGAATGTTGTCGAGGCTTCTGCTGGCACCATTCAATTCAGCAGCGCCAACTTTCAGACCAGCGAACAGGATGGCTTGGCGGCAATTACGGTGACCCGAACCGGTGGCAGCGCAGGTGCGTTGTCCGTTCGTGTATCCACAGGGGGAACGGGCGATACGGCAACAACGGTGGATTACTCTTTTCCACCGTCGGAAGTTCCTGACACGCTTTTCTGGTCAGATGGCGACATGGCCACCAAAACCCTGAATCTCAACATTACGACTGACTTACTGGTGGAGGGGGAAGAAACGCTGACCCTTCAACTGAGAGAAAATACTGAGAGAGCTACTGGATTCCTGGGCAACCTCAGCCTGGCAACACTGTTCATTCAGGATTCCACAGTTGCCCCATCCGCTGTGGATCAGCTCAAGGCTCTATCCGGCAATTTACAGCGCGGCACATCGGGAACCACCCTGGAACCTTTTGTTATCAGTGCGCTTGATACATCGGGAAATCCTGTTGAAGGGGTGTCTGTTGATTGGGAAATCCTGCCTGCTGGCGGAGGCACCCTGTCACAGCTAACAACGACAACCGATGCCAACGGCCAATCCAGCAACATACTTACTCTCGAAACATCGGATCGCCTGGTGGTAAAGGCCACCGTGAATCCGAATGATGGCTCAGGTGACTTCAATTTAGCCTCTACACATTTGGGCGATCCTACATCTGTCATTTTTGTGATCAATGGCGGCATCACCGACCGGCCAGGGCTCTCAAAAAACCAAAGATCCATAGCAAAAGCGGTGGACGCCATGTGCATCGCCTTGGCAGGGATGGAAGGGCGGAGTGCCGAACAAGATGATATGTTGAGAACCTGTGGGCGCTTGGAAACCGATGATCTGACTGTTGCCGCCGCAAGCCTGGATCTGCTGGCCCACGAAGAAGTATCAGCCCAGGGCAGATTGATTATTGCAACCGCCAAACATCAGTCTGCGAGCATCCACAGGCGACTTGTCTCCCTGCGTGGAGGTGCACGAGGCGTCAATCTCTCGGGCCTGAATATCAGAATTGATGGGCAGACCCTGCCTGAATCCGTTGTCACTGCACTGTTCGGAGGCAATGCACAGGGTGGTTCGGCGGGTGAAGCGCACGGTATTGCCAGCCGCTGGGGCAGCTTTGTTAATGCCACTGTCATTGCCGGAGACAAAGACAAAACCGGTCAGGAGACGGGATTCAACTTCCGCTCCGAGGGGATCACCGCTGGTGCCGATTACCGCATATCGGACAAACTGGTTGTGGGCGGAGCCCTGGGTTACGCCGGCAAGGATTCTGACTTTAAGGGAAATGCCGGTAACATGGATATCGATAACTGGCACCTGTCGACCTATGGCAGCTACTACCGGTCAGAAGCATTTTATCTAGATGGCCTGATCAGACTGGGCAAGAATAATATCGATACCCGGCGCCGGATTAATCTGCCCGGCGATCCCCTGCAAGAGGGTGTTGGCGATACCACGGGCTGGGAATATGCCATCAGTCTGAGTGGGGGTTATGAATACAGCCGAAATGCACTGACTTTTGGTCCTTATGGACGACTGGGATATATCCGGACATCGATTAACAGTTACACCGAATCCGCCTCAAATCCAGGAGGCATAGGATCAGGTTCAGTATTAACGATTGATAATCAGGATGTGGATTCCATAACAGCGGCGCTGGGCAGTCAGCTCAGTTATCCGATCAGTGCCCGCAATGCGGTATACCTGTTGCAACTCAATGGTGAATGGGAACATGAATTCAGGGACAATTCGCGCACCATTGCCGCGCAATTTGCCTATGACCCAACCCGCACCAGTTTTGACATTGCCTCGGACAGCCCTGACCGAAACTACTTTAATCTGGGCCTGGGTGTTACGGCGGTTTTTGCCAATGGTCGATCAGGCTTCCTTCACTACGAAAGCCGCCTGGGACAGGACACTGTCCGCCAATACTGGATCAATGGAGGCATCAGAATCGAGTTGTAATACTGCGAAACTCCGCGTGCGCAAACCGGTGAATCTGCTATCATTAGCGGCCTTTTTCGCCGCCCTTTCGGGTGGCGCGGTTTGAAACAACAGATACGCGGAATACAACATGAAGGTACTGATCATCGGCGGCGGCGGACGTGAGCATGCCTTGGCCTGGAAAGCAGCACAGTCGCCTGATGTAGAACAGGTTTTTGTAGCTCCCGGCAATGCAGGCACAGCCCAGGAGCCCAAGCTGGAAAATATCGCCATCGGTGTGGAAGACATCGACGCACTACAGGCCTTTGCACAAGATAATGCCATCGACCTGACTATCGTCGGTCCCGAAGCACCACTGGTCATCGGTCTGGTAGATGCGTTTAATAAAGCCGGCCTGCGCTGCTTTGGCCCTACCCGGAGCGCAGCACAACTGGAAGGCAGCAAGGCCTTCACCAAAGATTTTCTGGCACGGCACCACATCCCTACTGGCCGCTACAGCAACTTCACTGATATCAATGAAGCGCTGGATTATGTGCGTAAACAAGGCGCACCCATCGTCGTCAAAGCCGACGGTCTGGCGGCGGGTAAGGGTGTCATCGTGGCCATGACCCTGGATGAAGCCGAAAGCGCAGTACGCGATATGCTCGCAGGGAATGCCTTCGGCGAAGCTGGACATAGGGTGGTTATCGAAGAATTTCTCGAAGGTGAAGAAGCCAGTTTCATCTGCATGGTGGATGGTAAACACATCCTGCCACTGGCCAGTTCGCAGGATCACAAACGTGTAGGCGAAGGCGACACTGGCTCCAACACCGGCGGCATGGGCGCTTACTCCCCTGCCCCGGTGGTCACGCCCGAGGTACATGCGCGTATCATGACCGAGGTTATCGAGCCCACTGTGGCGGGCATGGCTGCCGAAGGCCACCCCTACACTGGTTTTCTTTATGCGGGACTGATGATCGACAACAGCGGTGCCCCCAAAGTCATCGAATACAACTGCCGCTTCGGCGACCCCGAAACCCAGCCCATTTTAATGCGCCTGCGCTCAGATATTGTCGCACTGTGCAACGCAGCACTGGATGGGAAACTGGATCAAATCACCACTCGCTGGGACCCACGTGCCGCCCTGGGCGTGGTACTGGCCGCCGAAGGTTATCCCGCCGACTATGCCAAAGGTAAAGTAATCACCGGGCTGAACACCGCAGAGAATTCCGATAATGCCAAAGTTTTTCATGCTGGCACCACAGAAAAAGACGGTCAGACCGTCACCGCTGGCGGTCGCGTATTGTGTGCTGTGGGCCTGGGCGATACAGTGAGCGCAGCACAAAAACACGCCTATACACTGGCAAAAAAAATCCGTTGGGATGGTATGTTCTACCGCAACGATATCGGTTATCGTGCCATCGACCGTGAACGCAAGAATAATTGACACTGAAAAATCACTTTTTAATCTCAACCATAATAGGCAAATCACTATGACTGCACCCTTCGTTGCTATCCTCATGGGCTCTGATTCTGACCTGCCAGTCATGCAAACCACTTTCGATACTCTGGACCAACTGCAAATACCCTACGAAGCAAAAATCACCTCCGCACATCGCACTCCCGACGCCACACATCATTATGTGACTGATGCCGACCGACGTGGCTGCGCGGCCTTTATCGCCGCCGCCGGGCTGGCCGCCCATCTCGCCGGTGTGGTGGCCTCGCTGACCATCAAACCCGTCATTGGCGTACCCATGGACGGTGGCCCGCTCAAAGGCCAGGACGCACTGCTGTCCACAGTAATGATGCCCGGCGGCATCCCCGTCGCCACCGTAGCCATCGGCAAAGAGGGCGCCAAAAACGCCGCTTATTTGGCCTCCCAGATTCTCGCACTGAGTGACCCGGAACTGGCTGAGCGAGTTAAAGCCGAACGCGCTGCCAACGCCCGTACCGTGATCGCCAAAGACGCCAAGCTGCAAAGCAAACTCGGCAAATAAGCCCCGCTCACACCGCAATGAATCGCTGGCAACTCACACAAACCGCCTGGGCGATTCATCGCGGTGGCGTTGTCGCCTATCCCACCGAGGCCGTATTCGGCCTCGGCTGTGATCCACTGAACCCCGAAGCCGTGCAAAGCCTGCTCGCGCTCAAACAGCGTCCCATGGACAAGGGGCTGATTCTTATCGCTGCCGACATCGCGCAACTCACCCCTTTTATCACCCCACTCACACCCGAAGCCAAGGCACGACTGGCCGATACCTGGCCCGGTCCTCACACCTGGTTGCTACCCGCGCACGCCAACACCCCCCGCTGGATACGCGGTCGGCACGACACTATTGCCGTACGGGTTACCGCCCACCCCATTGCCGCTGCCTTATGTCGGGCCACCGGACACGCTTTAGTCTCTACTAGCGCCAACCCTGCCGGCAAAGCACCCGCCCTCGACGCCCTGCGCGTACGTCGTTACTTTCCCGCTGCGCTGGATAACATCCTGCACGGTGCCCTCGGCGCAGAAACTGGCCCCACTCCTATCCGTGACCTGACCACAAATAAGCTGATCCGGCCTACCGTTTCATAAATACTCCGAGGCAGCCTTCTTTACTCAATAAATCAATGGATGTGATTCGTCATTAAACAGCAGGCATGCACTTCAACCCCGTTGCGATTTGATAATTCCTGCCAAGGGTTTAAAAACGAGTAACTCACTAAAGATATACCCATAGCGTTTGAGATTTAGGTGTTCAGTGTGTGTCATATTTATTTCATAGCAAGGCAAAATGACAAATAATAGTCGAACTATTGCGAGGAATTTTAACGCCGCCATGGAATGAAGAAGGCGAGCAATGAACACCTAAATCTCAAACACTATAGGTATAGTATTGATGTTGAGTTCGATGCCAGTTCAGGCAGTTTGAACGTCAATGGAAAAACTGGAAGCATCCGAGGAAAGATAGTAAATATCAACATGAATAGTTTGTACAAAAAAATTAAGGTTTATCTATATGGAGAGAGTCTTTCCGCTATTGATTATGGTACTGGATATTCTGATTTGAAAAAAACGAATAGAAGTAGATATTTTGATATAGAGCGAAAAAGGCAATCTGTATTGTGGAAATTTGACTCCTGTGAAATTGATAAACTATTCGTAAAAACCAGGGCAGAATACATTGTAGGTTTATATAAATCACAAGAAGCTAGGAAATAACAAAGACTCGCATGTAACCATGCCTAATACTGGCGTTAGCGCTAAAAAAACAAAGGCATCACTTTGCTGCATGAGGGAATAGCTTATCTGTTTCTTTTTGAAATTGGGATTGTATTCTGTACGTAATGTCTCCTCAATATAATGCCAGTTCTGGACATCCATGAAATTGACAAGGCCAGTTCGGCCCTATATTATCGCGGCCGAAATTCACTAATACCAACCAAAATGGAGGTCAGGATGACCACCGCTCATCGTAATAAGCAAGTAAGCTCAGAATTTATCCCCCTCCCTGTTACCACTGCACCACCCGTTGTGTCCGCCGTGCATTTTTATGCGGTGAAATCTTGCTTCCGGCATGACTTTTGACCACAAAATATAGTGGGTTGTTAGCCGGAACAATAAAATTGCGAAAGCCTTTGTGATTGCATTATTGATATGTATTGCAGGACATTCAAAAAATAGTAAAACCACCATTTTATGAATACCTCGTTATTCTTTTAATCGGTTTGCTTGGTAACGCATCGGGTTTTTGGATCGTTCGGAAGCAATAAAATAAAGTCACTACATTAAGAAAAAGGACAAAAAATGAAGGATCATGTTTTCTTTTCACGTTGTATTCGAAGAGCTGGAATTCCTGGCAGAGTTGTTTTCATCGGTTTTGCAGTGCTTGCCATGACCGTGTTCCCACATTTGGCCATGGCCACCGCGCAGAAACCGAATATCCTCGCGATTTTTGGTGACGATATTGGCTGGTTTAACCTCTCCATCTATAACCATGGCGTCATGGGTTACAAGACCCCTAACCTGGATCGTATTGGTAAAGAGGGTGGGATGTTCACTGATGCATACGCTGAACAGAGTTGCACGGCAGGCCGCGCAGCATTTCTCACCGGTCAGCATGGACTGCGTACCGGAATGATTAAAGTCGGGTTGCCTGGAGTGCCCTTTGGTCTCAGTCACGACGACCCCACTATCGCAGAGGCACTCAAGACTTACGGTTACGCGACAGGTCAGTTTGGCAAAAACCACCTCGGTGATACCAATGATACTCTGCCTACCACCCACGGCTTCGACGAATTCTTTGGAAATCTTTATCACCTCAATGCCGAGGAAGAACCCGAGAATCCGGATTATCCAACAGATCCCCAATTCGCTGAGAAGTTTGGCCCACGCGGTGTGATCCATTCCTACGCCAAAGGCGTCGCTTACTCGATTAAGGGAGGGGAGATCGATGAAGCCACTGGCCAATACATCGCAGACACAGGCCGCCTGACTTCACAGCGTATGAAGACCATTGACGGAGTCTTCGCCAGAGAAGCCATTCGCTTCATGGATGAAGCCCAACATGCGGGAAAACCTTTCTTCACTTGGTATGCCGCGAGTCGGATGCACGTCTGGACCCATCTCAAAGAGGAGACGGGTTATGAAGCCGGGCCGACAGTGCCCGAGTTCGACAAACTTTGTTATACCAAAAAGGCAGACGGTACCCCGTGGGGTTCTCCTGGAGGTCTGTGCAACGTAGCTATGAATCCAGATTACCACGCGGAAGGCAAGACAGGGCTGGGCATTCACCCGGATGGTATGGTCGAGCACGACATGTATGCAGGGTTGTTGCTTGATTATCTCGATGATGCAGGCCTCGCTGACAACACTATCGTGATGTACACGTCCGACAATGGTCCGGAGACCTTCACCTGGCCGGATGGTGGTACTACACCTTTTCGTTCGGAAAAGGCCACCAATTGGGAAGGTGCGTATCGTGTTCCGCTGCTGGTCCGTTGGCCTGGTGTGATTAAGCCTGGCTTTGTTTCGAATGACATCATTGCGTTACAAGACTGGTTTCCCACTCTGGTGTCTGCGGCCAGTGAAGCCGATGGAAAACGTATCAACATTAAAGCAAGGCTGAAAAAGCCCAAAGGTTACATACTTGAACCCGGAGGCAAGGCATATCGCGTACATCTCGATGGCTATGACTTCCTCGACTACTTCCGCTGTGTTAATGGCTTCCAGAAGTCAAAGAAGGGGTGTCCTGAATCACCACGTAAAGAATTCATTTATGCCAATGACGATGGCGTCCTGGTCGGAATGCGTTACGATCAGTGGAAAATAGTGTTCCATGAGCAACGTTCAGAAGCTATGGATGTTTGGCAAGATCCATTCACGGCTTTACGGCTTCCGAAGATCTTCAATCTGCGCTCTGATCCCTTTGAAAAAGCTGACCATGAGTCCAATTACTACGCGGATTGGCGTTTCAGGCGTCTTTTCTTGCTTACACCCGCACAGGTTGGAGTCTATAAGTTCCTGAACAGCTTCAAGGAATTTCCACCCCGACAATCTCCGCCGAGCTTTAGCGTCGATGTCGATATCAAAGATATTATCGAGAAATGCGGTACGGCGGATGAGCCTCTATTAAGCAATAAGGATTGTTTCCCATTGCCGTCCGGCAACCGTCCAGTTCCCTTGCCAGGGTTCGGCGGTTAGCTGATTGAAGCGTGAGCGCGTCGGGCCAATCAAAGAAGCCCGGCGCGTCTTTATGTTTATGAAGACCAAATCATTGAGCATTCTCCTCCAATTTGTCACCCTTATCGGTTTGTTGGCCGGGTTGGGTGCGCAGTCCTCGTTGTCGGCAGACCGTGAGCCGGACTACCTAACGTCAGCACGCTGCGCGCAGTGTCATCAAAGCACCTATAATGCCTGGTCCAATTCACACCACGGTTGGGCTTGGCGGCCAGCAAATGCTGAAAACGTCCTCGGTGATTTTGAGAATGCCCACTTTGAATACCGTGGCGTCCGCAGCCAGTTCTCCAACCGGGATGGGCGCTATTTCGTAAAAACCAGTGGGCCTGATAATCAAACCACGACCTATGAAATAACCTGGACGGTGGGTGTTGCTCCGCTTCAGCAATATCTTGTCGCATTAGACGATGGTCGTCTGCAGGCACTTGATATCGCCTGGGATACCGAACAGGGCCGTTGGTATCACCTCTACCCGGAGCAGGCGCTTGAAAACGATCCGGGATTGCACTGGACTGGGCCATACAAAAACTGGAACGCACGCTGCGTAAGCTGTCACGTCACTGGGTTTACCAAAGGATACAAACCCCATAGTGACCGTTATCAGAGTGCGTGGAGTGAACCGGGTGTCGGCTGCGAGGCCTGTCACGGCCCGGGTGAAGCCCATGTTGCTTGGGCGGAACGTAGCGAGCCGTCTTCTTTGACGCCTTTTGCCGGTGTCGATGCGAAAGGGTTCACGGTAAGCGCGGCGGATAATCCCGTAAGCGAAATCGAACTCTGCGCCGGCTGTCACTCACGCCGGGAAGCATTGGGTGCCGACAGTGTGCCACCGGGTGAGCCTTTTGCGGATCATTATCAGCTTGCATTGCTCCGCGAGGGGCTTTATCACGCCGATGGCCAGATTCAAGATGAGGTGTATGTCTACGGTTCGTTTCTGCAAAGCAAAATGTACGCCCGCGGCGTTCGCTGCGGTCATTGTCATGAGCCCCACAGTGCGCAACTGGTTGCTGACGTTGATGCCGTCTGCACTCAATGCCACCGTCTGCAAGGCAACGCGGATTTTCCGACGCTTGTGTCGGCATCGTACGTATCGCCGAACCATCACCACCACGCACCTGACTCTGAAGCAGCGCGCTGCGTTAGCTGCCACATGCCGGAGCGAAATTATATGGTTGTCGATCCACGCCGCGATCACAGTTTTCGTGTGCCACGCCCGGACTTGAGCGTCAAATTGGGAGTGCCGAATGCATGCAATGGTTGTCACACAGAGCAAAGTGCCGAATGGGCAAAGTCACGCATCGAGCAGTGGTTCCCGAAGGGTCGGCAGCTGAAGTCTCATTATGGTGAGGCGCTTCATGCGGGTCGTCAGGGTCTAGATGAGACGGCCATTGCAGGACTGATCGAGCTGGCGCTGGACGGTACTCAACCAGCTATTGCACGCGCGTCAGCGCTCGAATTGCTGATCCCTGCTGCCTTACCGCAAATTGTGGGGAGTGTTTTACCTTTATTGGAGGATGCGAGCCCGCTGGTGCGCTCGGCCATGCTCCGTCTGTTCCAGACGGCACCCGCAGGCGCTCGCGCCAAATATAGTGGCCGGTTGCTCGACGACCCGATGCGTTCGGTGAGAATTGCCGCCGCCAGGCAGGTCCTGGACGTCTCGACGGAGAACCTGAGTGAGTCTGATCGGGCTATCGTCAACGCTGCGATCGAGGAATATCAGGCATCACTTTCAGCTCAAGCCGATTTTCCCGAGGTACAGCTGAATCTCTCGCGCTTCGCCCAACGGCTGGGCAACCGAAGGATGGTGGAACAGTCCCTGCGCGCCGCGATCGCGCTGGACCCGAAGTTGGCCGAAGCGTGGTTTCGGTTGGCGCAACTGGATGTCGAAGCACGCCGCTTCGACCGCGCGAGGCAGAACCTGGAGCAAGGCATCTCGGAAGTTCCAGACTCGGGCGCACTGTATCAACTGCTCGGCCGTGTTCTGGTGCAGTTAGACGATGAAGATGCAGCACTTCATGCCTTTGAAAATGCGGTGAAAAAAATACCCGCAGAACTCGACGTCCGGGTCGAATATGTGTCACTGCTTACCAAACTTGGCAAGCACCGCCAGGCTTTCGAGAGTCTCGCGCAAGTCGATCAAACAGCGCGGCTTGATCCACAGGTGATCTATCTGTTGGCGTTTAACCATCTTCAGTTAGGCGAAAAGGACGAAGCCCGTCACTTCGCACGAGAGCTTTCAAACCGTCATCCGCAGCATGCCTTGAACCAACACCTGCAAGCGCTTTTGCAATAGCCTGAAGCGTTTGTATTAGCGACTTTTTGATACCCGAAAAATTATGAGGAACATTCAATGAATACCATTCAAACATCATCTATTCAGGCGGATGAGGCATTACCGTCATGGGCCGAAGGGGATGCCAAGCAATCCATTCTCGATTTTGTGGACGCTGTGACCAAAGAGGGAGACGAATTCGTTCCCATGGCTGAACGTATCGCGGTGACCGACAACGATGGCACGCTGTGGGGCGAACAGCCCATGTATGTCCAGTTTGTATTTGTACGCGACCGAGTAATGGCACTTATTCCTCACAACCCAGAGTGGCGCCGGAAAGAATGTTTCAGGGCAGTTCTGGAAAATGATGTTGAAACCTTTGTGGCTGCAGGTGACAAAGGGTTACTCGATATATTGAAGGAGTTTGGTGAAACAACAGAGGAATATGCGCAGGCAGTGATGGATTGGCTGACTACGGCACGGCATCCGACGACCGGTCTGCGCTATACGGAAATGGTCTATCAGCCGATGCTCGAACTGCTCAAGTATTTGCGGACTCATGGTTTCACCACGTACATTATCTCCGGAGGAGGTATCGAATTCATGCGCCCGTGGACTGAAAGTATCTATGATATTCCGCCCGAGCAGGTCGTTGGTAGCAGTGTCAAGACAGAGTTTGTCGATCGGGAAGGGGTTCCCGTGCTGGTGCGTCTTCCGGAAGTGAGCTTTGTGGACGACGGACCTGGCAAGCCCGTTGGGATCAATCAGCACATAGGCCGCCGCCCTATCGCCGCGTTCGGTAATTCCGATGGCGACAAGGAAATGCTCGAGTGGACCACCGCAGGCAGCGGCCGACGATTTGGATTGCTCGTTCACCACACGGACGGTGACCGTGAATGGGATTATGATAACGGAGAGACGACGACGGATGGCGTTGGTGAGCTATCCCCGGAAACGCTTAGCGAAGCGGGAGAGAAAGGATGGACAGTCGTTGACATGAAGACTGACTGGACTGCTGTCTACCCCTCGGGGAAAGGATAGTCAACCGGCGTTGTCACCGGGAAGGTGCCGGCAGCTTTATCCTGGCACCTGAATGTGATATGACAAAACTTTTCCTGATTACCCACAATCCTCAGCTATTCCCCTAGTAAATTCTATGCTCAATAAATAGCGTGTACAAGATGCCAATTACAAGGTAGATTTGCAGCTAGCTATACCCGTGGCGTTTGAGATTTAGGTTTTATTGCACGCCCTCTTCATTCCATGGCGGCGTTGAAACTCCTCGCAATAGTCCGGCTATTACTTGTCATTTCGCCTGGCCATGAAATGAATATGACGCACACTAAAAGCCTAAATCTCAAACGCCACGGGTATAGATTGAAACAATCTCTATGAATCACACAGATAATGCTAGTCTGGAACCACTACTGGCGAAGTGCTCGCTATCGACCTGCTTTCCGTCAAACTGCGCACCTTTGATAACTTGTTTGTACGCATCCCTAATGAATCACTGATTAAATCAGAGGTAACCACTCTCACCCGCTTCCCTATTCGTCGTTTGGATATACAAGTCGGCGTGGCTTACAAGGAGGATCTAAAAAAAGTACGAAAGGTATTAAATGAAACAGCGGAGAAAAACCCTCTCTGTCTTGAAGAACCCAAACCACTGTACATTTCCCAAGACTTTGGTGAATCCTCCCTGGATATTCAGTACTCAGTCTGGGCCAAGCGAGAGAACTTCCTGGATTTAAAAAACAGCATCCAGGAAGAAATCAAAAATGCCTTTGATGAGCATGGGATTGAGATTCCTTTCCCTCACCGGACCATCTACACAGGAAGTGTGACGGATCCTTTTCCAATTACCACTATCGAGAGCAAATCGTCAGACTCAGTGTGAGTTTTCGTGCCAAGGAACCTAGATGTATACAATGCAGAGAATGCTGCTGGCGCTTCTAGCCTGCTTTTATTCCGCAACACTTTTTGCGCAGATTGACGTCACTGTAAATATCACTGGCATCGACAAGTTGTTAGAAGATAATGTCCGTCTGTTCCTCAGCATCGAGCAACAAAAAGAACACCAACTAATGAGCGAGGGTCGCTTGAAGCGCCTACATAAAAAAGCGGCGCAGGAAATTGCTAATGCCCTACAGCCGTTTGGTTATTATCGTCCTGTTATTAAATCAGAATTATCACAAGCAACGCCGAACCAATGGCTGGTATCCTATGTCATCGACGCAGGTCCACCACTACCCATTACTCAATTCAATCTTGTTATCAGTGAAGAGATGCGTGAGGACCCGGCATTTGAGGCACTCATCCAAAATATTCCTTTACAAAAAGGTGTTGTATTCAATCACCTTGAGTATGAAAGCTTCAAAGCCAGTCTAGCCAAGCTTGCTGCAGAACGAGGCTATTTCAATGCCCGCTTTATCAACCACCGTGTAGAGATTGATCTCGCAGCCTATGAAGCCCGCATTCATCTTCACTATGATGGAGGTCCCCGTTATCGCTTCGGCGAAGTGAGATTGCAGCAGGATGTGCTTGACCCGAAACTTTTGCGCCGTTATATCCCTTTCCAAAAAGGTGCCCCCTACACTCTCTACCAGTTAGTCGACTTGCAGCAAGTCCTGAACGACAGTAACTATTTTCAGACGGTTGAAGTCTCTCCCGCTGAACCACAAGACAATAGTATTGAAATTCCCATTAGCGTCATGCTCACACCACGCAAGCCTAACCGCTACAGCTTGGGACTGGGTTACGGTACAGATACGGGTGCCCGCGCCAAATTTGGCTGGGAGATACCTCGACTAAATCGTGATGGCCACCGATTTAACACCGAAGCCAAAGTGTCTGAAATCGGTTATAGCTTGAGTGCGCATTACCACGTCCCTGTACTCAATCCTCGCACAGACCAAATGGTTTACAGTGCGGGTGTGGTCAATGAGAAGACCGATAGCAGCGATAGTACCGTTCGAACCATTGGTGCCAGTCTTAACCGTAGCCGTGGTGCTTGGCGTGAATCGTTCTCACTTAACTACCAAAAAGAAGAGTTTGTTATCGCCAACGAGAAAGGTGATTCCACTCTGCTCATTCCTGGCATCAACTGGAGCCGTACCTGGGGCCGCAACTTTATTTACACCTTCGATGGTCTACGTTTTGATATCGGCCTGCGTGGCGCCAACGAAAAACTCATCGCCGACACCAATTTCATGCAACTACAGGGCGGCATAAAAATTATCCACCCGCTGGGGCAGCGCCATCGAGTTATCGCCCGAGGCAGACTCGGCAGCACCTGGATAGCTGACTTTCACACACTTCCCTCCTCGGTACGTTTCTTCGCCGGTGGTGCCCAAAGCGTGCGTGGCTATGCCTATCAGTCACTCGGACCAGTGGACAATACTGGCCAAGTGGAGGGTGGTAAGCATCTTATGATTGGCAGCATAGAATTCGAACGCAGACTTAACAGCAAGTGGGGAGTGGCCATGTTTTATGATGGCGGCAACGCCATTGATGACCTCGCCGATAAACTGGCTCGAGGTGCGGGCCTCGGCCTACGTTGGCAGTCGCCAGTGGGGCCAGTGCGCATCGATCTGGCCAGCGCCATCAGTAAAGATGGCAATCCTTGGCGCCTGCACATCAACATCGGGCCGGATTTATGAAACGGACCCTGCGCATACTCGTTGCCAGCGTGCTACTGACACCCCTCCTCGCACTGACATGGCTGAGCATGACAGAAAGCGGTCTGCACTGGGCCTATCAATACGCTGAACCCTATCTGCCGGGTCAGTTAAAAATGAACAAACTGGAAGGCCAGCTGATAGGGCCCATCACGGTTAAGGGATTGGAATATGAGCAAGACGGTACGCTCATTAAAGCCAATCAAATAATACTCGAATGGTTACCCATTGCCCTACTGACCACCACTGTCGATATCAGTCGACTGCACATACGCTCCCTCTCTATCGCTTTACCGCAGACAGAAAAGACAGATCAGCCTTTGGTCCCGCCGGGTGTCCATCTGCCCTGGCGCGTGGCACTAAAAAATGTCGTTATCGATGGTTTTACAGTTAATCAAAATGGGAAAACCTTTGACCTTGATCAAATTAGACTCCGTGCGAGCAGCCTCTTCAGTCAGATCGACATCAATGAACTCAGCGTCAAAACCAACACCTTCAATCTGAATCTCCAAGGCGAACTCCAGCTTTCCCACGACTACCAACATAAACTTGAGATGCGCTGGCAGGCTAAGCTCCCTTCCAGCGAAGTGGTTAAAGGCAATGGCCAACTGGCAGGCAACCTGGCAATGACCCGCGTCAAGCAGCGTCTAACCGCTCCGTTTCAACTCACCCTTGATGCTGAGCTTACAGATCTGCTTGATCAGCTCAACTGGCAGGCCAAAGCCAATGTCGCGGCCTTTGACCTCTCAAAACTCGATGCTGGTTGGCCTGCCGTCAAAGGTAAACTACAAGTAGAGGGCAAAGGCGATCTCACCACGGCCATACTCTCCGGTAGCGTAGACGGGCACTATCCTGAACTCGGCCCCTTCGATGCCGGTTTTAAACTGCAACGCCTAAGCGACAATACCGTCCATATTGACCACCTGATGCTACACACACCGGTCAGTGAAACACGCCTCCATGCCCGTGGTCAGTGGCTGCCCGGCACCGATGGCGGCGACGTCGCCGTGGCTTTGCATTGGGAAAACCTGCGTTGGCCTCTCACGACTGGCACCTGGTTCGATAGCGCCATTGGCAGTGGTTGGATTGAGGGCAATGTTCATAAGTATCGTGTGGGGCTGGCCACGGATCGTCCCTGGCCACAGGCTCCCCCCTCCTTCTGGTACGCCAGCGTTGATGGAAATCTTGCTGAGCTAAATTTTCACTCGCTGCGCATTACCGCGCTGAACGGTGAGACGCTTACCAAGGGTCAGCTTAACTGGTCACCGCAACTCACTTGGCAGGCACAGGTTAGCGCCACTCATATCGATCCCGCCGGGCTTCCCTCGCTGGGCGCTGAATGGCCTGGGCAACTTAATGCAAAGCTGAGCAGCAGTGGTCGCATTGAAAATGGTCAGCTGATCACTGATACCGACATTACCCAACTGTCGGGACAACTGCGAGGCTATCCGGTTTCTCTACGCAGCCGTTTGAGCTGGCGCAATTCTGGTCTCGACATCAGTCTGCTCGAATTTCATTCCGGACAAGCACAAATAAACGCACGGGGGCGCATTGGCGAGACATTGAAACTGGATTGGTCCATCGCTGCCAACGACCTGGCTGAGCTCTACCCGCAAGCCCAAGGCAGACTTCATGCCGAAGGCCTGCTCACCGGCCCCCGCAACACCCCGACCCTGCAAACCACATTCAACGGCGAGACACTGAGCCTGTCGGACTATAAAGTCGGCAGGCTTAATGGTGCGTTAACTGTGGATATGTTCCAGTGGCAAAAGCTCGATATCAAACTCGCCGCCGAAGCTTTGGCACTCAAAGGCGTCGTGTTGCAATCTTTGAATATCACCAGCGCTGAACAACGCGTTGAGGCAAAGGCGGTTTCTAAACACCTCACGGCCTCACTCGAACTCCAGTGGAAGACTGATGGCCAAGCTTGGCACGGCCGCATCGAACGGGCAGATCTTAATAGTCAACAATTTCACAATTGGACACTCAAGGCGCCAGCCGAGTTTCGCGTCAGCACGAAGGACCTAGAAATAAAATCCTTATGTTGGCTAAGTAACGACAGCGACGTTTGTATGGCGCTACAAACGGATAGTGAAAACGGGCAGGCAACATTCAATGGCAATCAAATTCCATTGATGATGTTTTCCTCCTGGTTACCCGCGGACATGAAACTGGAAGGCGTGGCCAACGCCAAAGCCGAAATAGACTTCCAATCTGAACGCATCATTGGCGAAGCCAACATCAAGCTCCCGCCGGGGGTTGTAAGTTACCCCCTGTTGGAAGGTGAGCGTGACAGGTGGGAGTATCGTGGTGGCTCGATAGCGATATCTCTCACCGATGAAGGCATAAAAGCAAAATCTGAGATTGCTATGAACAATAGTGACCAGTTCAACTTCACGGCGGAATTACCGGCCGCACAGTTACTTTCTATTGATCCACAGCAACAGCCATTGCTTGCCGAGGCACGGTTGAGCATTCATGACTTGGGATTAATCGAGGCATTAATACCAGAGATACAGAATCTCCAGGGTGAAGCGGCATTGAAACTCTTCGCTGACGGAACCCTTGGCCAACCTAGACTCAGTGGTCAGGCGAATCTACTCAATGGTGGTTTTCTAATTCCACGAATAGGGCTGAGCATTGAGCAAGTCAGCTTGAAAGCGAAGAGCGACAGTTTTGAAAAACTTCACTTCCAGCTTAATGCCCACTCTGGGGACGGCAATTTCGTACTTCAGGGTCAAACCACTCTCGATAGGCAAGCTGGCTGGCCAACAGAAATGAGTATCAAAGGAAAAGAGTTCGAGGTCTCGCGCATTCCCGAAGCACGGATGCTGGTCTCACCAGATCTGCAGATCAAACTACAAAAACACACCATTGATATTAAAGGCGATGTTCACATCCCTTATGCCAAACTACAGCCCAAAGACCTGACAACGGCAGCTCGGGTATCAGAGGACGTTGTCATCCTCGGTAGCGAGCAAACAGCGGATGAGAACTGGTTGATTTTCACCCAGGTACGGCTGACGCTGGGTGAGCGAGTCAATTTTTATGGTTTTGGTTTTGAAGGACGTTTTGCTGGAAGTTTACTGCTGGAGGATGAACCGGGACAACTCACAAAAGCCACGGGGGATATCAGTATTCCTGAAGGTCGCTATCGTGCCTATGGGCAACGGCTTGATGTTGAAGATGGTCGCCTACTTTATACCGGTGGGCCGATAAGCAATCCGGGACTCGATCTGCGTGCCGTGCGTCACATCAACGAGGTTACCGCTGGCCTCAACGTCAAAGGTAGTCTCAATCAACCACAGATTGAACTTTTCTCTATACCCACTTTGGGACAAACCGACGCCCTCTCCTATTTGATTTTGGGACGCCCTATTGAAAATGCCTCCGGCGAAGAAGGCTCTATGATGGCGAAGGCAACATTGGCGCTTGGCTTAAGCGGTGGTAATCGACTAGTCCGCTCGCTCGCTGAGCAATTTGGTTTAGATGAAATGCGCGTCGAAAGCAGTGAAGGAAATGCGCAGGCATCGCTGGTCATGGGTCGCTATCTTTCCCCAAAACTTTATGTCAGTTACGGCGTTGGCCTGATCGAGGCCTTCAACACAGTGACGGTGCAATATCAAATTTCAGATAAATGGCAACTTAAAGGGGAAAGTGGTGAGTATCAAGGTGCCGATATTTTCTACACCATTGAGCGTTAAGTGACTTTTACCTACGACACTAAAACCAACTCTGGCGCTTAAAGATCCATACCTGAAAAGCTACCAATACAACCAACAGACCCATGACCCATTCAAAGCCCAGGGGGTTATTCGCACCAGGAATGCCACCGACGTTAATACCGAGGAGCCCAGTTAGAAAACCCAAAGGTAGAAATATTGCTGCTACCATGGATAACATATACTTATGGCGTTTGAGATTTAGGCTTTTAGTATGCGTCATATTCATTTCAACGCGGCCATGGAATGAAGAGGGCGTGCAACAAAACCTAAATCTCAATCGCTACGGATATATTATCTGTCATGGTCTCGTTTATCCCATTACAGTTGAATTAATCACCACTCCTCGCCTCGCTTGCGTATAGATCTTTTTTAATTTGTAAGTTAATGGCCATGAAACTAGTGAATCATACTACTTTCACTACTTTCACTACTTTCAGAAAATTTTTAATATTACCGCGAGGCTCAATAGAGATTTTTCAGGGATAAGTCGAACTTGTACCAGAAGTATAAATCTCCGCTAATAAATGTAACGTATGAGAGCGTTACCAAGAGAGACTAGAAAGTCTCTAGTAACGTGGGGTGATTCACTTCTGGAAGTTGGAAATCCCCCTGTGTCTGGATAACATCCTGCACGATGCCCTCGGTACAGAAACTGGCCCCACCCCCATCCATGACCTGACCACCAAAAAACTGATCCGGCCTGCCAGTTCATATAAACGCCCTGTTTGGCCCAACGATTAGCACACATATAAATACTGTGCCAATTGCCAAATTTCTTCGATAACCCGCGCCATTTGCAACCCTGTTCGGCTACATACAGAATGGTATTTAACACAGGTAAATTAGATATCTTTACGTTACCGCGTTGAATGGGCGGTGATTTTTCAATAAGTTTGTAATGCGCTGATGTAATTTCCATCAGCTTATTTTACCTGCATTAGTGTTAACACGCCCTTAGAAAAAACCAGCAACAGTGTCAGTCATGAGCGGATCTACCAGTACGTGCTCGAGGAAAAAGCACAAGGCGGCAATTTAGACGTCACCTGCGTTGTCAGCGACATCGCAAAAATATTATGGCGACTATAACACACGAGGGGAGCCAGCAAATCGCATCTCCATCGATGAGCATCCCAGTATTGCTGACTATCGGTCTCGATAATGTACGACAGCTAACCCAATAGCTGCAGGGCTATCAGCTTATCTTCCCGTTTGATTTCGACGACCTTGTATTTTCGTAATAACCAAAGGCTGATCCATTGTCGGTTCTCCCATTGCATAGGATGTCCCGTCATGAAACCGAAAGGTATAATTAACGCTGCCATCGCCTGCGTAATGCAGTGCAGTGGAAATGCGATAGTCCTTACCATCAGTGAAATCCACATCCGTCGGGTCTGTCTCTGTGAGCGTTAACCGCTCTTCCGTCGGGTCTGTTTCGGTGAGCGTTAACGGCTCTTCCGCCGGGTGAATACAGCCTGTTGCCAAGCCGAGAAAACTTAAGATAACAATACCCATGACCGTCCATTTATGCCGTAATTTTCGAGGCGACCGAATCCGCATCAAGGGGATTCCACCCAACAACAACATTGCGACGGCGGGCACACCTTCCAAGCTTGGTTCTTTATACTGACGCGAACGCGAAGTGGGTTTTGGTTCGCTCCCAACGTTTTCTGCATAAACGCTGTCATCATTTCGATCAATCCATAGCTCAGACATGGTTGGTGGAATGTTGCCGGAGTGTGTGTAGGTCACCTTGAACTCAAAGGTATCTCCGTCTTTACCCATATCAGGATTAACGCCATTGGCTTCTCCAGTTGTCCAAGTGAGTATTGGTTCAGTTTCCCGCAACGATGGATGTAAAAGTATTAGGTGTTGATCCGCAACAACATTCTGCATCGTGCTACTTTCACCATTCGGCCATACAACTCTAACCTCATCGACGATGGTTGAGCTTCCAAGTCCAAAATGCGATTCCACTGGATCCTGCGAAACAAAATTACTCCCGGCACGCAGTTCGCGCATTTGGATAATGCCTCCGGCGGTTAAATAGATCCGCGCGCCAATCGCTTCGCTGTTAGGCGCTGCGCCTTTGAGTCTGATGTTCAGAAAATGAAGATCGTTACCGCCATCATTGCGATAAAGGGTCGGAGCCTGCTGATTGTTAGCAATAAAAACATCAAGATCCCCATCCCTATCATAATCAAAACAAACGATACCGCGGCCTTGTCCGGTATCCATAAGTCCTACTTCACTGGAACGTTCCGTGAATGTGGCATCCCCATTTGAGACAAACAAACGGGCGGGGTCATCGTGAAACTCTTGTGCATTGAGGTTGGTTACATCGGGCAGAATGAAACCATTAACGTGATAAAGATCAAGCTGGCCATCATTGTTGAAATCCGCAAAACAGCTTCCCCAACCCCAAAAGCCTTCACGCACTCCGGCTTCATCAGTGGCATCTTCAAACGTACCGTCGCCCTTGTTTCGGTAAAGACGGTTACCCGTGATCCCCCAGTTTGCTTCGGCAACACCGTTCGGGTCGTAAATACTGGAGACAAACCAATCGAGGTCACCATCATTATCGTAATCACCAATCGCGGCTCCCATGCCGTTTTCGTCGGTGATAACTAACGGGTCTGTTGCATCGGTAAAGGTGCCGTCCTGATTGTTGAGAAAAACATGGGAGTTGCCGAAGTCGCCCGCGATGAGCAGGTCCGGCCAGCTATCGTTATTGATGTCGGCGAAATTCGGGGTGAAATCCGCATCGATCAACCCTGCAAGACCGGCCGTTTCGCTGGCATCAGTAAAAACGCCACTGCCATCATTCTGAAAAAGGTAACTCTTGCCAAGATTGATGTTGAAGACCCAATGCGAAATGTAGAGATCAAGATCGCCGTCCCGGTCGTAGTCGCCAAATGCGGCAGAATAGCTGTTACCTAGCATGCCCGTGGCGAGTCCTCCTGCTGTGGTAACATCTTCAAACGTGCCATCCCCTTGGTTACGAAACAAACTTGGCGTGGTTCCTTCGATCCCTCCGACGAAGAGATCCAAATGTCCATCGCCATCAATATCCGCAAATACTGGACCTGCGCCCCGGGTGCCGGTCAGCGTAACGCCTGCCAAGCCACCACGTTCTTCAAATGTGCCGTCACCAAGATTTTTGAACAGTAGGTTTGGGCCAATATCGCCCCGCACCACGTAGAGATCGACCCAGCCGTCGTTGTCATAGTCACCCGACGCAACCCCACCCGCAATTATCTGTCGCTCACCCGACACCGAAGGAAAGATGCTGGTATATCCGTGCTGGTAGTTAAAGCCCGACGCGCTAGTGACATCTGCGAATTGCCAGGTTTGTGCCCAGGCAGGTTGAAGGCTCGTGAAAAGAATGAGTAAAAAAAAAGGCAGAAAATAATGATGCTTGATATTCCAGAAATCGGATCTAGGCGGGTATTTTTCCATGACAGGATACTCCATGCACCCGGAGCGCCTGCATCGCCGAACTCATTCCATTGGTAAACGGTACTACTCCAAAAAAACTGTGTTGTTTCAGGCAAAATTATACACGGGCACAAAGGCATTGTAGAATGTATAAAATTAGCTGATTCTAGCATACAAAAACTGGCCCATACCAGGATAATAAGCAAACTATTTCATGCACAAAGCATTGTCACCACACTTGTACGTTTTCGCTTGCGTGATCGTTATTGCGATTTCACTTACTATCTTTACCGTACTGGGTTTGTATCGAGATTTTGCTATCTTGCCAGTGCTGGCATTGGGCGGCTTTTACGCAGTGATGTACTTCATTCGTCAGTGTCGCCATAAAGACAGTAATTATTTTATCGATAGCAATATCGACACCACCGTTTTGTTACGCCGCGCGATTGCGCGTTATGTAGTGTGGTTGGTCGTGATCTACCTCGGCTATCAGTTTTATTTGCTAGTCCCACTCTACAACACCCCTCAACACTATCCGACACATCGAGTCTATGAAAATTTTCTGCATTGGTACTTGTGGTTAGGCATCCCTTATTTTGTACTCACATTGACGTTTAAAGCGTCAAAACAAGAAGATTTTTATGATCCTGCAGTACGAATGATTCATGTAGTTAAACAAATTTTGCTGCGCATTCTGCGCGGCGATAATCAAGCATCCGTATTTTATGTGCTGAAAAAACAATATAACCGCAAGGTTTTCCTCAACCTAGCGATGCGGGCATATTTTATTCCAGTGATGGTGGAACAGATTGCCCCCAACACCATTGTTTTATTAGATAACCTTTACCGCGAATTAAATGGCCACGAATTTATGACGTTAATATTGCTGTTACTCGCCATTCTATGGTTGGCTGATATTTTGAACGCCGCTGTCGCCTATTGCCTTGAGTCTCGCTGGTTGGAAAACCGTTCGCGCTCGATTGACCTTACGGTCGGCGGCTGGCTTGTGTGTCTGAGTTGTTACCCTCCACTCAACGAACTTACCTCTACCGCCTTTGCATTCGCACCTCATCTTGCAAATAACGGCGCAGAAGGCTTGTTATTTAGTGGCGAATTTTTTTTCTATGCTATAAAAATACTGGAAGTCTGCCTGTTGGGAACGCTGGTTTACATCGATCTTTCACTAGGTTCCTCAATGGCCAATATCACCTTAAAAAAACTTCAAACTCGTGGGCCCTACAGCTTTGTCCGCCACCCTGGTACAACATTCAAACTGCTTTTATGGTTGATGCAATCCATCTTTTACAAAAAATTCTGGACTGCCAAATACCTGTTTGGCTTTGTTATGTGGGGCTGCATTTATATACTTCGTGTGCTCAGCGAGGAACATCATTTGTCGAAATTTAGTGAATATCAGGCTTATCGGAAAAAAGTGAAAAAGCGCTTTATTCCTGGTCTGTTTTAAGATATATGCTGTGTTATGGCAGTGTGCTTATCGCGGTAGGAATAATATCAAGGCGTTCAACAGTACATGATATTAATTTCCCAGCAACAGGATCGAGGGGGCACTTCATCAAACCGGTTTTGGTCACCACAAACAAATTACGAGCTGAAGAATCAATATGCAGTTGAATAGGCTCCGAACCGGAAATCGCTTTTGTCTGTATTTCACTAACAGCCCCTGTTAAATCTTGTCTGCGATAGACTTTAATAACACCGGGATCTTTAGTGACAACATAAATGACTGCACGCTCGGGATGGGTAGCAATTGCCACGGGTGTGCCTTTCAGGTGTACCGGCGAAGCTTTCGTCTCTCGCAAATGACCATTTCCAGGATGGCTCTCATAAATCGACAAGTTTTTTGAATCAGCATTGGCAACATAGAGGAATTTTCCAGTATAGTTTATTGCCACCGACACTGGTTTTTTGCCTGTTTTAGGGAATACTTTGTGTCGTATTCGGTTATCAATTATTGGACTGACAGTGCTCCAGTAACGAAAAATGGAAAGTGCATCAGATTCCGTGTTTGCGACATACGCGTGACGACCGGCAGCATCAATGGCTATCGATCCCGGGCTCTTGCCAACGGGGAAAGGAGAGGGCGGAATCTCGCTTGGCACGCCATCGCTATGATTTAATGCAAACACACTAAGATTATCGGAACCCTGATTGACAACATAGAGATACCAGCCGTTAGTATCGACGGCAATGGCGACAGGCAATTTTCCTGTCGCATAAGGTGACCCCGGTAATGGTGTTAGCTGCTTCGATTTTGGCTCAACGCGAAAGGCTGACACTGTACCCGCGGTTTTGTTGGCTACATAAATAATCGGCTGAACGGGGTGCACTACCATGGCCGAAGGGCCTTTCTCAGTATTGGCTGTGGCGATTTTTTTATCCATTATCGCCTGCTGCTTTCCATCCTTCATGTCATAAAGAGTCAGGGTGTCTTGACTAGCCACTGCCAGATAGTGAGTCGTGTTACGTTGCTTGATTGCAGGTTTGTTGATTACTGCCAACTCCATAGGGCTAAGTCGAGACTGAATTAACTCTTTAAATGTCAAAGCACCTGTTTTTAAGTCCAGGTTAAATACCGAGATGTTACTTGTATGGTAGTTAGCCACAAAAGCCAACTTACCCTCCGGTTCAAATTGAATGGTCGTAGGGAACTCGCCATACGTTTTAAAACGCACACTCGGGACAGGCGTTAGCTGACCATTTTCGGGATTGATTCGGTAACCAGTTACAGTATCCGGTGCGTAACACAACACATATAAAAAGGGTTCACTTGGGTGCGCTTTGGCCGTATAGGGATCAAAACATGTTGAAAATGGACTGCCTTTTAAGGGTGAAATAGCACCAGTTTCCGGATTTATGCGGAATGCTGATAGGCTGGCACCCATCCGGTTCGCAACATAGAGATAGTGGCCGCTGGCATCGACAGTGACAGAAAAAGGCATCCCACCAGCTTCAACAGGTTTATCTCGCATAGGGTCCGGGGGAACAACAGGTGTATCGTCACCTGCAAAAAATGGTGAGCCAGGGATGGGCGTTAATATTCCAGTGATTTGATTAACGTGATAACCAGAGATGCTATTCGAATGCGCATTGGATGCATAAACAAAACGACCATTGGGATGTGCAAACACTGTGCGTGTACGTGCTTCTGCTGCAAAGGGAGAACCGGGCACCTGCTTCAACGTAGCGTCTTGCGGATCAATGCTATAAACGGCCACACCTCCAACGCGTAACGCCACATATAAAAAACGTCCCTGAGGATCTAATGCAAATAGGTGTGGCGCTCGCCCTGTAGAAACCGTTTTTTCCTTTAATAATGTTAGTCGGCCGGTCGTCGCATCTACCTCAAAGGTTTCAATAACATCGATAACCTTGGAGGCAACATACAAGAAACGGCCAGAAGGGTGGCCAATGGCGGTAGTGGGAAACTGGCTGGTAAGTCGGTGCCCAGTGTGGCGAACTTTACCGCTGCTAGGCTGGGTAAGGTAACTCCCGATGCTGCGATCCAAGGTATTTACAGAATACAGAAAATACCAGGGATCTGTTTCAGTATTCGTGTTCGCGGCAGCAAAGGCGGTATTACTGAAGAGATAAACTATAAACCAGGTGACGCACGATAAAGCAAACCTCTTTGTCTGCGAGGTCATCCCGTAGGATTTCATTATTATTTACCTGATTATCTGGAGCAGAATTTCACGTTAAGGCACGGTCATACAGGCTTCGCTACCACTAATCATCCAGTTAACGCCTGTCGAGCCATTACCCGGTGGGCCAGATGAGCCACAGTTACCAGGTGTCCAGTTGCCACTTGTGGCGAAAGAATCTATTTTCAACACAGCACGGTTGTAATAAGGGCCCTGAGTATAGGGGGCCGCCCCGCCAAAGCCGCCGCCGAATCCTCCACCGAATCCTCCACCATTGCGTACCTGAGTGCCTGCCGGTAGCCCTGCCTCAGGACCCACATCGTTTAGGTTGACCAGAAATACCTTGTTTTTCCAGCCGTGAGGCACCGCAATATGGCATAAATTACAGCGGTAATTTGAGACAACGGCATCGTGGTAGGGGTGCAAATTTCTCGTATTGCCTCCGCCACAATTGAAACAATTACTTGCCTGGAATCCGCTTGATCCGGCTCCGCCACCGAATCCTCCGCCGAACCCGCCACCGAATCCACCGCCGAATCCACCACCACCAGTATATTGATCGTATTCGTGGCACTTGAAGCACAAATGATCGGGTTGACCTTCGCCAGTGCCGCTACTTCTATCACCGCTCCATGGCCCCTTAAGTATGAAGTTATTGTTGGAGCCATGCGGCCCCCAGGGACTACCGTTTTCACCGCCGTTAGGAACCACGGTGCCATTAGCGGTATCAGAGCCGTGACAATCTGAGCAATACATCGTTTGGGTGCCAACGGCATTGTTAAAAGGCGCAGTCCAGTTGTTGGCATCTGCGTTTCGAATGCCACCACCACCGGCAACGGCGGTACGACCAGTTTCACGTAATACCGGGTGCCAACTGCGGTGATTGTTCGTTCGATAATCTACGCTGTTGCCAGCAGGATCAGTGCTGCCCTGAAAAGAACCGCTGGGGGTACCAGAAGTGCCTTCACCCATGTGATCTATTGGCGATTGATATTCCATGGCTTGGTTGGTGTACTGCGTCATGGCATTGGTGCCTGAAGGGGTGCCGCCGGAGAACGATCCCAGCATGGGCGGTGTGTCATAAGCATAGTTAGAATGACATTTAAGGCAGACTTGATACTCACGTGTAACATAAGGCATGGCCGCACTCGTGCTAGCGCCAATACTAGGGTTGCCACGCTTGATGGTAAAGTCGACCGGTTCACTGCCAAATTCTGAAGAGCCATACAGCGGCTCGACGCCCCAGGTTCCACGCAATACACCAGATGCCAGATTGGTGTGTATCGTGGTGTCAGTATGATCGTGAGTGCCAGCCGCAGAGGGGATCGACGGATCATCATTAAATTGTCGATTTTTAGTAACCCGGTGCGGGTTGTGACAATCCGTACATTCCACATGACGGTTGTTAAGAGAGCCCCCCGCGCTGACTTTGCCTAATTTGGCCTGGGATTCGATGAAATCCTTACCGCGCTGGCCGGTTTCCACTAAATCGTTGTCTATCCGGCCGATATCATGCACCTCAAAACCTGCCGGCTGATCATTGGAGGTAATCGGCATGCGTCGTGCCATAGTCGTAAAATCAGTCTTGATATCGGGTACTTCAAAGCCTGCAAGCCCTTGTCCCTGTAAGGTACCACCATTGGCAGAGTGGCAGGCGTAACACGTTTCTTCGAGAGCCGCGCTTCCACCTTGTTTGATCGGGTAACCACTGGACGAAGGTACTGTGGGGCCATCGGTTCCCTCGCGCAGTAGTCGTCGTGATCCCTCAACCGCATGGGTATCGTGACAAGCCAGACAGGCCGTCTCCCATACCTGAGTATTCAATGGAAACTCCCGCACTTGCGCGGCAGCATTGGTGTACATTTCATTGGCCACCTGCGCATTAGCGTGGGCTGATTCCACCCAGCCAGCTTTATCATGGCAGGCCAGGCAGATGATGTCGTTATCTTTTGAAAAAACGGTTCCGGTTGGCTCTGCTTTTTGTAGCCGATTGAGACGTAAGAATTTGATGTTTTCAGAGGGATTGGTGCTGCGAATATGAGGATCATGGCAGCTATTGCACTGCACGCGCCCACCTGTGGCAGTGTTCGCATCATATTCAAGCGGCACATCTGTAATCTGGCTGTTGCCTCCCCGACGTACGACCAAATGAGATTCTGCGTTGGGGTAACGCATTTCTCCATCGGCATCGGCCAAGGTGCTATCAAAGGTTAAGGAAATAGGATGATCATTGGTCAGGTCGGTACCCAAATAACGCGTGAAGCCGGTATTGGTACCTTCACCAGGGGCCATTTCGCCACTGGCCCCGGTACCGGTTGTCACAATGGGCGATGCTTGAAATCCACCGCTACCAGCGCGGTTTCGCACGCTGCCGATGGCGATGGTACCGTCGTGGCATGACAGGCATAATTTAGATATGCCATCCGGCTGATTCAGCGCAATCCCTTCGCCAGTCGCATCTAGCGACCCACTATTGTAGGTACTGTAGGTTGCACCAGATAGTTCACGATTCCACAGTGGACCCGGTGCGCCAGTATTTGCGCCATGGGGTGTATGACAAAAAATACAGATCTCTGACTCAGTATCAGCTTTAACAGCCCGGGTATCGCCACCACCAAGAATTGATGGCAGCTCAGTGGATGAGAAATTGTGCTTGGTGTTTCGAATATCGGATATCCGGGCAGCAAGCACATTGGTGAAGCATAAGAGAAATAGTATGCATATTAAAATGACCGTAAAACTTGACTTTATATTCATAGCAACACGGGGTTCTCAACCACAAACCTATAAGTGTAGTACTGGTTTATAAAATACGCAAACTACAACATATAACCATATAAATAAAATTGATTATACGCATATAATTTTACCTGATTACCCATGAAGCTCAGCCATACCACAGCATTAGGAGTAACTAATCAACTCAATGAGTTACGATATATACTTTAAAAGTGCCCGTCGAAAGTGCAGCCGCTATGCTCAAATCACCGTTCTGTTTAGCGGCTCTTTCAAACTGAAACTACGTATTTACTGACTCGCTACGGTTTAACGGATGCGTTAGGTTAAAACAATATTGACAAATGGACTGATCGGTCCTATTTTATTTGCCATGAACGCGGGACGACCCAGAGAATTTGACACCGAGCACGCGCTGCAAGCGGCTATGCGCCAATTTTGGCGTCAGGGCTACACGGCAACCTCGTTGCAGGATCTGCTCAGTGCCATGCAAATTTCCAAAAGCAGTTTTTATCAAACCTTCGACAGCAAACACACACTGTTCCAGCGCTGTATCAAACACTACCGCAGCACACTCGAAAACGACATGCGCACCCACCTGCAACAAAGCCCTTCTGCCCGGCAGTTTATCGAAGCCACATTTCGCGCCATCGGCGACAGCAAACAACCCACCGATGACCGGTTTGGGTGCCTGATCATGAATACTGCCAGTGAATTTGCGCAGAGTGACCCGGTCATCGCCGAGCTGGTGAAAAAAGGCACCCAAAAAATGCGTGCCGTGTTTCTACTCGCCGTCAAACGTGCGCAAATAGAAGGGGATATATCTGACGACAAAGACCCCAACGCCCTGGCCAGTTATCTGTTCAGCAGTATAGGAGGGCTACGCAACATGGCTAAGGCTGGGGCAAATCAAAAAATGTTGAAGGAAATTACAAAAATTACCTTGAGTAGTCTGAACTGATTTTTTTACCTAATTTTGGACCAGTTAGTCCAATTTATCAGTGTCGCTAACCGGCACCAAAACAGCAGCTCTCATTAACGTAGGCCTACAGGAGAAACACCATGCCATTAGTACAAATCAAAGGGATCAGCGGATTTTTGTCCACCGGACAAAAGCAGGAAATCATCAGTCGGGTAACCGATGCCATTGTTTCCGTGGAAGGCGAAGGAATGCGCCCCGTCACCTGGGTGATCATCGAAGATGTCAACTCCGGTGAATGGGGGGTGGCAGGAAAACCCATCACTACCGAAATAATTCGCGACATGGCCGCTCAAA
>Ga0316204_10003528_pt1 | contig 30933 bp, 29 predicted proteins | sample 6monrhotite_MG_2_FD_205661 | JGI IMG/M metagenome (GOLD analysis project Ga0316204, IMG submission 205661) | Microbial mat bacterial communities from mineral coupon in-situ incubated in ocean water Damariscotta River, Maine, United States -... | ecosystem: Environmental > Aquatic > Marine >...
GTTTCGTTCGATGATCTCTTTTCAGTACTAATACTTGCTTTTAAGAAGCGTTTTTTACTCTTGCGAGTACCGAGTAATTTCGCGCGTTGCAAACTGAAATACTTGGCACTAAGTTCACGTTCTTGGCAAAATTCCTTTTGGCTTAACGTTGTTTCTGAAAACTCTTTAATCAACAACGGCCAATTATATTTACTTTGTGACATGATATTAAGCTCCTTGGTTAATAGGGGAAGCTTAAGTTATTCGTTTTGTGATTGAAACTACGTGGTTGGTTTGACGCTTACATTTCTTGATGCGCTTCTGTAGTGACTCGATGAATAAGCCAAGGACCACCTAAAACAATTTCGTTAGCAATTCTCGCAATGATACTGCCCTGCGGGATGAGAGATGCTCGTTTATGTGTCGCTTTTGTAATGCAGCTCCAACTTTTTCTTAATAGAGGTGGGCATTCGACTGTGCTTATTTTGACTTTAGATCTCTCCTTCATAGCAACAAGAAGAGCCTGTACATCTGGATGTTGGCCAAGCAATTTAGTTAAGTTTCTAGTGATTATGTGTAGTAATTCCCAATTTGGACGACGTCTTGCGAGTATTAAATGTGCTGCAATAATCCCAAGCATGGGGTCTTCAAATTTTTCATCCAGTAGTTTATTCATCAATGGTGTCGAGATGATATTTCTTCCTTGCTCTAGCGCATGGCGGGCAAGTTCAGAGAGACGTACAGCTTCACAGTATGGATTAAACCCATTTCCTTCGTGGCTCATCATGATTGATACTGAATGTAGCGGTGGTGAAAAAGGTTTTGTGATATCGCCAAAATCCTTCCATTATCTAAAATGTTTTGTTTTCAAGAATTGTAATATTCGCTTTATATGCTTGTTTTTAAGTAGAATATACCTAAATCTGAGTCAGATTATGTGAAGGATCACTATGAAACCCTCTATTCTTATATTTATTCTATGCTCAATTACTCATATTGTTGCTCAACCTGGTGCTGTCTCTGCGAATGAAGAAACAGCAGTAGATAAGTTAGGTTGGAAGTTTGAGTACGATGATGGTGATCGAATTACGAAGCTAACAAACCCAGCTGGCCGCACGACAAATATACAATATTCGTTTGACGATACTAAGCGCTTACGTAAATTAAGCCGTTTATTGTTTGATGGCTCACTTACAGACCACGGATTTGATGAACATGGCCGTTTAAAATCAATGAAGGATTCTGAAGGTAGGGTTACATATGGTTATGATAAACTAAATAGGTTAAATCACATACAAAGGAACAGTACACCAGCGATTATTTACACTCATGACTCGCTAAATAGAATTAAAAACTTTCAAATAGGTAATTTCTACGACATAGAATACACATATGATTTTCTTGGCCGTTTGGCGTCGATGAAAACGCCTGCTGGCGTTGTTCAATACGAATATCTAACCGGACAAGGACAAATGATTCGTAAACTTCCCAATGGAATAATTACTATCACTGAGTATGCGCCAAACGGAGTATTGAGCCAAATTACACATGGTTTGGTGAAAGACGCTACTGACACGCGTTATGAGGTTCTTGCGCAATACTCATATCAATACCGTGCTGATGGCTTGATCGAAGCAATTCAAGAGCGTAGCGGAGTTGGTCAATTTGTAAAAAGTTATGAATATGACACTGTTGGTAGAGTAGTTCATGCAACTGGTCCCCGTGGGCAGCAAAGATATGAATATGATCTTGTTGGTAATCGTGTAGAAAGTTTGTTTAACGAAAAAACGGACCACACTAGTACTTACGATTGGGCTGGGAGGATGACTTCTTTCGATGGAAATCTGAGTAATTATGATGCCTCCGGTAATTTGTCATCCTTAAAAATTCATGGGAAAAATGTGACCTTTCGTTATGATCCGAATGATCAGTTAGCAGAGATACCTAGTAGTAAAATTGCATACAGGTATGATGGTAATGGGAAATTGCTAACCCGTACAAAGGATGGCAATAAAACAACTTTTATTACCGATCCTCTTTCAGATTATTGGCGACCACTGGTCATGGAAGACCAATCAAATCATAGAACGTTAGTTGTATGGGATGGCGAAACACCGTTGATGATGATTCGCGATGGCAAGCCTGAATACTTGCTGCATGATCACCTTGGTTCTGTTCGGCTAGGAATAGATGTGAAAGGCAAGGTAACTAAGCGCATCGATTATGATCCATTTGGTCAGATTGAAGGTGTTAGGAATACAGGGCAGTTTGCACCTCGTTTTGCTGGTTTATTCTGGGAGCCTGAAGGTGAAATCTATCTAACCCGAGCAAGAGCATATTCTCCAGAGCTTGGACGCTTTTTGCAAGTTGACCCGTTGCAACAAATACCATCAGGCTCTCAGAAAGGATTTTCAGGTTACTCATGTTGTGGCGGTGACATGGTGAATTTCGCGGATTTGGATGGGGTGGAATATATTGAACCGATTGCTTCTCATGTGATAATACCTGAATTATGGAATCACTTATATTCCAGGCCATATGACTTAGTTAAATTCGGTTTGAAAAAATTCAAAGTTCCGATACTTGATGCTGCACTATATTTTAAATCTGCCGCAGGAGTGATTGCTAGTGCTGATGGTCTTGTTGATTACTCTCAACGGCACTATGGTGACCCCTCAATGGTTGCAAAAAACATGTCCTTCAGCCTAAAGGTTTTTCGCCTCATTACCCCAAAGCTGATACCGCCGGGTTTGACTAATTTAATTGATAGTGGAGTGGAGGTGGGTAATGCTATTCGAAGTCGTTTTCTCCAAAACCGAGCTATCAGCCTCATCTCTCTTCCTTTGGGAGAGAGATTTCAATTTTCCTTCAACCAAGAATTGAACGTTGATTGGGGGCATTACACAGTGTCTAACTCTGACCAGAGATTCTTTGGCGTGGGCGGCTGGTCCCTTCAACGCTTTAATGGGCGATCTAGCTCAAGTTATTGGGGGCGATACAATTTGAAAGATTATCGTCTTCACACAGGTGCACGGCTTAGTCGTTCTGTTTATGCATTCGAAAATCGTATCGAAGATAAGAATTATAAAGAAAAGGTAAGGGAAAGACATACTTCTAGTCGAGAAGTGTTCAACGGTGCAGCGATTTCGAAAGCCGTCGATGAGTGGAATCGTACAGGTGTTTATGATCCTACTAAATGGGAATATATTCTTGAAGGCTCTCATGGAAAAGAAGCGAGGGCTAAAAAATCATTAACAAGTGAAACAACTTCAACTGTATTTGATGTAGCAAATATTCGAAAAAAAAAATCCTAATTATCGAAAGCAACAAGACGTGTATCTTGATACATATAAGAATTTATGGTGGTTCGGAGGAGAAGGTCCCCCTCCCCTAGGTAGTAGTTGGGGAAGCCCTCGTAATACCCCCATGTCACCAACCAAAGTTGGAGGAGTATATCTTGGTGGAGCAAGTCAAGCACTTGATGGCATTGGCATGATAGAAGGTATTGATCTAGATTCAAACAATAATCTAATACTATTAAGTAAAGATGGAGAAGTAATCAGCCTGCCTCCACTACGACTCGATGATGTAGTGACAGTCTTCAGATCAGTCTATATTCATGGCGAAGGTCCTAGCGTCACGATTGATCCTAATCCTGAAAACCCAGAAGGATCAGCTATGATTATTAGGCATGGTAAAGCAACTGAGAATACCTATGTTGGTTGGGTATTGTACCAGGCTGACCGTTTGATGAAGGGCTATACTTTAGGCGTTGATAATATAACTCGCCAAGAGGTTGGCTCTTCTGTGTCAGGCTATTCTGATGTATTGAACACTATTTATTTTGGTGGTAAGTCTCCAGAAAAATTGCGTAAAAAAGGTCATTGGGAGCGTTTCTGGATTGTGCCATCAGAGACACGGCGTTTTGGTGTGAACAGAAAAAGTCTTACGCTGTTAGATGTACCTTTGAAGGTCAAGACCCAGAAAATGAAGTGGAAGGATAGGGTGTTGGTGGACGACCTCAAAGGTAAATCATCTCTCGGTGCTGTAGCATTTACTGATTGGTTTACCCACAAATATGATCAAATAGCTGAAGAACAATTTCTTACTCCACCATCAGGATCTGGTATCACTTTTCCGGTGCCAGTATTCATGGAATTACGTCGCATTGCGCTCATTACGGCTATTGCCGAAAAACTCCGGGATCAGGGTGATCCAATGCCTTTTTGGATGAGAGATTATGAAATCAAACCGGTATCGTTCGAAAAATTCACACCTGCTTTAGAGGTTACACGTTCTAAACAAGAAAATGTTGCTAGAGTCTATGGTGGCGTACAGCTGTCACCAGAGGATAAGAATGTTAGTAACTTCACAACGAACAGCGATTTATCAATGCTTACAAAACAAGATCGGAAGTTCGTACGTAAAAAAATTACTCTGGCGAACTCCTTAGAACAAACTATTCAGAATTCACCTGTATTAGCTGATCCTCTTGAGATCCGAAAATTTTCTCTTCAAGGTGAAAATTACCAGGTAGTTGCCTTACCAGGGGCTGAGACTAAGGCATTGGCTCCGGGGCGAATGGAAGAAGTTGATTTATCGGTTTCTATGGGAGGTGGCATAATTCAGTTACAGCGCAATTATAACTCTTTTTTTAATCCTAGTGGGCCTTGGGGCAGTGGTTGGACTTTAAATCTTCCACGGCTGAAGGAAATCAAAATGCCGATTCGACGAATAGGAGGCAAGACGCCTTACCAAGTGGGCTATGAGTTGATCACTCCTTTGAATAGTATGTACGCACGCTTTTCCCGAGTTGAGGAAGTGCCTATGCTAAACAATAGTCGTCTGCAGGTGCCTGATCAATCTACTGTTTTTTATGGATTGGCGAATGATAAACCGAGTTTTCTCTCAGGGCCGACACTTAAGTTGATTCGGAAAGATGGTGATACTTGGCATTTTAGTGATGATGGTAGTTTGGTGGCAATTGAAAGTGTTGGTTTTCGGACTGTTTATGAACGGGATAACAAAGGACGCCTTATGCGGATTGTAGGACTTCGTGGACAGCAAAAAGTCGCGTTTATAAACTTGATATATAATGCATCTGGTAGGCTTGAGTCTGCCAAAGCCTACAGCGCTAATCGTGATATTACGGAGTCTATTGTTCGTTATGAATATGATAATGTGGATCGTCTCATTAGTGTAGCCTCTGAAGAAGGTCGGCTTGGTTATCAATACAAGGGGGCTTGGGTAAACGCTGTCACTTACCAAGTTAGTGATAATAATGGTAAGCCTGGCCGTAAGGTAACGTTGCATCGCTATGAATATACACCACGTGGACAATTACTGAATGAAATTGATGTTAATGGTGGAAAAATTACATATCACGTAACTTCCGATTTCAAAGGCAGTACCGTTACCGCGAAGAAAATAGGAAAAAACTCTGAGGAGGTTTCTTTCCGTTATGATCGATCTTACCGACCAATTGAAGCTAAATTTGATGATGGTGCAATGGCGACATGGGACTATCCTGCAGATGGGGGGGCAGTTCTAAATATTACAGGATCTGATGGAGATTTAATCCGACTCTCCGAGTCCAGTGATCGGCGTCAACGTTTACTGGAATTTAATAAGAAACTTAAAATCAGTAGTGAATACGATGTTGCTGGTCATCTGACTTCTCTTGTAACAAATGGGCGTGAGTATCTGCAGCAGGAATGGAGTTTGAGCGGACAACTTCGTAGAGCCAAGATTGAAACCTCTTCTTCGCACTTCGAATATGATTCCGATGGATTGATTAGTCGTATACTTTTGGCTCCACCGGGAGAAAGTGGTAAATTCAAACATTGGCATGCTACGAAGATGGATTCTGCTGGTCGCCCTGTAGAATTCACTGACTACAGGGGGTTGAATGTTTCTTTGGGCTACACTAACGATGGTGATTTAACGGAAATGGTGAATCATCGAGATGGCAAGCACTATGGTTTAAGTATTTCTCGCAATGAATCAGGACGCATTCAGGAGGTTAATTCTTCGTGGGAGAAACAGCAGTATTCATACAATGACACTGGGTATCTTAGTAAAGTAAAAGTGATGAAGAATGGTGGGGATGCTTATGTGGAGTGGAAAGCAGGTTTGATTCAAACAGTGAAGCAGTTTGATGGTGGCAGTACCTCTTTTATTTACCATGATGAGGAAAAGAGAACCGGTTTAATTCAGCAGATCAATACACCTAATCAATTGGCGCTGAACTATCATTATGATAGTTCAAATCGACTTTCTAAGGTGGATGTTGGTGATTTATACAGATTAGAGTTGAACTATGATAACAAAGGGAGGCTGATTGGTTGGCACAATAGCGCTTTCACACAATAATAATTATTATTCAGAAACATTTTCTAGTAATGCCCTTTCTCTAGCAACATTGCTAGTTGCTGGTTTTGATGTGTTCACATTATTCTCATCAGATATATCAGTACCGCGCATGATTGTATTTATACCACTAACATCCATAAAATTGTCATCAGACAGAAAAAATCTTGATAGGCTTACAATCATCAATATTAGTAACATAACGCCCAAAAAAATTATAATTATCTTGTGTGAAGTTGCTCGGCTTTTTATTTTTTGAACTTTATGGTTTCTATTTCTTTGAGGATGTTGTTGGCTATCGAATGACCGAGGTTGCATTGAAATGGGCTGTATGGTTTCGAATGTTGTAGAAGCCTCTGTTTCATATTCACTGTGAGACTTAGTTCTATCTCCGATATCTTTTATCGCTTTGGATTTTTGAGATAATTGAGTTAAGAGTGTTTTAGAATTATCTGAACGGCAGGTGATACTTGATAGCTCACGATCAAAATACTCTTGAATTCTAATTAATTTCTCTAATTCATTTGCGGCGATAGCGGCTCCATCCAAAGTGATTTTAGCGAGTTGGTTTATTTTCGCTCGATCTATATCCATAACGTGAGTAGCTACCTGAGCGGAGTCATGGCTATAAATAAGTTTATCTAAACTTTTCTCCAACGGAAAATCACTAGCAAGGAGAGGTTGTATGCTGTCCTTGCTCTCAAAGTATCCCGTGTGGTTAACTGCCTGCAAAATAAAATCAGATAGTAGTAATGGAGAGCACTGATGCATTATTTTTTCAGTGGTTATGGGGGGGGTATATTTGAAATTGCTTAGATGAAAATCTTTTTTAAAAGAATTTTCTGGAGTTAAATTAGAATGAAGATTACCAATGATTTCTGACACAAGGTTAATACAATTCGCCACTGCATGGAAGGGTATTTTAGAAGATAAGATAACACCAACTGATAAGAAAGAGCCTCTATTGGTCTGTGAGTCATTTGGATTGATAGGCTGTCGTCGTGAAAATATAACAAATTTCTTTTGGTTGCTTGTTACATGTTTTACATCATAAGAAACATTCTCTCGAGGAATTTCTCCGCAATCCAAGTATTTAGTTGGAATTCCCGGTAATTTTGAAGGGCCTAGTTCAACATATTCGAAACCTTTTTTGTCACTCAGAGTACCGCAAGCGAAAAAACCAATTTCATCAATCTCATTATTCACAGTCACGTATACTTATCCTGCTGCCAAATCTTTTATTTTATCCCATAAATTACGTTTAATTTTAGGTAAGCCGATTAGTGTTCTTTGTGTAAAGCTATGATAGACCCAACTCGTCAATACATCGCCATAGCTTTTTTCTAGTCGTTTTATCATTGAGATGGTTTCTCCATTTTTCTCACTGACTGTGACATCACCGACCATGAATGGCATAAATGACGCCGTAATGCGATCAGAGCGATTAACTAGTTCTCGTGTATTTGGGAAATGCTCTTCAAAGTAAGTGCGTTCTGATTTATATTCATTTTTAACAATATCCCATTTAGCAGCCACAAATAGAATATTTACTCGATTTAATCCCAGACCTGATTTTCTATTCAGTAAATAGCTAATTAGTGTGTGAAATAATATGTCTTCTCCAAGGCGGTCTTCAGTGCTATTGTTTCTAGCTCCGAGTCTATTTTTTGAGGTGTCAGAGACGAAAATAAATCGTTTATTGATACTTGGTAGCTTCAGATATTGTTCTAAATCTTCGTTTAATTTTGGTGGGTTTTCTTGTGTATTTTTCTTAGAAGGTAAAATGGATTTTATGTCTTCACCTGCGATTTCTAAGAAACTTAACTTTAACGTCGGTCGTTTTGCTTGTGAAATTTTCAAATTAAACTCTTGCAAAATCCCGGCTTTAGTTCTTATTGGTAGATGCCCATTCTTATAATCTGTTACTTTTTGATTGAGAACCGCATCATGATTAGGGTTACCATCTACGTTACACCAATTAACTCCGATTTTTTCATTTGACCATAGGTTAAATACTAAATGGCTTTGAAGAGTTGATTTCCCACTACCCACATTACCAACGGTAACTAAATAATTACCGGTTTTACTCTCTATTGATTTCGGATCAACCTGAAAGTTAATATCTTCATTATTTTCCATATTAATAGACCTCTTCGGGACGATAAAGTAATAAAGATAAAACAGGTGCCAATAAGTCTAACAGTGCTCCTAAAAGGCAAGCAAGAATAATGGCTGTTGGACTTATCCAATTTAAAAAATTTGCCCAGGTATATTGAAAGGAGCCTGTTGCATCTGATTTATTATCAATGGACATTAATTTTAAGTCTTTTGGAAGTAAATCCCTAGCCTGCACTGATATTGCGTCAAGGTCTCGCTTCATTAAATCCGTAGTATCAGAATCGTATTCTTTTATTTGAATTTTCTCCCCATAAAATTTATTAAGAGTATCAATTTTATTTCGTAATTTATCGATTGCACCTGATTTCTCGTTAGCGAACTGAGTTTTTGCCTGTGCAGCTATAAAATCGTCTAGTCGCTCTGCATAAATTTGAAATTTCATCATCGAGGCACCAGTACTTGGTGGTTTCAACGGTGTTAGTTCAATACCTAAAATAATGTTGATTTCTGCGAGATGTTTTTTTGCCAAACGACCTAATCCAGGGTTTAATTCATCAACAATCTGTTTCTTTAAATTATGTCGAGCTAACTCCAATAAGGTCTTTCTATTTTCAAAGTCAGTTAGGCTCTTGTCTTTCCGTATATCTGCGGCCACTTTATGTGTTTCTGATTTAAAAATCTTCCAAGCCTCTTCTTGCGTCTGTCCTACAATATCTCTCTCTATAAAATAAGTATAAATCGCATTAGTGTTACTAATGAAGCTGAATACGAAAAAAAATGCAAATGCAATTAACGGTTTCACAACACCAGTAGAATATTTGACAGCATTTCTAATTTTAAAATTGATCATTAACAAACCAAGGCCAATCAAAATAGCTATTACAATAGCCATGAATACGGGTATGTCAAAAGAAAACCCCAAGTATGTCGTGTACCCACTAACTGCAGATGCTAAAATAACAATAACTCCAAATATAACATCTGAATAGGTGCCGCGCTTTTGGGGTTCCTGCTCTATAGGATATTGATCCATTAAATATTCATTCGACATTTTTTATCCTCATCGTTAATCCCTCAACATTTTATATACTATAACCCAAAATTAGACTGTTGTATTGACTAGATTTTATAGGAAAAAAGTTTTGCAAGCTGATTAGATTTTTACCGTGTCTCTTAAACAGCTTCGACATAACTTAGGGGCGGTACTTATGTACAATGGGAAGTTGAGTCGGTAGGTTTTGTCTGAATTTCGATCCTTCCTTGTATTTGTCTATTACGTAATCATCACAAAGTGTATGAAGCGAATATTATTTAACCGGTTAATTCCCGATATTATTAAACGATGTGGAGTCCCTTGTATTACGAGTGTCTCTATTAGAATACTTTTATAGCTCAACTGATTTAACTGGTGGTTTATTGTTCTGCGCTCTTCCTCCTCCTCTCAAGATAATAAGATTGTTACTGTAGTTGCTTTAAAATACTACTACCTCAAGTCAAGTATCAATAACTGATTAAATGTCAGGTGTATGAATAAATTGTCGAATTCGATATCTATATGAAAAATGATGATGCGTAAGCTTATGGCGTATAAATAAAATACGCATATAGTTTTTTGTAATGAGGTGTGTGATTTTATGAGTAGAAAGTGCATTGTGATTTATACACATAAGAATATTTTTTTGGGGTATTGGAAATCAGGTTTGCTCATTGAGTAGTCCTTTAAATTTAATTACGAAACTTAATATTTAATAAGTGCGCAAGCTGTGAGAATGGAATTTTAATAGTACTTAACATAAGTGACGGTGTTTAGAACCATATTATAGTGTTGTTAGTTGAATTTTCATTAAGTGTTTTAGATTTATTATTGATCCCCTCCCCTAATTAAGCAATCGGGTAGAATTATCTTCAATGTATTTATACCGGAATATCTGTGCTATCCGATGAGTTAGATATTATTTATCGATAAAAATGATGTTATATCCCACTTAGTGGGAGTGATTTTCACTCCCTGTTCCCAAGATGGGCGAGATTCATCCGTTTACTGACTTTGAGGTGATTGGGAAGATGATAGTAATTCATTTAACTGTTTGGATGAAAGCAATTTCATTTGAGAAAGAAAATGCCACTGATCGGTGTAATGTCTTAGGTTACCATCAACAAATTGACGGCTTGGATCTCTTTGCTGACATCGCTGTTTTTGTGCATCATATGAGAGAGTATTAGTTTGATTGTGTGTTTATTAGCATGAATAATTAAAGCCAATCAAGCATAATCTTTTCGAGTTTACTTAGGGCTTGTTTATGTTTCTTCCGAGGTATTTTCTGAATATTCATCAACTTCCATTTTACTGCTGGTAAGTTCTGAATATTCTCATTGGGAGCCAGCGACCAATTTGGTGTACCTTCTTTGACTGATTTGAGGAAATCGAAATCTCGTTGGGTAAAATGTGATTTCAATGTGCTCATCATTTTCTCTGGAACTGCCTCTAATTCTTCAATTGAAACTGATTTAAAGGTCATTCCTTGAAACTCGGTTTCGTAAATACCAGTAATATCTTTCCATCTAGGACACATGATTTCTGATATTGGTCGATTGTGACTGAGTAAATATGTGATAAACCCATCGAATATATCACGGTTAAAGTCTTGGGTATCTAGCAAGATTTTCACATCGAATAAGTCTCGTGGATGTTGTCTATCTAATGCGGCACAAAGTTTTCCACCATAAAGATCAGCCATAGAAACAACTTGAATTGATGCAAAACCAAATTCATCTTCTACGGATTCAACTACACTTAATTCAATTGGTGGATGTAACGTTCCTCTGGCAACAGGAGACACTTCTATTTTAACCTGAGCTTGACTAGATTGAATGATAATTCTCATTTCATCAGGTCTATTGTCCTGAAGAATAGCTGACAGATCAGGTTCTTGATTAATTGAATCTTCAATGCGTCTGAGTGCTGCTTTGAGATTTTTTAATGCTTCAGTTCGATCCTCTAGTGGTAGATATGCTAGGTCTATATCGACAGAAAGCCTTGGGAAATTGTGTACAAAAAGATTGATAGCTGTACCATCTTTTAAAGCAAAGCAGTTTTCTTTCGCGACAAATGTTAGTGCTCGAATTAATAATGTAACTTGTTTGTAATAGAGTGAATTTCTATCCATTGGTAATGCTACTCGATATGAATTTTTCTGGAACAGTGATTTGGTAGCGTGGATCGAGTTTACCACCCTGGACTATTTGACGCTTTCCTGAGCCTAGGTTGATTGCTGATTCGTCTAATCGACTAGCCCAAGGGTGTTTGTAGTAATGTCCAAAAAATAGATACAGCCGATTATTTCGAACGGAAGAGTTTCGTTTTAATAAAGATTCAACTTTTCGTGGACTAAGGTTTGTTAATCCTTGGAATAATTCGGCAGCATGCTCAAAAGAAATAAGCTTTGGAATGGTTTCTAGTGTTTCAAGTGCTGCTAATTCAGGGCTGCTTGTTGTGAGTGATATACCATTTATATCCAATGTTTGGAAATCACTGTCGATAGCTGTGAGTTTTTTATTGGCAAGAAAATTCCAGTGGAATCCATTATTTTTGAGTTCAGGAAAAGCTTTAAACCACTTAGGGATGGAAGATTTGTTCTGGATATTGAGCCATATGTTTTCTTCTTTTAATTGAAGGTAGTGAGATTTTCCTTGGTAGGTTAAGCTTGTTAGGCCAGCTAAATGAACTGGCACATTCAGCTGGTTTGTAAGGCAATACACTGCGCTCTGCCAATTTGCTTCTTTCCCTGGGCGGATGTAAACACCTGATCTCAATTTTGTTAACCAATTACTTCTAGTGTATTTTTGGGCTAAATTAGGGCTGATGCCGTGCTTGGTTAGCCAAGGTTGTACAACGATGGTACCTGCTGAAGTGTTATTTATTAACCAGTTTAGTTTTTTCGACATATATGCACCATAAGTATAACTATATGGATAATAGTAAACCATGGGTTCATTAATATGTCAATACACACACCTAAGGTTTAACTATGTTCAATAAGGTAAACCCAGGATTCAGATATTAAATTCTTAAACTAATACATCCTGAGGTGAGTATATTCATCCGTGTAATAGTGCTACAACTACAGCAGGCGTGTCTTGTGGTTGTGGCCGTTCGTGATTCGCGAATAAAGAATGATGCTCATATGGTAAGTTTTTTGTATTACCTCAATCCCTATTTAGAAATCAGTAAAATGCAGAGAGCCTTGATTGTATAATGGTTTGCGACCAAACAGACCAACACCCAATAGGTGCGACAACCAAGGCTCATGAATATTTTACCCTATAAACTCGCAACAACGAACGATCAATTAACTTCACGTGCTGGTTTGTTGAGCATTGCACAGTTGATGGAGTCAATAAGTTTAGCTGACCGTGTTGATCACCATCTTCCCTTACCCAAAAGTAACCGAGGCTTTAAACCGTCAGTATTCATTCAAACACTCATACTCATGCAGCACGAAGGCAGTTTTCATTTAGATGACGTTCGCCACCTTCATGATGATGTCGCGCTAGCAACTGTCCTAGGCTTAAAAGAGATACCAAAAGCCAGTTCACTCGGTACATGGTTGAGACGAATGGGAAGTCATGAGGAAAGCCTAACAGGCTTAACCCATATCAATAAAGCCATAGTAAAATCAGCGTTACATCATCGCAAGGGCGTCACACTGGACATCGATGCGACCGAAATTGTTGCAGAAAAATCTGATGCTGATTGGACATATCACAAAAACAAGGGGTTTATGCCGATGGTTGGGCATATTGCTGAAACAGGACAAGTCATCGGCTGTGATTTTAGACAAGGAAATGCATCACCTGCCCGAAAAAATCTCGAATTCATTCATCAATGCCAGCGCGCTTTACCAGACGGTTGTTTTATCAAGTTCTTGCGAATTGACTCAGCGGGTTATCAAGAAAAAATCATCAAGCACTGTGATGAGAACAATACTCACTATGCAATTCGAGCTAAATTAAATGCGACAGTAAAAGCACAAATCAGCTGTTTTACAGAGGCTGATTGGTCTCCTATGCTAAATAAGAAAGGTGAAGAAATTCAGTATCAAGAGACCTGTCGCACATCACATTGCATTGGTGATTATGAGAAACCCTTTACCTTGATCGTTCAGAGGAAGCAAATCAAGGGGCAAACGACGCTTGATCTAAGCGACCAGGAAACAAGTGAAGAAATTAACGCGAATGGTTATATTTACCGAGCTATCGCAACCAATCAAGAAAGTTGGAGTGATAGTCAAATTATTCATTGCTACAACCAGCGCGGAGAAGACAGTGAGAACCGCATAAAAGAACTCAAACTCGATTTTGGTGGTGACACATTACCTTGTTCCAGTTTTGATGCAAATGCCCTTTATTTTTTCATCTCTGCACTTTCGTATAATCTTTTTGCACTGATGCGCCAATTGCTTCCTGAAGAATTGGCGAGTCATCGTGTCACGACATTGCGCTGGCGGTTATATGCAATAGCTGCGAAGGTGGTTAAAACCGGACGGCAATATTTCGTCAAAGTGAGAGCGGACCATCGAGTGCTTATCAATCATGTGTTGGGTTCGCTTAATCGGTTCGACCCTCCACCTATCTGAACGAAATCCAGCAAAAATGGCAGACCTCTCAGGGTAAGTCCGTCTAAAAAACGGATTTGATGGCTATGCAACCATATTTGTATTTTTCCAAGTAAAATAAGGAGGCTGCTGTGAAAAATAGTAGTCTCCTATTGTTAAACAAGACTGGCTTCTAAGAAAATGGAAAGCTTGGGATATTCTAAGTAGGGATTTGGGTATTACTATCTTATGCTAGGTTTATAAGTGTATATTTATCATAGGGTATATTGGAAGATGCTTCATAATAAGTGCTGTAAAAAATAATTGTTACAGTAAATAAAGTAACATCTTCGATAAATGTATTGACTTAAAAGCGCTCTATTAACTCCTTTTTCAATCCTTCAAAAGCATACGGATTTAGGAATTGCCTTTGCCAAAGTAATTTTCGATCTGCCTTATTCAGTTCTGCTTCATTACAAACAGTAGTCCAATTTTCAGTGATCGTTTTGATTTGGTGTTGGATTATCTCTACGGCCTCTTCCTGTAACAACAAAAAGTGATGTACAGTATTGAGGCATGTGGTTAGTTTGCTCATACGATCATTTTCGTGGATTAACATCGCTTGTGATGCTTCATTACCAGCGCGACTTTGAGGGCATATATCATAGGCAGGTGTTAAGGAGAGCATTTCTCCGTCCCAAAAGGCGGCATGATTTCGCGCGTGGTCATCTGTATTACCACTAAGTATATTGAATGTGATTCTGGAGAATAATTCTTTTAGTGTAGCCGAGGCATTTGAAAATCGATAACGAATAATTTCAGCAAAGTCCTGATAACTAGCATATCTAGCCATCATTTCATCAAGCTTGAAAAGTGTGAGAGCTGAGATCATACTTTTTCGCTGCCAACCGTTTTCTGTTTTTATCCTGTCAAAGCGTTCAATTAATAATACATCTTTGCTTGAAGCCTTTTTTAAAGTAACTGATGCTACATTTATACCTGCTAAAGATGCTAGGCGCATAGCGATGAACTCAGCTTTGACAATGCTATAGAGATCAGTGGACGAAGAAAATTTAGCGACATATTTTTTATTGTTATCTTCTATTAATGCTTTAGGTCGCGCACCGCCAATAGAGCTGCCATGAAATAGCGCTTGATCCAGTTCTGGCGTAAGAGGGATACCTTTCTCAACGCGTTCCGACGATTCTAGGAGTTCATCTAGACTAGCATTGCCTGGGGAGCGTGGTATGTATTCTGTTGCTGAACGTTGAAAATCTAATGCGCCAATTCGATCTGAACCTGACTCTAGCAAGTATGTGAGTTCATCGAGTTGAGCGTTATCAACATTAGTACCTTTTAGCCCCATTTTTCTATTGATTATGACGCGTCGTCCCCAGGCATCTGGAGCCGCATCTCGAATGCAGTTAGGTATACTTAATCCATTTAATAGGGGAAGGAGGCCAGATTTTAACGGTAATTCCATATCGTAAATTGATATGGCATTATCGTGTTTCAAATAGCTTTTACCGTAGTTGAATACGAGGGTAGGCCCGTGTTTATTGAGTTTTCCAGCGACGACAGGTTCTGTTTCACCTGGTAACCAAATCCAGACAAACGCTTCTGTGTATTCTTCAGAATTAGAAGTCATCATCTAATTCTTGTTTTGGTTTATGAATGCTCTTTGGGAGTAGGGCGATTTTATCATTGGTTCTATCAATATGTTGATCAAGAGTCTCGTTGTCTGCATCAAATAGTTTTACACCAACGATACTCGCCACCTCAAACATCAATCCGATCTCACACTTGAGGTCACCTTTTTCTATTCGTTGTAGTGTGCTTCTTGATATGCCTGCTCTATCTGCTAAGTCTTGTGTCGTTAGTTTTCGTTCTTTGCGTGCTAACTTAACCAGGGAGCCTAATAATTTGGTTGCTTCTGTTGTGAAGCGTGAGTATGTTCGTGTTTTGGTCATAATGTTTTAAAATGAGTTACATGTAAGTCATATATCTACATTGTGGATCATGTATGAGTCATTTTAGTGTTTTTATATTAGTTGTCAAGGTAGATTGTGACGGCATCGCTCAGTCAAAAACTATGAAATCTACTTCGATACACTTTAGCTGGTCTGAAAGGAGGGCTATATAGTAAAAGCCAGCATGTATTTTGAAATATCAACACGGAGCGTTTTACTATAAGCAAGTAGTTTCTTTATGTTGGGCTTTTTATGTTTATCAGTCATATAATTTTTTAGTGCAGTGATAGCTGTTTCTATATCAAGGAGTCTAAACGCTTCGACAATCGAACGTTCTTCATCGAAAATTTTAACTTTGAGACCAGCGAGCGTAATAGTTTTAACGCCTAGTGTCATGTTGCGTAGCCGAACAATTCTCGTCATAGGGAAATGCACTCTGCTGTTGCTGTTAGGTACTGCAATCCAATACTCATTAACGAATTCATCAATTAGCTCATAGTAAGTGAGTGCAGATAGTAGGCATATGACACCTTGTTTAACATTCTTGGCTGTTAGCGCGAGTTCGTGCCACTGTATATCTTCGGGTGTCGGTTCATATTGCGTTGAGCGGTATAGGCCCTGGGCAATGCGTTCTATTTCCCCTTTTTGCGTGTAATACGATAGCATTCTCGCGGATATACCTGCTGATTTTGCTTCCTTGGTGCTGAAAAAAGGTTTTTCTCTTAGGTTGTCTATATTGGCTTTCATGTTAGTATTTTCACTCATTGGTAGTTATTGAGTGTTATATATCGCATAATAGCAGTTATCGGACGAACTGTTAATAATTACACTCAAAATAACCAGTTGAGTGTACTAGATGACATTGCGGCCTTTTTCCAATGTCCCCTCCCAATTAATTAGCTGTTGTAGTTTATTTGACCATTTATTTAATGCCTCCCGCTTTTCATCATCGTAGCTATGTCTGTCATATACTGCCGTAATACCTGTTTCCACATGGTTAAGTATCTTTGATACAACTAATCGTGGGACTCCGAGCGCAGTCATTTGACTAGCTGCTGTACGTCTAAGGTCATGTGGCGTAAAGCGTTCCAGTCCAAAGTGATCACGATTATTCCTAACGGTGCGACTATATGCATGTGCTGTAATAGCATTGTCTTCTCCATATGGCGATGGAATTAGCCACTGTGAGCCTTGGTTGATAAGGCTAAGTTGAGCTAGAAGTTCTATGGCTAGTAGTGAAAGGGGAACTCTATGTGCTAACCCATTTTTAGCGCGCTCTGATGGGATCGTCCATATTTTAGCGCTCATATCAAATTCTGATTTCTTGGCTGGTGCCAATTCACCACGACGCTGTCCTGTAATAAGTAGCAGTTTTAGGCCGAGTTTCATACCGTTATGCATTGTTGCCGTTTCTAGTTTTGTCCAGAACACTTGAATTTCTTCGGTAGATAAAACTCTGTCTCTAGTCACTTTTTTGCTTGGCACTTCAATTTCAACAAAGGGTGATGTATCCATAAGTCCGCGACGGACAGCAAAGCGAAACATTTTTGACAAGCGTGCGTGGAGGTTGTTTGCGGAGACTGGTGAACCTCGATCAACAACAGAGTCGAGTAACCTGATAATGTCGCGCCGGGTGATGTCCGTCATTTTTCGATCCCCCCAGTTTGGTATGACATCCCTTTCAATATAACGTAAATCATCTCTCCAAGATTTCTTTTTTATTTTGGAGTGACGCTCGATGAATTCGTAAGCTAGCTCTTCAATAGTACCTACTTCAGGTTCTGGTTGTCTTGCTTTAGTAATAATTTCTCTTGGATCTTTTCCATCATGAAGTAGGTTTCGATTATTGTTATGTGATTGCCTGGCATTGGCAAGTGTAATATGTGGATATTGGCCGATTGTGACTTTGATCTGTTTTCCTGTCCTGCGGTTTTTGTATCGAGTAAACCATGTTTTAACTCCTTTTGGACTAACTCGAATGGCAAACCCACTTCTGTCATCTGAAAAAATCTCATAGGAATTATTTTGTGGTTTAAGAGCTTTTATTCCTTTATCGGTGAAATTCATGTTTACCCCTTGAAGCTTCGCTATGTACTCTTCATGTACTCTTTGGATCGTGGCTACTGGTGATTAATAGTGAGACACTGTGAATCTTATTTTCATTATAACACAATGATTATTAAGGTAAAATATTGATGTTTGTGACGCGTTATGGAGCTGTATGATACAGCGTGAATCAAGGGGTGAAGTCTATGGGGTTGTAGGGGTCGGAGGTTCGAATCCTCTCATCCCGACCAATAATATACCTAAAACTCCCGCTTATTCATTTCCCTATATCTCATGCAAACGCCTTAAAGGTGTTGATCGATAAATTCATATCGCCTAAAGTTTAAACTAGATTTCTTATCCGCGTATGGACGTAAATCCGATGGGTTTTACCCAAAGGGTGCTGAAATGTAATTAACTTAGGCAGAGTGGTAAGATAACCGAGAGCGCTCTTAAATAGAGAAAAATCGATAGAATGAAATTATTGGTTCTCACAATTTTCCTGTTCTTTGTTCCTCAAGCTTATGCTGAAAAAGTTAGTATTGCTGTGGCAGCTAATTTTTTTTCTACGTTAAAATTACTCACTCTTGACTATAAAAAATACAGCAGTGATCGACTGCTAATTAGTAGCGCATCGACAGGAAAACATTACGCTCAGATAGTCAACGGAGCGCCATTCGATATTTTATTAGCAGCTGATCAAAGTTATACAAAAGAGCTCGAAGAGCAAGGGAAGGTGGTTCACGATAGTCGCTTTGTTTATGCGCAAGGGCAATTGGTGTTATGGGGTCGTGATGCAGATAGGAAACTAACAGAAAATTCACTTCATCCTCAGTCATTAAAAAGATTAGCCATTGCAAACCCCAATACGGCACCTTATGGATTGGCCGCAAAGCAGACGTTAGAAGAATATCAACTATGGACAAAAATGAAAGCAAAAATAGTTAAAGGGGAAAATATTGGGCAGGCGTTTCAGTTTGTCGCCAGTGGCAATGCGCAATTAGGATTTGTCGCACTATCGCAAGTGAAGAATCCAGCTAATCCTTTTAACAAACAATATTATTGGCAGGTACCGGAAGAGGCTTATATTCCAATCAAACAGGAAGCGGCACTTTTGACACGCGCTGTTAATAATAATGGGGCAATAAAATTTTTACGTTATTTGAAAAGTGAAAAAGCTAAAATCATTATTCAAAAGAACGGATATTTGTAAATGGATTTAAGCCCTGTCTGGTTAACACTCCAACTTGCAGGGGTAACAACAATTATTTTGTTGGTTATCTGTACACCTCTGGCATGGTGGTTGGCCAACAGTCAATCACGATGGGCAGCAATAATAGAAGCAGTTGTTGCTCTACCGCTTGTTTTACCGCCAACGGTATTAGGTTTCTATTTGTTATTAGCACTGGGTGCCAATGGTGTTATCGGTGGCCCATGGTCAGATTTAACTGGTTCGGCACTAACATTTACTTTTTCAGGATTAGTCATCGCATCAGTTATCTATTCGTTACCTTTTGTTGTTCAGCCACTGCAAAATGCATTTGTCTCAGTGGGTAAAAAACCGTTGGAAGTTGCATGGTGTTTAGGGGCTTCACGGTTGGATGCTTTTACAACCGTGATAATACCACTCTCACTAAGAGGATACATAACGGCAGCGGTGCTTGGTTTTACTCATACCATGGGGGAGTTTGGCGTTGTATTGATGGTGGGAGGTAGTATCCCCAGTGAAACTCAAGTACTTTCAATTGCAATCTATGAACGCGTTGAAATGCTGGATTACAGCACTGCACATAAATTATCGGCAGGGCTATTGATATTTACCTTTATTGTTTTATTGATTGTTTACAGCATAAATCGCAAGGCTCCACAAAATGCCAGCTAGGATAAATGCTAGTTTTCAAATTCAATTTACCGGGTTTCAATTGAATGCTGAATTAGACCTGCCCGCAAAAGGTGTGACAACACTGTTTGGTCCCTCTGGATCGGGTAAGTCGACAATTCTGCGCTGTATCGCAGGGCTTGAGCGAAGCGACTCGGGTTATTTGCAAGTCGGTGATGAAGTATGGCAAGACGAAAAGCAAAACATATTTTTAGAAACGCATAAACGCTCATTGGGTTATGTATTTCAGGAACCACGATTATTCTCTCATCTTACGGTTAAAAAGAATCTGGAATATGGATTAAAACGCACTCCGATTTCTGAACGAATAATTGATTGGGATCAGGTCATCGCATTATTGGCAATTGAGCACCTATTAGAACGCAAACCACACCATCTATCATTGGGTGAGCAGCAACGGGTTGCCATTGGTCGAGCGTTATTAGCCAGCCCTAAACTATTATTGATGGATGAACCGCTTGCTTCATTGGATATTGCACGCAAGCGAGAGGTTTTACCTTTTATCAGAAAACTACATGATGAGGTGGATATTCCAGTTGTTTATGTGAGTCACTCTTTACAAGAAGTTTTACAAATCACTGACAATCTGGTGTTAGTGAAGGAGGGAAAAACTGTTGCTTCTGGGAGTTTGACAGAACTCTGTTCTGAATTAGAACTCAGTCAATATCTTGGGGATATGTCTGGTTCAGTATTGGAAACAATTGTCGCCGCACACGAAGATGAATTTTCTCTCACTCGTTTGGCGTTTGAAGGCGGCCATCTTTATGTTCCACAACAATCAGGTGAAGTCGGCCGCTCGTTAAGAGTACATGTTCTAGCGCGTAACATCGGTATCGCGTTGGAGAAACCACCAGTCACAAGTATGTTAAACATTATTCCTGCAACAGTTGTAGAAGTGTCTATATCGAATATTGAAAAACATGCCGTGCAAATAAAACTGGATGTGGGAGTTCCTTTGCTCGCGTGTATAAGTCGTAAATCGCTTCATGTATTGAGGCTGAAACCCGGCCTACCATGTTATGCTTTAATTAAAGCAGTATCTTTTGCGCAAGAGATGGTGGAAGTTTGATTAATCTAGGATTATTTTAATGTTTAGTTGGTTTTCGTTTTTAGACTAGAAGACTTTATATAGTCGATAGCCTGAATAGAAGAGTTCACTATTTGTATCACTACCTTTAGCATAGATAGTTTCTTGTGCAGCTCTTCCAATTCCTTCAATAATAGCCATCTCATCATTCAGCGGGTTGATGACAAATGCAGAACCACCAAACTGACGGTCTTTTATGACAAAAGAGATGACACCGTTCTTTTCTATAAGGTCGACTTGATCAACCCAGGGGTAGTCGCCGTCTGGATAGTCTACTTTATATTTTCCTAATCGCGAACGCCAAGTGTCGCTGGTGAGATTCGCTTTGAACGTTTTACCGGTGAGATATCTAACACCTTGCTCCTCGACATATAATAGTTTTTCATTGGCGACTTCCTGAATTTGAATTCGAATATTATTCAAGCCGGGTATTGGTAGCGGGATTAAGCCGAAGATTTTATACTTCAATGAAAACCAGCCATCTTGATGATAGTTTAGCCTGACTTTTTTTCCTAAAACGATGGCAAACATTCCTTTTTCATCTTGTTCGATTTTCGCTGGCCCTAAGGGTGTAACAAATTCACCTAAAGATTCTGCGATTACCTCTTTAGGCGGTGTTGTAAGTGCTGCTCGAATAGTGGGGGAGGGCGGAGAAATGCCGTATTTAATGTGCACAGCTTTTTGATGAATCTGTACAGCAGTTTCTTCAATGAATTGAATTTGCATGGCTGAATTGGCGGTGACAATAACACCGAGTTTTTTCTCTGGTAATATCATCAATGAACTAACAAAGTTCATTGTTCCGCCGCTGTGTCCAAGAAATGTTCCCGCATAATCAAGCTTAGGATTATTTAAATACCAATTTAATCCGAATTTTGCACCTGAGTCGAAGACGGTATTTTCTGTTTGCAACCGGCTCATCTCTTCAAATGATTCATTTGAAATTAGTCCGTCGTTCTTATTGAGTACTGAACGTATAAAATTTCCCATCTCTAGTACATTACTATGCAGGTTGCCTGCTGGCACATTCCTAATTTTATACTCTTCGTGAAATTTCCCTTTTTTATAACTAAGAGACATGTGCGTTGGGTTGGCGTCGTCTTCTCTGAGTACGGAATTATTCATACCGATAGGAGTTAAAAGATTTTCTCTAACGTATTCTTCGAAAGGCTGGCCGGTGACGCGTTCAATAATAAGGCCGATGAGATCCATGCCCACGTTAGAGTAGGTGGCTATAGTGCCTGGTGCATAGGGTGCATGAGTATTGTTAAGGAAATCAATGGTGACACTGAAATGTTCGGGATTTTTACTAAACATACCAGCCATTTTGTCGACTGGAAGGCCTGAAGTATGTGACATGAGATGTCGAAGTGTAATTGCTTCGTTAGTCGGCTGATGGGTTTTGATGCTGAGTTCAGGGATATATTGTTGAATAGGTGTATTTAAATCGAGCAAACCTTTTTCGACAAGCTGCATAACTGAAATAGCTGTAAATACTTTGGTAATTGAGCCAACTTTATATAGCGTGTTTGCATCGGCAAGTCGATTGTTTTCTTTATCCGCGTAGCCAAAACCTTCTGCCCAGACAATCTTGTCGTTATCAACGAGAGCGACACTCATTCCAACAACTTTATGCTTTTTCATGCCTTTCTGAATAGTTTGTGATAATTCAGCTTGTAATGATGAATAATTTTGAGAAAAATTATGATGAAGCTTTGTAGGAATAACCATAGCACACCCATTTAAAATGAATAATATGATGAGAAAATAGATTTTCATGATTTTGTTAATGCTCGATAAACAAAATTTTGTACAGCCTTTAAATAACGATGGCTATCATTTGTATCAACCTCTCCTGTACTTTCCAGTTGCCAATAAAATAGAATAGCACCATCAATTGCAGCGCGCGCGCAAAAAAGTAACGATTCAATGGGTTCATCTATAATTTCTTTCATCTGCTGAGCTTCATGCAATAAGGTTAAATAGAATGCATTATCTTCTTCCTGCAATTGATTAAACTCATTCAATATTTCATCTTTCAAGTTTTTCCGGAAATTGCTTGCCATTAAATGTTGGTTTAAACGCCTGAGAAATTGCGAGTCCCGCATATCATGATCCCAAATAATAGCGATGATTTTATCCAAACGATCTCGGAAGGGTTGCTGTGAATCAATGTTGCGAATTTCATTGCGCATTGTTCGATTTAAATCAATGATGATGCGAACAAAAATTTCGTCCTTGCTTGTGAAATGTCTGTAAACAGTGCCTTTGCCAATATCTGCTTGTTTTGCAATTTGCTCGATAGTGACATTATCTAATTCATTGCAATGAAAAAGATCAATAGCTGCAGCCACTATTTCTGCTTCCCGTTGCAGGAATAAGTGTTGCTTTCGCGTTTGTGTATTCATGTTGTTTCTGTGAATGAAATTAAAGAACTTGTGGTCATAGTATGACTACCGGTCATAAAAATCAACAATGAATTGAACCTAAAAATATTTATAGGTGGTTATCTGGGGTAAATAGTAATAAAAACAATAGACTAGAGATTTTGGATATGCAGACTTATTTTGATGAAACTGTCCGGTATTTTTCTATTTACAGTAAAGTAAATGAAAAAATAATCCTCTAACTTATTGTATTAGTATTAGGCGCTTGGACAGCTATTCAAGTAAAACCGATTGTTGAAATCGCGTCAGATAATCTTTCTTACATTACATGGAACGGCAAGTAAACTATTCCTATCAATGGATTTGAGTTGAAAGAAAGATAATTACATCTTGAAAAAGGCGAGGTGAAGACAAATATTTCTGTAGAAGATATTCATCAAATCGAATCTGTTGATCGAATAGCGGGAATGGATATCTCTTTGGTGAAATATAACTGACTATTCTTGGCATACTTCGTGAAGCAAATTATATGTTGGGAAATAGAATTCACGTTGACCTCGTTTCTATACCTGATATGTAATAACTGTATAAAAGGGGAGAAAAAATCATGAGTAATGTCAATAAGTTGCTAAAATGCAAAGCAACAGAGATTTGGAATATTGCACCTGATGAAACGGTTTATCGCGCATTGGAAGTCATGAAGGAAAAAAATATTGGCGCGCTAGTCGTTGTAAAAGATGAACAATTAATTGGTATATTATCTGAGCGAGATTATGCGCGAAAAATTACGTTAGAGTCAAAATCATCCAAAGAGACGTTGGTAATGGATATTATGACACGTCGCGTTTGTTATACAACTCCCGAACAAAATATCGAAGAGTGCATGGTTCTTATGACGGAAAAAAAGATTCGTCATTTGCCTGTATTGGAAAATAATAAACTCATAGGTATGATCAGCCTTGGTGATGTTGTCAAAGAGATTATTCAAGATCAGAAGCACAAAATAAAAGAGCTCGAAAATTATATTACTTGGGAAGAGTCCTACTGAGTCTTGAGTTTTAGCAGTTTGATAAATTCTTGCTCAGCGAGACTTTTCGGCCGATTTTTCTTTCTTAATAGAGAGTAGTCACAAGTTGCATTGATAGTTTTTTTTTCCAATGATTTACATTGAGTTAATGTTGTCAATGATTCTGGTAATAAAGTAATACCAATACTTGCATTCACACTAGCAATGATTGAGTCGATGGATGCAATCGTCAGTACTTTTCGTGAATGATTGAAATATTCTGTTAATGTCTGACCAAAAAAACAAGCTTTCCCTAAAATTAGAATTGGTTGGTCTTCAATGGAGTGTTTTTTTGAAATAAGAATCAATCGTTCTTTTTGAGAAAATACACACTCATAAGCAGATGTTTCACTCTTACCAACAATACCAATAAGATCTGCGCTACCTTCGTCAAGCATTTTAAACAAATCAGGATTAAATCCTGTTTGTAATTCAAGTGACACGGCGGGTTGAGAACGGACGTATATGGGAATAATTTTTTTCAGATAGAGCCGAATAAACGTATCTAAACAAGCAATGGACAGCCGTCCAGCGGGTAGTAAATCACTATCCATTATCCGCTTAATATTTGATTGCGTCTCAAGTATGCTTCTCGCGTGTTCAAGTAATGTGTGCCCACGTTCAGTCAGTTTCATTCCCTGTTTTGATCGGCTGAATAATTCATGTCCCAGTTCATATTCCAATTGCTTAATTTTAACCGTGACATTGGATTGTACAGTATTGAGCTTTTTAGAGGCTTTGGTTAAATTTCCCTCATCGACAATAGCGAGAAAATATCTTAGTTGTTGGATTTCCATGGTGTTCTCAATTAGTGAACATAAGTATCAACTACATTCATTATATCATATGGATAGTATCGACGATAATTAGTGAAACATATACTCTGGAGTTGATATGACATTATCTATTCACCATCTCGGTTTAACTGTTGAATCATTGGATGAGGCTAAGGTTTTTTTTGTTGAGCTACTTGGTTGGAGTGTAACAAGAGAGGATTCAGAATATCCAAGCGTTTTCGTTTCAAACGGACATGTTTTACTGACACTATGGCGTGCAAAAAAAACTAAACCTACTGCATTTGATAAAGATGCCAATATAGGTTTGCATCATTTTGCCGTCCAAGTTGAATCAAGACAGGTGTTAGAAAAAATATATGAAACATTGAGGGAATCCAAGTTCGAGGTTGAATTCTCTCCTGAATATTTACGTGGTGGGCCAACAACACATTTTATGGTCTATGGCCCTAGCCAAATACGCGTCGAGTTCATCTGCGTTGAATAAGTGTTCGAATAAGAAGGAGCAGAATATGCCATATGTAAACATTAAGTTAACGCCAGAAAATTTAACCGCAGAAATTAAATCTGAGTTGATTCGAGACATTACTGCTTTGCTTGAGAAAAGACTCAATAAGAATCCTGAAACTACAATCGTAATTATCGAAGAAGTTGCCACGGATAATTGGGGAATAGGTGGTCTAACAGTGACGCAACGGAGATCCTAAATTGAAACTCATGTGCTGACTTGTATCCGTTATACTGTTAACGATTTTGTCGATTACATAAAAAAATAGTTAGCTTATATGAGAGGGAAAATCAGTTCTTTAAATAAAACTTCTCATTGCATCTAACGTTAACCCTGTGGCAACGCTACCAAAGCGATTTCCTTCTACGATTTGCGACTCGGGAAATACATCTGCGACTACTTTGCGTACAGATGGTAAGCCAGTTGTGCCACCAGTAAGAAAAACGCTACTTATTTGTTGGGAACTGACTAGTGCAGCTAATAAACTTTCCCGAATGGTTTTTGCTATAGTTTCAACCTCAAGTTTCGTCGAAGCGTTAAATTCTTCTCGTCGACAATCTAGTTGGAATTCTGGCTCGATAAACTCAAGCTCCAATAGGCTCTTAGTTTTATTCGCAAGTTCAATTTTACAGGCTTCCACCCGACCAATTAATCGATGGCCATCCTGATTTTTAAGTAACGTGATCATGCGTTCAATCAATTCAGGTTGTTCAGCACGCATACGCAACATTTCCATATTATGAATATTGCTGCGCTGATATTGATTGTGAATCAAATGCCAAGTAGCAAGATCATAATAAGAGGTAGGGGCTACTTCAAGGCGCTTGGGTCCTTTCATCAAACTGTGCATGCCTAACGCAGGCATTGCTTTGGCAAGATTAAAACGACGATCAAAATCGTTACCTCCGATATGAACACCGGTGGTGGCGAGAATATCTTGGTAGCGATCAGAGTGTTGCCGATTTTCAGGAGAAAGGCGAATAATCGTGAAATCAGACGTACCACCACCTATATCGATGATTAACGAAAGTTCTTCTTTTGTTAGCTGTTGCTCATAATCCAATGCTGCAGCAATCGGCTCAAACTGAAATTTAATCTCTTTAAAGCCAACAGTTTTGCAAATTTCTTCCAGAGTATTCTGAGCATCGTCATCCGCGCTTTTATCACTATCCACAAAATGCACAGGCCGGCCCATCACTACATTTTCCAGTGATTCATTCAACTGTGATTCAGCACGCCGTTTCATCTCTGCAATAAATTCGGCAATGATCTCGCTATAGCTTACTTGTCGGTTGTGAACCTGGGTCTGTTGGCTTGCGATAGAGGTTCCCAAAATACTTTTAAGCGAACGCATAAATCGACCATGTTCACCATCAATATAGTCCTCAACGGCTACGCGCCCGAAACTAATTATCTTTTCATCAAAATTAAAAAACAGCGCGCTTGGTAGAGTATGCTCGTTATCTTCCAAAGCGAGGAGCTGTGGGCTTCCGTTATGCGCGATGCCAATTGCAGAGTTAGATGTACCAAAGTCGATACCGCAAAGAGAAGTCATAAGATCGTCAATCACCACTAAAATTTAGGGGGGTGTGAATATACGTGATAATGGAGTGTAGGTAAATAATACTGGCACTTAACCTGAGATGGCTGATAGTAATGAAAAGTCGCGTTATTCTTGTCCAAACATTTTTTCTCTATCGATTGGATTCGCCTAATTTATTACTGAAGTAAAAAAGACAGCAAGTAGTGTGTGGTAAATATTAATGGTTCTGCGAGGGTAATTGCGAAAAGGTATATAAAATATTCAATATGTAGAAACCTATTTACCAACTGAGCGAATAGGGAATAATTTTATAATCTATAGAAAATTGCACTAGTAGTGGTTGTTAATTGTTCAATGATGTAAATATAGCGGGGTATCGTGTTCTATTATTAGATATTCTCGAAAATTTCAAGAACAAAGCTTTTGGCGACTAAAGGACAGAGATATAAAGTGTTAGTGAAACATTCAGAGTTTGTTGATGCGTTAAAAGTTAGACACACAAAAAAGCGAATTTTCGGGGGTAACACTTGACGAGTAGTGTGGTGTTTGGCCAATGCTTGGAAATCAAATGCAGAAATCTTCTCGCACGGCCTTTTAGGTATTAGATAGACTAACTTTCTCTTTCGCCTCGATCAATTGTTCAATAAACTTTTTTGGTGTAACCATTGTTTTTGGGATTTTCTCAATATGTCCTGATTCTTCATCAATAAGATAAAATGAAGGATAAAAATCGATACGGTAAGCTTTGGCGAGTTTATTTTCTAAATGCCCTTTTTCAGGGTTTATTTTGACAGGATGTAAATCATCAAATAATGCGGCCACTTCTGGTTTTGCTAAAACCTCTTCTTGCAAATATTCGCAGTTTTCACAATCTTCTGTATAGAACAAGATAGCAATAGGGTTACCGGATTCTTTATGTGCTTGGCTAGCTTTCGTATAGCCTGTGGCCCCTTGCCCCCAATGGCTGAGAGTAACATCTAATGCGAATTTAGAGAGTTGTGTTGTCATAAAAATCAACGACAAAACAATGATTGTTGTCGTTAGCATAACCTTTTGAAGTCGACTCAATTGCATTTTTAACCCCTAGTTTACTGCTTGTTTTATCTGTTTGCTCATTTTGGGGCGAGTATAACAAAGGGTCTTTCTTAATTATAATAGATATCATTGACTTGGCTAGAGTATTCTTGCTGGACTTTATTTATGTCAAAAACAGTTAGTAGTGCTCTTCGGTAAGTTATCCCGTAGAATTATGCCGCATAGAAAAGCAGCGTATTCATTCGCTGGTACTACCAAGCTGTTTGGTAGCGGTAATCAAGGGTTTTATAAGGATAAACATGGCGAAAAAGTTTTATGTTGTTTGGGCTGGTCGTGAAACCGGGGTGTTTACTAGTTGGCCATATACGAAAAAGCTGGTTGATCAGTTCCCAGGTGCGAAGTATAAGTCGTTCACTTCACAGGCTGAAGCGGATGCCGCGTTTTCTGCTGGATGGGGAGGTGCAAGGAAAAGCAGCGCTACAACTGTTTCTGTTCAAAAAAAATCGAATCATTCAAATGCGGTTAATCCGGTCGAATCAAATAAGAATTTCGATGTTGTTATCTATTGTGATGGTGGGTGTGATCCTAACCCTGGTAAAGCTGCTTCAGGGGTTGCCGTCTATTATAAAGGTAAGTTAGCTGAGCTTTGGTACGGTCTTTTTAATCCTTATGGTACTAACAATACAGCAGAGTTAAACGCACTGTTTCAATCACTGCTTATCGCAAAAAAAAATATAGACAAAGGTAGGACTGTCAAAATACTTTGTGATTCTCAATACTCCATAAATTGTGTCACTGTGTGGGCTTATGGATGGAAGAAAAAAGGCTGGAAACGGAAGGTCGCAGGGGATATTAAAAACCTGGAAATTATTCAAGAAACGCACGAGTTTTATGAAAGTATTGTAGATGCTGTTGAGGTTGAACACGTAAAAGCGCACACTGGCATTGAAGGCAACGAACTTGCTGATCGTATGTCTATTTACGGCATTGCACAGGAGGCTCGTGATTTTTGTCGGTATAGTGATCCGCTCGATATCGCGGAGATATTGGATTTTAAGGCAGGGTAGTACCTAATTGTTGATGAATATACGGAAGTCCTAGGGTCTTATTATGAAAGATGACGCAAAAGATAAAACAACTTCAGCGGAAAAACTCGATTCCATCGTTGCTGAGAACCGTCGCTATCAAGATGAACGGGCAAAATCGTACCGTGAACGTGCGCTCAATATGTATCCGTGGATATGCGGTCGTTGTACGCGTGAATTCATTCGGAAAAATCTTTCTGAGCTTACCGTTCACCATCGAGATCATAATCACGACAATAACCCTGAAGATGGAAGCAATTGGGAGTTATTATGTCTCTACTGTCATGATAATGAGCATCAGCGACTAGTCGAGGCGAATGGTTCTGGTGAGGATAAAAACAAATCTCAGAATCATACCTCAAATCCATTTGCAGATTTAAAAGAGATGATGAAACAACGTAAATAGTTGTTTTTATGATTGGGCAAACATCGGAATTGGCTTTTCTTATGACCGTTACATTTTAACAATTTGAGGCCATAATTAAAATTGTGTAATCATCTATTATTCATCTCATCATTGAGTGAGGATGGACCATTGCACATGTTGTAGCCAAGAACATCAAGACTTAAACGAGTTCAAGAAAACACTCACAAAGATCACTGCTGAAGCTGCGCTGGGTGCTTAGCATCTCGGTTATTCTAAGCATGAAACAGCCTATAACGATAATGGTTGCAATAGTTTCTCATGTAAGGCCTTGTGAACCAAACTGAAACTAGTGAATTCTAGCTGAAGATATTAATGACGCAGAGCGGTTTTTATGATGTTTCATATCGTAACTGCAGGTCATTGTTGGTTAGCGATGAAAAGTGAGGAGCCGCGATTGTTGCAGCAAGGTAGCTTGGTACTTATCTGATCTTGCCCCATTTCCCCGGACACTTTAACTATGGGAAAATATCCCAAAGGAGAGTGTCAAATGAGCAAAAAGCCACGAAGATCCTACACAAAACAGTATAAAATAGAAGCCGTTAAAAGGGTTCGTGAAAGCAACAAGACAATAGCAGAAGTAGCCCGAGAATTAGATATTCACGATAATTTGTTGCGACACTGGTGTAAACAAATTGATTCCATTGAGTCTTTACCAGATAAAGAAGAAAGCAAAGATGAGGAGATCAGACGGCTTAGGGCGGAATTAGCGAGCGCCAAGGAGGACAATGAAATTCTAAAAAAGGCTGCAACGTATTTTGCCAAACACAGTCGGTAAAATACGAGTTAATCAAAAAGGTATCTACTAGCTATTCACTTAGCAGAGCATTTCGGCTATTCAATGTATCGAGTAGTCGATATCATGAATGGGCAAAAAATCCAGGGACAATAGGGGACAGACCCGAATGGCACTAACTTAAGCCGCTTTAGCACGATGCCGACTCCTGTGTTTGATCTCTTTCATTTCATGCCTTGGAGCGGTTAATAGCTGATACGGTTTAGGCCTTCGTTTTACACACCTTGGTTCA
>Ga0316204_10003529_pt1 | contig 30896 bp, 22 predicted proteins | sample 6monrhotite_MG_2_FD_205661 | JGI IMG/M metagenome (GOLD analysis project Ga0316204, IMG submission 205661) | Microbial mat bacterial communities from mineral coupon in-situ incubated in ocean water Damariscotta River, Maine, United States -... | ecosystem: Environmental > Aquatic > Marine >...
CATACCGGCCCACTTTATCAGGATGATATGGAGAATAAAATTCTACCATTAATAAAAGAATTAAGAGCTGAATCATAATGTTTAATGTCAAACCAAGATCTGCTAATTCCTGTACATTTACAACAACGGTGAAATTGTTATTCATCTTTTTGTTTTCAGCTCTGTTCCCTATGCTGTCTCTGGCTGGACCCAATACCGAACCCAGGCCACCCATCGTTTTTGAAAATGAACAAATTGAAAAGGATTACCTGGAACTGTCGGAAGAATTGCGTTGTCTGGTGTGCCAGAATCAAAATCTGATTGATTCCAATGCTGAACTGGCAGGCGATTTGCGCCGCGAAGTGGCGAAAATGCTCAAACAAGGTAAAAACAAAGAACAGGTGACTGAATTTATGGTCGATCGTTACGGCGATTTTGTTTTGTATAACCCTCCGGTTAAACCAACGACCTGGTTACTCTGGGGTGGACCGTTCGTGTTGATGTTTCTGGGTATCTTTGTATTACTAAAAAAAGTCAGCGCAGCAAAATCTCTCACTAATAGCGCCAGTTCAGAGCTGAGCGAAAACGAAAAAGAAAAGCTACAGAAAATTCTCAATAAAAAAGATTCACACGACTAAATCATCCAGCGCTCAGGGGCTTTTGTTTCCATCGCATTCCTGTAGCGCCTTCAGCCATGTCATTTCCTGGATATTTAAGTAATTAATGATTGTCTGTCGGTTTTATTTAAGCATTAAAATTAATATCCGATCAATTGCTTATTTCACCCGTAGCTATTTGAGTTTTTTCATATCCAGGTTGGCGATAAATTATTTCGGCTTGCTGACGACTCTATGTACATATCTCTATTTCAGTTACCATAAAACAATGGGTGAGCTTAAAAGCCATCTGTGCTAACCTTTTACTGAGTCATCATTATTTTTAATACGCCTTAAAAATAAGTTCCAGGAAACCTCTGAATGTTACTACGAATGTTTTTATTTATCGTTTTGAGCTCATCGGCTTTATCTTGCCTGGCGGAGGTGCAAGAAGTAAAAGTCGGGGTATTGGCATTCAGGGGTGCAGAAAAAGCCTGGCAAAGATGGTACCCAAGCATCAACTATCTTTCTGAAACCATTACGGATTCACGCTTTAAATTAATTCCCATGTCGTTAACACAATTAGATAATGCGGTGATTGAACAAAAAATTGATTTTGTCATCACTAATGCCGGTCAATATGTTCGCGTTGGCAGTAAACATGGAATGAGTTGGTTAGCGACTTTAAAGTCACGTCGACACAATGGCAGTAATCATGTGATTGGTTCTACCCTGGTGGTGAAAGCCAGTTCGTCTTATTGGAATATCAGTGATTTACAAGGTCGAACGTTGGGAGCGGTTGATCCTCTGGCATTTGGAGGCTTTCAGGTTTATTGGGGGGAGTTGTCGAAACAGGCAATCGATCCGAAGGGCTATTTCAGTGAGATCAACTTTTCTCGCTTTCCCGTTGATGTCCTTATGTACTGGGTCCGAGACCAAACGGTTGATGGTGCCATTGTGCCCACCTGTCTTATGGAAAAAATGCATGAAGAGGGACTGATTGATATACAGAATTATCGTGTACTGGATAAAAAACAACATCAGAATTTTAACTGTCAGAGCAGCAGTCAGCTTTACCCCAACTGGTCATTTGCCAAGCTACGCAAAACCTCTCCGGTGCTGGCAGAAAAAGTCGCTAAGGCATTATTATCCATGGAACCTGATTCAAACTCAGCCATAATGGCGGGTTCTCTGGGATGGACTGCGCCGGTTAGCACCTATGACATCCATCAATTGTACCAACGCTTAAATATACACCCCTGGCAGGCAAACTGGTGGCAGCAAGCCTGGCGCTGGATGTTGATGAATTGGCAATGGGGTGTTATCGTTTTATCATTAATTTTTATCAGCCTGATGCATCATCTCTGGGTACAGCTTTTAGTCAACCGTCGCACCCATGAGTTGCAAGAACTTAATGTTGAGTTATTGCAACAGCAACAACAACTGGAGCATGCTCAGCGAGTGGCAATATTAGGAGAGCTGTCCTCTGAATTGGCTCATGAATTAAATCAACCACTGGCTGCGATTAATAGTTATGCAGAAGGGGGGATTGTGAGATTGAGAAAAGGTCAAGATAATCATGACCAAATAAATTTACTGGATAAAATCAGTATTGAAGCGCAAAGAAGTGCTAAGATTATACGACGAATCAGACGTTTTGCGAAAAATCAGAAACCGGTAAAGCAGCTGACTGATTTTGTACAATTAATTCATGAAACCTTGATCCTGTTGCAAATTGAACTTAAAAAGTCCAATACTGAACTGTTTCTTGAGCTACCAAAAGAGTCGGTTAAGCTGATGATTGATGCCATTGAAATCCAGCAGGTTTTAATTAACCTGATTCGAAACAGTATTGAAGCACTGTCGAATGTGGAGGGGCCCCGTCAGGTTCGACTGCAAGTGCAGGCAGAAAATGGCAAGAAAATACAGGTCAAAATCATCGATAATGGTCCCGGGATTAAGGCATCCATATCCGAGCAACTTTTTTTACCTTTTTTTTCAACCAAAAAACAGGGCATGGGTCTGGGGATGTCAATTTGTAAACGCATTATTGAATCACATCATGGAAAAATCTGGTTTGAAGAAAATCCGACCGGAGGCAGTATTTTCAATTTTACACTATCAGGAAATTCCGATGATTAAAGAAAACGACGTTCCGATATACATAGTTGATGATGAACAATCGGTCAGGGAAGCGCTTCGATACATGTTGGAGGGTTATGATTTTAAGGTGATTGATTTTGACAATGGCGATGATTTTTTAAATAGTATTGACACTAACAACAATCCGGGATGTCTGATTCTTGATAGTAAAATGCCTGGTATCAGCGGTCAGGAAGTTCAGGAAAAATTAAATAAACTGGGGACCATTTTCAGTGTTATTTTTCTAACTGGTCATGGTGATATCCCTATGGCGGTTAAAGCCTTCCAGCATGGCGCAAGTGATTTTTTCCAAAAACCTATTACGGCTGCAGAGCTTGTTCCAAGCATCAGGGAAGCACAGAAAACCAGTCTGCTTCGCTATCAAGAGCATTGTAGTTAAGCTTTGTTTGTATCTTTGAACGAAGGTAAAAAAATTTTTCTCAGTCGGGATTATTATCTATAATCATCAGGAGAGCTACTATGGACAGACCAGCAGCTGGGCGTTTTAGTGTTATTATCGTCCTCATTGTTATGCTAAACGGATGTGCTCAATGGCATGTCGATATTGACCAGCAAAATACCCGCATTTCTTATCGTACCCAGGAAGAAACTGAACCCACGATCGCTGTGCATCCTGATGATCAGAATCGGGTGGTGGCGGCGATGATCAGCCTGGGACAATATTCTCGGCCTGAAGGACGTTTCATCAATAGAGGCTGTCGCATTAGCTATAGCAATGATGGCGGCGCCAGCTGGCAGAAATTTCTTATCAATGCGGATGACTTGAATCGAGAGGAGTTTAGTGACCCCGCTATCGCCATCGACTCTCGTAATATTAGTTATGTTACCGGTTTTTTTCATAACCGCAGTGCTGGCGATTTTAGTAATATCCTGCCGATGCTGGCTCGTGTCGATGCTAATGGCGTTCATCAGCTTATCACTTTCCAGGATGGTACATCCAGGCGTTTCGACAAACCGTTTATAGCAGTAGCTGAGTACAATGACCAAATGCGCTTATATCTGGTCTACACTTCGGTCAATCCATTAAACAATTTTGAACGACAGATTCGCGTAATTGTTATTAACAATCCAGATGCTCTTTTTGCCGGGTCATCGCCCTCTGACCCCATTGAGCTGGAAAGCGCCATACTTGCTCAGGGAAATAATTGGGGCGCTCACCCTGCCGTCGGTCCCGATGGAGAAGTTTATGTGGCATGGACCAGTTTTGTACCACCACTGAGCGAAATCCCCAGTAATTACCAGATTAACTTCGTTAAACTCGATCCCGATCGGAACCGTTGGAGTGAACCCAGGTTATTGGCAGAACTGGGACCTGGACAGGCGGTGAACGGTGTACTGCGCGACACGCGCTATCCTGTGCTGGCGGTGTCGAATGAAGACATAACCCGGGGTTGGGTTTATGTCACATTCGCTGATCAGGCGCCGCTCTACACACCGGTGGTATTGCCTCGGGCTGAACGCATTAATGCCCTGAGCATTAACAACCAGGGCAATGTCGTAGGATGGTATAAGGATGAGCGGACGCAACAAGTTGCCTCCTTTCGGCGTCGTCGTACCGAAACCTATGACGTGTTTGCTTACCCCGGGGCGGCATCCACGACAGCCAGTGGCATCAATGAACAAGGTGTTGTGGTGGGCACGTATACTGAAGATTCAGGTGTGCGGCGCGGTTATATTTGGCGCAAACCCAATTTCACTTTAGTTTATTATCCTGATTCTCTCGATACCCATGTCCAGGATATCGATGATGCAGGCCGAGTCATTGGCTGGTTTGCACAGCCGGATCAAAAAGCTCATGGTTTCATCAGAGAAGCTAACGGAGAATTCATGCAACTGGATCATTCTGACGCCGAGCATACCTTTCCAAAGGGCATTAACAATGCCGGAGTGATTGTTGGTCACTACATTGATAACTCAGGCGTGTCACGCGGCTTCCGTTATCAGGATGGAGCCTGGACGCCGGTCGATATTGATGGCGCTAATACAATATTACCAGCGGATATCAACGAATACGGTGACATTGCTGGCAGCTATACCGATGCCGCCGGGGATTCTCACGGATTTGTTATTACTGAAGGAATGGTTAAAACTGTGAACTATCCCGGTGAATCCAATCTATATCTCACTGGTATTAATGATGCTCGGGAAATAACCGCATTCACCCTGCACGATGACACCACCAAACCCTTTGTCGTAAACGGATTTGGCGAACAACATCTTACGGATATCTGGTTGCTGCGCTCATCCAGTGGTGGTGACACCTGGCATTCGCCGGTAAGGGTTAATGGTGATCCTCAGGGGGATCAATTCTTTCCCTCACTCTGTGTTGCTGATGATGGCAGCGTATATGTTTCCTGGTTGGATCGGCGCAATGACCCAAACAATCTCCTTTACCACCTTTATGCGACTGCGACCCGTCTTGGTAGTCTAACGTTTCTTGACAACATTCGGGTAACAACGCAATCGTCCAACCCCAGCTATGCGCGAATATCTGAAGGTAACCGTGGCTTTATCGGCGATTATATCGGATTAGCTTGTGGCGCTGATCGTGCCTATGCCGCATGGCCTGATTTACGAGACGCCCCACCGCAAGATATCTTTGCGGCAAGTTTCCGGGTAGTAGAGCCTTAAGCGTGTTGCAAAGACAGGAACTGGCTGTCCACAAACTGTCTGTCCATAAGAAGTGCTCATAGGCAAAGAGCCGTGTGAGATCCACAAATTAACTCGACTTCCTTGAGTTGTCTATCTAAATCCTTTAAATTACTTCTTGGGAAGAATTAACCACCTTTATAATATCTAACCCAAGAGTAATTTAAATATGATAAAACCTAGTCGTTGTAATCCTTCAGTAATATTTCTTTTCTGTTTCTCTTTAGTTCTGCTTTATACCGGTAGTTTTAACTCAGCCTATGCTTATCCGGAGAAGATAGTAACGGAACAACAGCAAAACACCACAAACCGGATCTATGGAAAAGTAACAGAAACCTTTGATGTTTCCGGCTATACCTATGCGGAAGTAGATGATGGTAAAAAGAAAGTCTGGGCCGCTGGACCGGTTACTCAACTCAAACCTGGAGACATGATCGCTTTTTCTTCTGACATGCCCATGCAGAACTATCGAAGTAAATCCATGGAACGCGATTTTTCCATTATTTATTTTGTTGAACGTTTTATAAGCGATAAACAAATGCCATCAACCACAGCTGGTGCAACTACAGTCGATACAGCCATAGATGATGCAACTGCTGCACCTCATGATTTTCTCAAAAAGGGCCAAGCTGCCAAACTGGTTAAAGAAATTAAAAAAGCGGAAGGTGGTAATACTATTGCGGAAATTCATAAACAGAAACAGCAGTTGAATGGCAAAACGATACGTGTGCGTGGCCTGGTAACTAAAGTAACCAATCAGGTTATGGGCAAGAACTGGCTGCATGTCAGGGACAGTAGCACCCTGGAAGATCTGACTATCACTACTATGGGAACTGCTGCCATTGATGATGTTGTGGTTATTGAAGGCAGGCTTGAACTCGATAAGGATTTTGGTTATGGATATGTTTATCCTGTTATTGTGGAAGACGCCAGTGTAGTGAAAGAATAAATAGCTTTCTGCAATACATGTCTGATTAAATTATTTTGGTATGGCTATCGTGACAATTATCTTGAACACAATCAAATGAAAACCCTTTGCTCACGCAGGTTTCAAGTACAGGACAATAATTCAGGGCAATAACTTGGATACTATTCTTAATATTACCAATGGTGATAGTGCCGTTAAAATCATGAAAGAGGCTAATATTCCCGGTGATTTTCTGCCATGGCGGGATGTCTTGCACGATGGCCCTGTACCCGAAGGTCTATCATTAGATGAGCTTTCAGAAGTACGGGCGCAATTTATTATTGAACAAGGCTGGGGAAATCCAGAAGCTATCAGGAATAGTTTTCTTGAACGGGATAAGCAGCTTAAATCTTTCGAAAACTATGAAAAAGTAATATTGTGGTTCGAGCATGATCTGTATGATCAATTGCAGATATTACAAATACTGGATTGGTTTTCTCAGGTACCTTCGACCAAAACAAGAATAGCAATCATTTGTACTGAACGCTATCTGGGTATGAGCTCGCCAGAGGAAATGCAGGCTTTGTGTCAATATGAACAAGCTGTAAATGAAGCTCATTTACAGCTTGCCAGGCAATCATGGGCAGCGTTCCGTTCGACGACTCCGAAAAAATGGCAGGATTTATTGACCGTAGATACTTCAGCATTACCGTTTTTAAAGGGTGCAATTATCAGGCTGTTAGAGGAGTATCCGGATTGTGTCAATGGTTTATCACGTACAGCTGAACAGGCTCTGAGAGTTATATTGCAGGGTGAAAAACGTCCCGGAAAGGTTTTCAATCGCTATCAGGAAACGGAAGAACGAAGGTTTCTTGGCGATTCCAGTTTTTGGATTATTTTAAATGAATTGTTAGGGGCTGAGCCGCCATTAGTGAAAGTGCCACAAGGCAAGCAATTGACATTGCCCATCAGCCCGGATCAGGAGCTGACTATTACACCAACAGGAAGAGATGTGTTACAGGGAGCAATAAACTGGCTTGAAATCGCCGAACTGGATCGGTGGCTAGGCGGCGTTCATCTTAAATCAAATAATATCTGGTGTCGGGATTCAATTTCGGGTCGATTGAAAAAACCTGAGACAATGCCAGATAATTTTAAACTGCGACAGTGATGATAGAAGGATAGAAAATGAAAACATATAACGGAACCTGTCATTGTGGTTCAATAGCATTTGCTTTTGCGCATGAAGAAATAACCACTGGTTTGAGATGCAATTGTTCAATCTGCAGGCGTAAAGGTGCAGCGATGTCTGATTTTACGCTGCAGCCTGACCAGCTTGATATTAAAGTCGAGGGTGATAACCTGGGTTTATATCAGTTTGATAGCAATATAGCGAAACATTATTTTTGTAAGACCTGCGGTATTTATCCATTTCATGAAACATTGAGAAAACCGGGTCACTATCGCGTCAATCTTGGTTGTATCGATGAAATTGACACCAATACTTTAAATATCGCTAAATTTGATGGCAAAAGCATTTAGTGACAGCCTGAAAAGTTTATTGATTGCAAGCAAGACCAGAATGGGGTGAATCGCTGACTGTGACTATTGACTCTCCATTCCAGGCTCGTTTTCCGGAACAAAATCAAATATACTGTGCCTTTGCAAAATGCTCTTTTTGTGTGATTAAATCCCCAGGGCTTGCTTGAGAGTAAAAAGCTAATTGGATGGTTCATTTAAACCTGCCTGAAATTCAAATATCATGCTGTTTTTTAATAATTATCAATAGCTTGGTTTTTTTGTGGACTCTGTTTGTACAGGCCACTCAGAGCATTTTTCAAATTAAATTAAAAATTCAGGATAATTTTGGTAATCTGAAGGTCTATTGAGTTGACTATAAAAAGGTAAAATATATATGTGGATATTATGGCTGATTTGTGCCTTATTGCTGTTGATAGCAGTGGTTTTACTGATAAGACCGTTACTCAAACGTCTTTCTGAAAGTGAGCTTGCCCAGAACCAGAAGCAGGTCAATCGACGCAAGGAACTCAATATTGAATTATATGAGCAGAAGAAAGTTCAGATCGAAGTGGACTTTGCCAATGGCCTGTTAGATGAAGAAGCCAGAGAGCAGGCTCAGAACGAAATTGAACACAGCCTGATCCAGGATGCCGAAGTGTCCGATGCTGATAATCTGGAACTGCAACAGCTTTCCCCGTCCAACGCCAGAATATTAGCGATTGTTTTTTTATTGTTTATCCCTGTTTTTTCAATTGTCACTTATGCCTTTATAAAACCTGATAACTTTGAACAGGTTGTATTGAATCAGCCGCCACCAAAATCTCCTGATGCACAACATCAACAAGTGCCTGATATCAATGCCATGGTGGTTTCATTAGAGAACAAGCTTAAAGAAAATCCAGACAATCTTCAGGGCTGGGATATGCTGGGACGTTCTTATGTGGTCATGAAGCGTTTCCCAGACGCGGTTATGGCGTATAGAAAAGCGTATGAGTTGAGCAAAAAAACTCAGCAATCAATCCCGGATCTGGAAATCAACTATGTCGAAGTGTTGATGCAGACAGGCGGACAGCAGAATTATCAAACCGCCAGGAACCTTCTGGATGATCTTCTTAAGGCCAACCCAAATAATGGCGATGCGTTATGGTTTATGGGCTTTCTTGATTATGAAGCCGGAAATAAGGCACTGGCATTTGAGCGTTGGAGTCAACTTAAGAGCCTGCTCCCTGCCAATAGTGAACAGGTGAAAATCGTTGATTCTTATCTTTCTCGGTTAAGAAATGAATTGCCTGAAGGACATCCACAGAAAACCGTCAAGACACAGACTGAAGTGAGTCAAAATGCTCCTCAGACCACACCTCAAACATCTCCTGCTGGTCCGGTACCCGGCCAGGAATTGACCGGTTCCAAGGAAGAGCAGGCGTTTATTGCTGCTATGGTCGCTCGTGTTGAAGGCCGGGTTCAAGCAAATCCTCAGGATTTAAAAGGCTGGAAAACACTGGGTAAGTCCTATGGGGTTCTCAATCGCCATGTTGATTCAGCTAATGCTTATGCCAAAGCAGTGGCTTTAGACAGCAGCGATGTTGACCTGTTAATTAACTATTTTAACGCCGTCATTAAGACCAATCAGGTGGATCAATTAGATAATGCCAGAATCGTGTTTGCTCAATTACTTGATCAAAACCCTGAAAATGCGGATGCATTATACCTGTCCGGATCACTTGCCCGCGCAGCAGGGGATACGCAAGAGGCCAGAATGTTCTGGAATAAATTGTTGCCCTTATTGCCCGAGGGTGGCCAGGCCTATAATAACGTAGAAAGGAACCTGCGTTCCCTGCAATAGTGCCTGATAGCATCACTTCATTAAAGTGACCTGATTTTGACAATAAATTTCTCCAGTCAATTTATTGGGTCACTGTTAAAAAGATATGCCTCTGTAAAATAACCAAATTTTTCCATCCCGGATAGTATGTCATTTCATTAAAATGTCATACTTATCTGTTCAAATCAATGTCATCCCGCCTTGTTTTCCTATCAATTCATGTTAAGTATGGCAAATGGGCTTATCAAAACCATTAACTTAGTAACATACTAATTTATTAAGTTCTTATGTATAAGCTTATATCTTGATTTAGGTCAATGCTCATTTATACTGTAAGAGTTAATTTGTCTACAACGTTTTAAATTAGAGAATATAAAGCTCTTAGATGGCCAATATTAGTCGTATGCAGTTCTTAAGAGGTGATCTGAAAGGAAAAAACACCCCTTTTCGTCCACCTTGGGCAATACCAGAGAACTATTTTGTAGATTTTTGCACACGATGTGATAAATGTATTGATGCCTGTTTTGATGAGCTGATTGTGAAAGGCCGTGGCGGATATCCACAAATGGATTTCAAACGTGGTGGTTGTGATTTTTGCGAAGACTGCCTGAATGTATGTGAAGCAAAAGCGTTAATAAAAACACCCGTTAATAGTCATCAAACTATTGATAATAATAACTCCAAAATAAGAGAGGAACATTCTGAATCAGAAGCGCACAGTGATTTGGAATCTTACCTCCCTCCCTGGCATATAAAAGCCAGTATTGACCTGACAAAATGCCTGTCAATGAATGCAACGATCTGCCGTTCCTGCGGTGAATCCTGTGAGCATGGGGCAATAACATTTAATCTTAAGCTGGGCGGTATTGCTGAACCTGTACTGGATATTGATCAATGTACTGGTTGTGGGGCGTGTTTTGCTGTCTGTCCGGTGCAGGTGATTGAATTAAAATCTATTGAAATAACAAAACAAACCATTGGTTAAACTGAAAATTTGGCCAGCAATACTTGAATTAAATAGAAGTTTCCGATAGAAAGAGAAATAGTATGAATGTCTGTAGTGTAATTGTAAACGCAAAACCGAAAAATGCCCCTAAAATCAGTGAATTATTAGCAGAAATGGAAGGGGTTGATGTTTTTGGTGGTGTAGAAGAAGGAAAGATCATCATCACATTGGAAGATAGTGGTGAAAAAGCTTTAGCTGACAAGATGGCGGCAATTAATGATATCAAGGGAGTGATCAATGCAACAATGGTTTTTCATCAAGAAGAAGATGACACAGCAATGGAAGAGGAGATTGTATAGTGAGTATAACAAGGCGTGATTTTATAAAAAGTAACGCAGCCGTTGCAGCCGCATCAGTTGCAGGTGTTACTTTGCCCGTGAGTGTTACCAAGGCGGCAGATACTGCTGATGATGGTATTCGCTGGGACAAAGCAGCCTGCCGTTTTTGTGGTACAGGTTGTAGTGTACTGGTTGGGACCAAAGAAGGAAAAATGGTTGCTAACCAGGGTGATCCGGATGCACCGGTAAACAAAGGGCTTAATTGTATTAAAGGTTACTTCCTGACCAAGATTATGTATGGTAAAGACCGTTTAACCAAGCCATTGCTGCGTAAGAAAAATGGTAAATTCGATAAAAACGGTGATTTTACTGAAGTAACCTGGGATGAAGCCTTTGATACCATGGCGGACAAATGGAAGACTGCTCTTAAAGACAAGGGACCCACGGCTGTTGGTATGTTTGGTTCTGGTCAGTGGACTGTTTGGGAAGGTTATGCCGCTTCCAAAATGATTAAAGCCGGTTTCCGTTCTAATAATCTTGATCCTAACGCACGACACTGTATGGCATCAGCAGTGGGGGCATTTATGCGTGGTTTCGGTATTGATGAACCCATGGGTTGTTATGATGATCTGGAACATGCGGATGCGTTTGTTCTATGGGGTTCGAATATGGCTGAGATGCATCCGATTCTCTGGTCGCGTATTACTGATACCCGCTTAACCAAAAAAGACTGTGAAGTCCATGTTCTGTCCACCTTTGAACATCGCTCATTTGAACTGGCTGACAATGGCATGGTCTTTAAACCTCAAACCGATCTGGCGATTCTGAATTATATAGCTAACTATATTATTGAGAATGATGCGGTCGATAAAGAGTTTGTTAAGCAGCATGTCGCTTTTCACCAGGCGACTACGGATATTGGCTATGGCCTGCGTCCAGAACATGCACTGGAAAAGGCAGCGAAAAACAGTGGTGTAGGTAAACACCCAGCTATCAGCTTTGAAGAGTACGCGGCTTCAGTGAAACCTTATACTCTGGAAAAAGCCAGTAAAATGTCTGGTGTCCCGAAAGATAAATTGTTGAAACTGGCGAAATTGTATGCCGATCCCAACAAAAAAATCACTTCACTCTGGACCATGGGCTTCAATCAACACACCCGTGGTGTTTGGGTTAATGGTCTATGCTATAACGTGCATTTGTTAACCGGTAAGATTTCCAAACCAGGTAGTGGTCCGTTCTCACTGACCGGTCAGCCTTCTGCTTGTGGTACTGCTCGTGAAGTGGGCACTTTTTCGCATCGCCTGCCTGCCGATATGGTGGTTAAAAATGAAAAGCATCGTGATATTGCGGAAAAAATATGGAAACTGCCTAAGGGGACCATTAATCCCAAGCCGGGTTATCACGCGGTATTACAAAATCGTATGCTCAAAGACGGCAAGCTGAATGCTTATTGGGTTCAATGTACCAATAATGCACAGGCTGCTGCCAACTTCAATGAAGAAACATGGCCAGGTTATCGTAACCCGGCAAACTTCATTACCGTGTCCGATCCCTATCCTACCGTTACCGCAATGGCGGCGGATTTGATTCTGCCAACAGCCATGTGGGTCGAAAAAGAAGGTGCTTATGGTAACGCAGAGCGTCGTACCCAGTTCTGGCGCCAACAAGTTGATGCTCCGGGAGAATCCAAGTCAGATTTATGGCAAACCATGGAATTTACCAAGCGCTTCAAGATGACAGAAGTCTGGCCTGAAGAGCTGCTGGCGAAAATGCCGGAATACAAAGACAAGACCATGTACGAAGTATTGTATGAAAATGGTGAGGTCAATAAATTCCCTAGTCAGGATGTCACTGATGGTGCTGGCAATGCCTATAAAAACCAGGAAATGGAACACTTCGGTTTCTATGTCCAGAAAGGGCTGTTTGAAGAATATGCAGCTTTCGGTCGCGGACATGCCCATGATTTAGCGCCGTTTGATATGTATCATAAAGCTCGCGGTCTGCGTTGGCCTGTTGTGGATGGTAAAGAAACCCTATGGCGCTTCCGTGAAGGCTATGATCCCTATGTGACTAAGAACAATCCTGATGGCGCCAAGGGTGATGTTTACTTCTATGGTAATCATAAGAAAAATGGCGGTAAGGCTAAAATTATTTCTGCGCCTTATGAGCCACCTGCTGAAAGTCCAAATGGAGAGTATGACCTGTGGCTGTCAACGGGACGTGTGCTTGAACACTGGCACTCTGGTTCAATGACTCGTCGTGTGCCTGAACTCTATCGCGCGGTACCTGATGCGGTCATTTATATGAACAAAAAGGATGCTAAGAAGCGTAAGTTACGTAATGGCTCCAAAGCCAAGCTGGTAACAATACGTGGTGAGATCGAAGCACGTATTGAAACTAAGGGACGTAACAAGCCACCCGAAGGTCTGGTTTTTGTTCCCTGGTTTGATGCCGGTCGCTTGATCAATAAAGCTACACTGGATGCAACGGATCCGCTTTCTAAAGAAACCGATTTCAAGAAATGTGCTTGTAAGGTTATGAAAGCTTAAATAAACGTTAGTTGATATTTTAAATAATTGGAGAATTAATACAAAATCAAAAACAGTTAGCATCGCCTTCTTCCTGAGCTGGTTTAATTCAGGAGGAATAGGGCGGACGTTACAAACAACAAGATCGATGTTTACTCTAAATGCTTTTAGAGAAGACGAGGTACTTTTTACATGTCTGATAAGCAAGGGCAGGATGGCGCTAGAGCAGAAGGAATTGTTCAATCTGGAAGTAGTTCGAAGCTGAATCGTCGCAAGTTTATGGGTGATACCCTCAAAACAGCTTGTGGTGCAGCTTTGCTGGGACTTGGTATGGGAACTTATTCCCGTCAGGCCGAGTCTTTTCCAGCCTGGGCAATCCGGCCGCCGGGTGCGTTGCCTGAAACTGAATTTTCAGGTGCCTGTATCCGCTGTGGACTCTGTGTCAGAGACTGTCCTTACGATATGCTGAGACTGGCGAAACTGGATGAACAAGTGGCTTTTGGTACACCCTATTTCATCGCTCGGGATAAACCTTGTGAGATGTGTGAAGACATACCCTGTGCTGCGGCCTGTCCAACCGATGCCTTAAGTCATGAGTTGGATATCATTGAAGATGCCCGTATGGGGCTTGCGGTGCTGATCGATCAGGAAGAATGTATTGCCTTTCAGGGCTTGCGTTGTGAAGTGTGTTTTAATGTCTGCCCGGTGCAGGGCAATGCCATCACCATTGAAATGCAACATAACCGTCGTTCGGGTAAACACGCGATGTTTATACCGGTGGTTCATTCCGAGGCCTGTACGGGCTGTGGTAAATGTGAAAAGGCTTGTATTCTGGAAGAGGCCGCAATCAAAGTCTTACCCATCGATCTGGCAAAAGGTCTGCTGGGAGGGCACTATCGATTCGGTTGGGAACAGAAGAAAGTCGCTGGCAAGAGCCTCGTGACCCCGGATGTGGAACATCGTTATAATTTACCTGAAGGTGCAAGCTATGACTATAACGAAGGTGGTTTATCATTGCCGCCGGAATCGAAGTCGGAGAAATCACCTTTCTCTTCTAATCCACTGGATAGCCTGAAAAGGTTACAGGATCAGGAGAGTAAATAATGGCGTCCAAGTTGCAAAAGCACAACCCTCCTGGACAACAGGCGATTGCCAAAAAAGGTTGGTTACTGGCACATAAATGGCTGATTCTTCGACGACTCAGTCAATTCAGTATTCTGGCACTTTTTTTAGCAGGGCCGCTGTTCGGTTACTGGATTGTAAAGGGCAATATGGCTTCCAGTTTAACATTGGAAGTACTGCCACTTTCAGATCCTTATGTCATGTTGCAAGGCATGATGGCTGGGAATTTCCCAGTGACAGAAGGTCTTATCGGTACGGGTATTGTGCTGTTATTTTATCTGTTAATTGGTGGAAGGGTTTACTGTTCCTGGGTTTGTCCGGTCAATATCGTGACCGATACGGCATCCTGGCTGCGCAGGAAACTTGGTCTGAAGGTTTCAAGTCAGTTTTCCAGAAGTACACGCTACTGGTTATTGGCTTTAACACTGATATTACCACCGATTACCGGTACGATCGTTTGGGAATTGTTCAATCCTGTGTCATTGATGTTCCGTGGAATAATCTTTGGCATGGGCTGGGCATGGATGGTGATTATTGCGGTTTTCCTGTTTGACCTGTTAGTCAGTCAGCGTGGCTGGTGTGGTCATCTTTGCCCGGTGGGTGCTTTTTATAGCCTGTTAGGTACAAAAAGCCTACTGCGCGTCAGTGCCGCGAATCGTGAACAATGTGATGATTGCAATGACTGTTTTGTCGTATGCCCTGAACCTAAGGTTATCAGGCCGGCGTTGAAAGGGGCAGAGCAAGGCATAGGTCCATTGATCGATGAAAGCAATTGTAGCAACTGTGGTCGCTGTATCGATGTTTGTGATGAAGATGTATTTAATTTTACCAATCGTTTTAACAACTATGAAACAGTAAAAGAAAAAGAGGAAAGTCCGGTTGGTCACGTTTCTTGATAACTTATAAGAACATAACCCCGAATTTTCTTTGCAGATTTCAAATGGAGAATGTAAATGTTTAAAACAATGAGAGTAACGACTTTGAGCCCCAAATGTCTGACCAAACGAGCTATTTCATTATTGCTTTTAGCGATGACTGCAGTGATGTTTTCATTACCCGCAATGTCTCTGGAGTCGCTGCGTGGTGATCACGCTCTGGATGCCGATGCCAATAAAGCCGGTAAGCATAAAGTTAATTCGGAGGAAGGCGGTTATGAACGGAGCTTTGAATTGCAGCCACCTCTGATTCCTCATACCGTGGATAAGTATAAAATCACGCTAAAGAACAATGGTTGTATGAAGTGCCATAGTGAAAAAGCGTATAAGAAAGAAAATACCAAAAGAGTGGGTGATAGTCATTACCTTGATCGTGATGGCAATACCTTGAAAACCCTTTCCAGTCGTCGTTATTTCTGTACCCAGTGTCACGTCCCGCAAGTCAAGAGTGATCCTCTGGTAGAAAATACCTATGAAGGTATTGAATAACAACAATGGTCGTTTCTTTTTGTTAACATTTTAAAAGTCTGATTGGTACTGTATAATCCGCCAATCAGATAATTGATCAAATTTGGGGATTAAGAATAATGGGTTTATTTTCAAAAGAAGGTGCCTTTAAGGTACTGTTATTTGGCTTTGTGCTGGGTATTATCTTCTGGGGTGGTTTTAATACCGCCATGGAAGCAACCAATACCGAAACTTTTTGTATTTCCTGTCATGAGATGGAAGCGAATGTGTATGAGGAATATACCTCAACTATTCATTACTCCAACCGTACTGGCGTAAGGGCAACCTGTCCTGACTGTCATGTACCAAAAGAGTGGGTGCATAAAGTTGTTCGTAAGATTCAGGCATCTAATGAGTTATACCATAAAATGTTAGGTACTATTGACACCCGTGAAAAATTTGAAGCGAAGCGTTTGCAGCTGGCACAAAATGAATGGAGGCGCATGAAAGCTACGGATTCTATTGAATGCCGCAATTGTCATGATTTTGAGTCAATGGATTTTGATCAGCAGGAATCCCGCAGTGCTAATCGTCATGAGGAAGCAACGGAGAATGGTTGGACCTGTATAGATTGTCATAAAGGTATCGCCCACGAATTACCTGCAGGTTATGATCCGGCTGATGATACTCCAGGAGGAGAATAATTAATACCACTGGTTATTTGTATGACCTAAAAAAGCCTGCCTATTAGCGCAGGCTTTTTTTTCGTCTATAAAGATGTTCAGAGGAGAACTTGAAGAAAATCTATTTTTCAACTAGAAATTAACTATACACTCAACTAAGGTGAATACAGTGAATAATGCAGATGAGCCGCAAACTCAGACACAGACTGACGCTCAGCAATGCCACTATGTTTCTCCTGAAGGTCAAAGATGTCCTCAGCCGACCAGAGACCATGATTTATGCTATTGGCATAATGGTGAGTCAATTAAAACCGAGCCGGAACTGGTTGAGCGGTTACAGACGCAAGCAAAATCAGGTGTGCCTTTAGTGGGCTATTCTTTAAAAAGAGCCGATCTTCCCGAACTTAATCTGGTCAATCATAATTCCAAATCCGGATATGATCTATCCTATGCTGACCTGTACCGTGCTAAGTTATGTGGCGCACATTTGTTCAATATTGATCTGCATGGCGCTTCATTGATGAAAGCCGACTTAAGGAATGCCAACCTCCACCGTGCCAATCTGGAGGATTGTAATTTACTTGGGGTTAAGCTTTCCAATGCCCGCATTGAAAATGTTCGCTGGGGCAAGCAATTATTGCAGGAAAAAAATGCCGAGCTGGCTGGTCGAGAAGGCAATCGGGAAGTTATGTTGGACTGTCTGGAACAAGCAGAAGAGATCTATCGTAATTTGCGCAAAACGGCTGAAAATCAGGGCTTGTTCGAAACATCCGGGCATTTCTTTTATAAAGAAATGCTGATGCGACGGTATCAATTGCCAAAATTTTCTCTACATCGTACTATTTCCAGGGTTGTCGACTGGTTTTGTGGTTATGGTGAACGGCCGCTCAATGTCGTGCTGTTTTCACTGATACTGATCGGTATTTGTACTTTTATTTATTTTTTTCTGGGCCTTTCATCCAACGGCCGTTTACTTCAGATCGATTTATCTGTCAGCCTGTACGCAAACTTTATTACCTTCCTGGAATGCCTCTATTTTAGTGTCGTGACCTTCACAACTCTGGGATATGGAGATATTGTGCCTATTGGGCCAACCAGACCTTTTGCCGCACTGCAAGCTTTTACCGGGAATTTTACCATCGCACTATTTGTGGTTGTATTTGTTAAAAAAATGACTCGTTAGTGATAAGAAAAAATAATGAATGAACCTGAAATCGATATTAATGAACTTTATTCCGCTTTTTTAACTTATCCCTTTTCCGAGGAGATGGCAGAAGGATTTTTGCTGGATGAACAAAATTGTGTTCAGGAATTATTAAACACCTATGATCGCCACTATTCTCATTATGAAATCGCCACTCTGGCCAAACAGCTTATAGAGTTCAGTCGGGAAAATCATTCTCCAATTGGCCTGGAATTGTTATTACAGGAATATCCTCTCAGTTCCACTGAAGGTCTGGTATTAATGAATCTTGCTGAGGCTTTGCTGAGAATACCAGATAAAGCAACGGCTCTGTTGTTGACTAAAGAGCAATTCAATCTCGGGCACTGGATAAAACACATTGCTAAAAATGAGTCCTGGTTTGTCAATCTTTCAACATGGGGAGTGTTATTAAGTAATAAGCTGCTTGATGCTTCCGAAGATCTGCTTGAAAAATCATCAGAAAGTTCCATTGGCAATGTTTTGTCAACCATGACTGCCCGACTTGGTGAGCAGAGCATCATTTCTGCTGTTCACCTTGCAGTGAGTTTTTTAAGTAAACAATTTGTTATTGGTGAAACCATTGATGAAGCCTTAATTAATAGTGAGCACTATATATCCCAGGGTTATTATTTTTCCTATGATATGTTAGGGGAAGAAGCGATTACCGGTGATGAGGCAAATGCATATTTTAAAAAATATCAGGATGCTATTCTGAGACTGGCTGAATCTGGTGCGGCAGAGGAATTTTCTGCATCCATTTCCATTAAACTATCGGCGTTAAATCCTCGCTTTGAATATCGTCAAAAAGAACGGGTATATAAGGAGGTCTTTGACCGTCTAATGCAGCTTTGTCTTTTGGCAAAAGAACATCAGGTGGCTATTACTATTGATGCGGAAGAAGTGGCCCGGTTTGAAATGACCCTGGTGTTGTTGCAAATGTTATTTGCTCAGGTTGAACTCAAAGGCTGGAATCAATTGGGATTAGCGGTTCAGGCTTATCAGAAAAGAGCACCTTTGATCATTGATCATTTACGAACTCTGGCGAAAAGTTATCATAAAATTATCCCCGTCCGCCTGGTAAAAGGCGCTTATTGGGATTATGAAGTTAAAAATGCCCAGCAAAAAGGCCTGAAAGATTTCCCGGTCTTCACCGAAAAAGAAAATACCGAGTTATGTTATCTGCATTGCATAGAAAAACTGTTTGCTGAAAAGCGCTATTTTTTCCCACAATTTGCCACTCATAATAGTCAGACCATTGCCACCGTCTATTACTATGCGCAAAAATACAATGCTCATGATTTCGAGTTTCAGAGACTCTATGGTATGGGTAATATGGTCTATGATGGCTTGTTCCATCTGGCGGAAAATATGGGAATTAGAAAAATTCCCTGTCGGATTTATGCACCGGTTGGCAAGCAGAATACCTTATTACCTTATCTGGTTCGACGGTTGCTGGAAAATGGTGCCAACAATTCTTTTGTCAATCAATTGCATAACCCGGAGATTTCACCCGACGAAATCATTATGAATCTCAGGGAAAACTATAAAGATAAAACCAGCTATTGTAATCCCAAAACACCTAAAGCCATCGATCTATTTTCTGATCGTATAAATTCATCAGGGATAAATCTGGAGTCCAGTCATGAACTGTCTATGTTAATAAAACATTTAAGTCCGTTTTTGAGCAAGCAATGGATTGCCAGTTCTTTAATTGCTGAGGTTGATGCCGGGACATCTAAAGATAGCCATAGCAATAACTATTCTGCGACAGGACACCTGATTGGTAAAACCTTTCCTGTCTCCGAAGAGGATTGCCTGACAGCCCTGCAAGTTGCTAAGAAGTTCTTTGTTGACAGTCGTTTTCAAAACGTTGAACAAAGAATTATCATGCTTAATACCGTGGCGGAATTACTGGAATATAATCGCTATGAGCTGATGGCATTATTAATACAGGAAGCAGGAAAAACCGTTAGCGATGCAATGGATGAGATCCGGGAAAGTATTGATTTTTGCCGCTATTATGCCAATTGTGCTGGACATGATTTTTCTAAACCCTTAAAGCTTGAATCCTATACTGGGGAAGACAATACTCTATTATGGGAAGGTCGGGGCGTGTTTTTATGCATTAGTCCCTGGAATTACCCTTTATCTATTTTTGTTGGCCAGATCGTGGCGGCTTTGGTTGCCGGAAACTGCGTGCTTGCCAAACCAGCCAGTGCCACGCCTTTGATTGCCTATAAGATTGTGCAAATAATGTATCTGGCGGGTTTTACTAAGCAGCAATTACAACTTTTAATAGCATCTGCCGAACTGATTGAAAAGACCATGCTGCCACATCCCGACCTGGCTGGTATTGCTTTCACAGGTTCGTTTGCAATAGCCAAAAAAATTAACCGGATTGTCGCAGCTCGTCCAGGGGGGATTATTCCTTTCATTGCCGAAACTGGCGGCGTCAATGTCATGATCGCCGATAGCTCAACATTATCGGAGCAATTGGTCAAGGATATAATGTTATCGGCTTTTGGCTGTGCCGGACAACGTTGCTCAGCACTCAGAGTTGCCTATCTTCAGGAGGATGTTTACGATGCTATTGTAAAACAGCTCACTGGCGCGATTCGGGAATTGAACGTCGCAAATCCTATGAAATTGTCCACTGATATGGGGCCTCTGATTAATGCCCAGGCAGTCAAAGGTGTTGATACCCATATAAAACAAATGCGAGCCAGGGGATTTCATGTTATAACCGGGCAATATTCCAATCAAGCGAAAGTGGCTGATAGACGTTGCTTTATCTTGCCAACCATTATTGAAGTCAATGCTTTAGACGATGTCCCTGAAGAGGTTTTTGGTCCGGTTTTGCATGTCATTAAATACCAGCCCAGTGAACTGGATAAAATTATGCAGCAGATTAATCAAAGCGGTTATGGCCTGACCTTTGGCATTCATACCCGTATTCCTTCAAGGATAGAGCAATTAGCTCAGAAGAGTTGCTCGGGTAATGTTTATATTAACCGCAGCATGGTTGGCGCTGTGGTTGGTGTGCAACCATTTGGTGGCCAGGGGATGTCTGGAACCGGACCCAAGGCTGGTGGTCCCAATTACTTGAAACCTTTTGCCAGAGAAAAAGCGATAAGTTTAAACTCTGTGTCCATTGGCGGTAATATTAAACTGTTTGAGTCTTGAGGCGTTGTTTCTTAGCTAATGACTTTTCAATGCTACGAGCAGCAGCAACAAAACCAAATACCGAGGTCACACAGCTGGATGAACCATAACCAAAGTTGCAATCCAGACTGACGCTTTTCACCCCGGGCTTTTCCTGACCCACATTACCGTCAGCCTGAGGGTAGACCTGTTGTTCAGTGGAAAATACACACTCAATGCCAAAACGCCTTTGAGGATTGCGAGTAAAATTATAATGATAGCGTAGTTGTGAACGGACTTTGGCAGCCAGAGGATCATTATAGGTTTTACTTAAATCGGCTATTGAAACAGCCGTCGGGTCGATAAGACCACCAGCACCACCGGTAGTAATAATGGGAATTTTATTGCGCTTGCAATAATAGATCAGGGCACTTTTATGTTTAACACTGTCAATAGCATCAATGACGTAATCAAATTTAGTGTCCGGGTCTTGCGTTATATGTTTGCTCATGTTGTTTTCGGTCAGTAGATCATCGATGGTATGGCAGCGGCAATGCGGATTGATCTGCTGAACTCTTTTCTGCATGGTAATCACTTTGGACTGCTCCAGAGTATTATCCAGGGTATGGATCTGGCGATTGATATTGCTTAAAGCGATATCATCATAATCGATCAGGGTAATTTCCCCGACACCGGAACGAGCCAGTCCCTCTACTGCCCAGGAACCGACACCGCCGATACCAATGACACAAATATGTAATTCCGGGATGATGTCAGCTTTGCTTTTGCCATAAAGTCTCTGGATCCCGCCAAAACGTTCAGAATAATCAGCATCGTATGTCACGTAATGTTCCTTAGCAATCTAAGCAGTAAACCCGGAATTCTACCAAAAAATATACACGATTACCTTTCCGTTATCATTATGAGGTTTAAATTATTTTCTTGAGTTTTGAGCGTCCAAAAATTTATTGTAAATAATGTATTTAATCGAAAATCGAGCAAATTGGTCTACTATTTAATCAGACTTTGATAATAATTTCTTAAATACTACCCAAAAGTAATAGGGAAAGTACTTAGAAAAGAAATAAATAGGCCCATTGGTGGTAGTTTCATACATTGATTTATATCAATACTAGAACAAATTAGTATATTAGAATAAAATACTGGATTGAATTTTAAGCTGTCAGTTTATTGAATGAGGTTTATCTGAATGCACTCAGAGACTAAAGTAGTAGCCGATTCCAGCGATCATATTGAGGTTAAAAATACCACCTGCTATATGTGTGCCTGCCGCTGTGGTATTCGTGTCACCCTGAAAAACGGTGAAGTCAGATACATTCAGGGGAATCCTGATCATCCCTTAAATAAGGGTGTTATCTGTGCCAAAGGGTCTTCCGGGATCATGAAGCAGTATTCTCCGGCGCGATTGACCAAACCGCTGCGACGCAAAAAGGGCGCGGAGCGTGGTGATAATGACTTTGAGGAAATTTCCTGGGATGAAGCCTACGCTACGATAGAAGAAAAGCTCAAAGAAATCAGAGCAACTGATCCGAAAAAATTTGCCCTGTATACCGGGCGTGATCAGATGCAGGCTTTAACCGGTCTGTTTGCAAAACAGTTTGGCACGCCGAACTATGCGGCTCACGGCGGTTTTTGTTCGGTCAATATGGCAGCTGGTATGATTTATACCATCGGCGGCTCATTCTGGGAATTCGGTGGACCGGATCTGGAACGTTCCAAATTATTTGTCATGTTCGGTACCGCCGAGGATCATCATTCTAACCCATTAAAAATGCAACTATCAGAATTTAAACGCCATGGTGGTCGTTTTATTTCCATTAATCCGATACGCTCCGGCTATTCTGCAATTGCCGATGAATGGGTGCCGATAAAACCAGGAACCGATGGTGCTCTGATTCTGGCGCTTATTAATGAAATTATTCAGTTGGGTCTTTATGATCGGGACTTCCTGATCCAATACACCAATTCAGCAGAATTGGTTAATACTGATGATGCAAGTAATGAAGAGGGCTTGTTCGTTCGCAAGGGCGAGGATTACATTGATGACATCTGTGTTGATTCACAGAATAAGTTATGGTGGGATCGTCATGTCAATGGTGCTGTCAAAACCCACACGGAAGGCGCCGATCCTTATCTCTTAGGAGATTTCCAGCTTGATGATGGCATGCAAGTGAAACCAGCGTTTCAATTGCTGGTGGATCGGGTAAAGGACTATAGCCCCGAATGGGCCTCATCCATTACCGGCGTGCCTGTTGAGACTATAAAACAGCTGGCGCATGAAATGGGTATTACCGCTCGTGATCAAAAAATTGAATTGCCGATTTCCTGGACGGATACCTGGGGCAATGAACATGAGAGCGTCACCGGTAACCCGGTTTCATTCCATGCGATGCGCGGTCTGGCCGCCCATTCTAACGGTTTTCATTCTATCCGGGCATTGAGTATTTTAATGACAATTCTGGGCACCATTGATCGTCCAGGTGGTTTCCGTCATAAAGCCCCTTTCCCTCGTCCTATTCCTCCCTGTGCAAAAACACCTAAAGGTCCGGAAGGGGTTCAACCTAATACACCCTTAGAAGGTATGGCCCTGGGATGGCCGGCAGAACCTAACGATCTGTTCGTGGATGATGAAGGCAATCCGGTGCGGCTGGATAAAGGTTTTTCATGGGAATATCCCTTGTCTGTTCATGGCTTGATGCACAACGCCATAACCAATGCCTGGCGCGGTGATCCGTACTCGATTGATACATTAATGATTTTCATGGCCAATATGGCCTGGAATTCCAGTATGAATACCATGAGTGTGCGGGATATGCTCAAGGATAAAGACGAAAACGGGGAATACAAAATCCCCAATATCTTTGTTTGTGATGCTTTTGAATCTGAAATGGTGGCCTTTGCTGATCTGGTGCTGCCTGATACCACTTATCTGGAACGTCATGATGTAATGTCCATGTTGGACCGACCCATTTCAGAATACGATGGTCCGGTTGATTCTGTTCGCATCCCGGTGCTACCGCCTAAAGGTGATTGCAGGCCATTTCAGGATACTGTGATAGAAATCGGTACCCGTTTGGGTTTACCGGCCTTTGTCAATGGTGATGGCAGTCGTAAATTTCGTGATTACCCTGATTTTGTTATCAACTATGAAACGGAGCCCGGTTCCGGTATTGGTTTCCTGGCAGGCTGGCGCGGCAAGGCGGGCGAGAAGTTCATGAAAGGTGAACCGAATCCAAATCAGTGGGAGATGTATGAGAAAAACAATTGTGTTTATCAATACCATCTGCCGAAATCCTATCAGTACATGCGTAACTTTAATAAAGGTTATTTGCAATGGGCCAGAAAACACCGTCTCACTCGTTTTGCCGAGCCAATTACCATACATGTTTATTCGGAAATACTACAAAAGTTCCGACTGGCTGCCGAAGGTAAATTACCCGGTAAGCAACCACCAGAACATTTGCGGGAGCGGGTTAAAACCTATTTTGATCCGTTGCCAATGTATTATGTGCCACTAGAATCGCAATTAACCGATACCCAAAAGTATCCTTTAAATGCCGTGACTCAGCGCCCTATGGCTATGTATCATTCCTGGGATTCACAAAATTCCTGGTTACGCCAGATCCATGCCCACAACTACTTGCATGTTAATCCGGTGACGGCCCAGGCCAATGGTATCAGTGATGATGACTGGATCTGGGTTGAATCTATGCATGGCAAGGTACGTTGTCAGTGTCGCCTGAGTGAAGCCGTGGAGCCAGGGACTGTCTGGACCTGGAATGCCATTGGTAAAGCGGCAGGTGCCTGGGGACTGGATAAACATGCTAATGAATCTCAGCGTGGCTTCCTGTTAAATCATCTGATTTCAGAAGAGTTGCCCGGACATTCGGCCGGTGATCATGTTTCAAATTCTGATCCAATTACCGGACAGGCAGCCTGGTATGATGTCAGAGTCAGGATCTATAAAGCAGAGGATCATGAGCCTGCACAAACCTCGCCGCAGTTTAAAGCACATAAACATACGCCAGGTACGCCCAAGCGGATACCTAAATGGCAGGCATTTTTTGCTGGTCTGGGAAAATTTAAGGGAGCTGACAAATGAGCCAATTAGCTTTAGTTATTGATTTAAATGTCTGTGTTGGTTGTCATGCCTGTGTCACCAATTGTAAAGAGTGGAATACTTCAGGAAATGCCGGTGCTTTAAGTGATGATAATCCTTATGGCAAAGATCCAACGGGTACTTTTTTTAACCGCGTACAGACTTATGAAGTGGGTGAATTTCCCAAAACAGAAACGGTTCATTTTCCCAAGTCCTGTCTCCATTGTGAAGATCCTCCCTGTGTGCCTGTGTGTCCAACGGGGGCCAGTTATAAGCGTGAAGAAGATGGTATTGTGCTGGTGGATTATGACAAGTGTATTGGCTGTCGTTATTGTTCATGGGCCTGCCCTTATGGTGCTCGTGAGATTGATGAACACCAGAAAGTCATGAAGAAATGCACACTCTGTGTGGATCGTATTTATGATGAAACCCTGGTAGAGGAAGAACGTAAACCTGCCTGTGTTCTGGCCTGTCCGACCAGTGCGCGTCTGTTTGGTGATGTGCATGATCCCGACTCCGAGGTTTCCATTGCGATTCGTGAAGAGGGTGGTTATCAATTAATGCCAGAATGGGGTACAAAACCTTCAAATCATTACTTGCCAAGACGTAAGCATCATGTTGCCTATCATAAGGATGAACTGGAGCGTGCGGATAATCCATTGAAGAAAGAAGATTACCAGGTGGATGCTTCAGAACCTTCCCTGGATGATGTCACGAGTTGGTAATTATTGGTATTAAGTTGTTGGATGTTAATCAGTTTATGTTGTTGCTTCTGACTCATTATCATCTGCTTGGAATTTATTTTAGGAGCTTGGTATGCAACCGGCATTTTCAGTTATTTTTTTAACCACTTTTATTGGTATGGGGCAGGGATTATTCCTGGCCATTTATACTGAGCAGGTCTATTCAGTATTAAATGTTGTGCAAAAAGCCAGTACTGATGCTTTTTATGGAATAGCTAGTGCTGTGTCCCTGGTATTATTAATTCTGGGGCTGATAGCCTCTATTTTCCATTTGGGGCATCCTGAGAGAGCCTGGCGTGCTGTTTCTATGTGGCGTACCTCCTGGTTATCCCGTGAAGTAATTGTTTTACCCATTGTTATGGGACTGGTTTTTTTATATGGTCTGGTGCATTTTATGGGCTGGAATTTGACCATTATGACAATCGGTGCCGTGCAGATTGATCTGACCTTGATTATTGGTGCCATTGCAACGCTGGCTGTGTTCTCTCTTTATATTGCTACGGGAATGATTTATGCCTGCCTGAAATTTTTGCAGGAATGGCACAGTCCATTGACTGTTATAAATTATATTCTCCTGGGTTCTGCCTCTGGTTTTACTATGGCCACCCTGGTAGCTGCCTATAAACAACCGGAATTAATTTCCTTCTTTGTTGGCTGGTCCATTGTCCTGGTAATATTTGCCTTTATTTTCAGAGGCGCGTCGTTGATCCGAAACAAGCGCTTGCGTCCAAAATCAACGGTTCAGACAGCGATTGGTATACGTCATAATAAGATCCAGCAAAAATCGATGGGATTTATGGGCGGCTCGGTCAATACCAGAGACTTTTTTCATGGTAAGACGCTTTTCTTTATGCGTTCAATCAAGACCATTTTTATTATTTTAGTGTTTGCCGTGCCATTACTCGCGCTGGTCATTGCCCTGTTTAAGCCTTCAATTATGATGCTGGGAATTGCCCTGGTGTCCATGTACATCGGTTTGCTGGCTGAGCGCTGGTATTTTTTCGCGGAAGGTAATCATCCGCAAAATATTTACTATCAATCGATAGCCTGATTACCAAAATTGACGGTTAAATCAGTCATTCTCATTCCGAAAATGTCATTCTGAACAGAAAACTGAGGCTGCTCTGTTCAGAATGTTCCTTCTTAGCCGATGCTATATACCTGTTTTTCCCAAGGGTTGTGAGATAGTTATCATTTCCGGGTGCATTTTACCCATAAATCATCTATATTTTTTCCTTTTTTCATCCTAAAATCTCATTTCTAACCTATACTCATAATTAAATAAATCATTAAATACCTTACGGGTTATTTAGGTAATGGCTTCCAGCTTGAAAAAAATATCAATTGATGAACTTAAGATTGGTATGTTTGTTGTTGAAATGGACATATCATGGATTCAGTCGCCTTTTTTACTTCATAGAAGAGCCATTAAATCAAAAAAAGATATCAATTTATTAAAACAGTCCGGGGTAAAATCTCTTAAAATTGACTTAAATAAAAGTCAAATATCCGAAGATTCTGAAGTTTCGCTCGATGCTGAACAAGTACAGGAAGCCTTGCAAGCTAGGCCCTGTGATAAATCAGATGATGATATTAAAGAATCGATTCTGGCAACCCCGAAACTCAGTCCTGATAGTCTGGATAAGCCCAGCGTTTTGCTTGAGGAAGAACTGAATCGTGCTGTAATGCTAAAAAAGCAGGCATGCGAATCTTTTTTCCGAATTAATGAGCGGGTGAAAAATAATCAAGCAGTTTCTGCTAAGACGTTAGAACCTATTATCGATGATACGATTGCCAGTTTACTGAGAAATAGTCAGGCATTATTAACTCTGATGCACCTTAAACGCTATGAAGAAAAACTGTTTTCACATTCATTTAGTGTCATGACTCTGGCGTTGACTCTGGCAATAAAAGATGGAGTAAAAAAAGATGATTTAACAACTTTGGCTCTTGCTGCTTTGTTGCATGATATTGGCTGGGCTCAATTACCATTGAATTTATTTGGTAAAGTCAAACCTTATACGGCCAATGAACTTAAAGTCGTTCATCAACATCAGAAAATAGCTACTATTATCATGGGTAAAAGCAGCAGCATCTCTTCAGCCGTTAAAAAATTGATGGTGCACCATCATGAACGTCTGGATGGTTCCGGATATCCTGAGGGGATCAAGGAACATCAATTAGATCATCTGGAAAAAATACTTATCCTGACGGACTACTATGATGAAACCATTCATGGCCTGCTTGATCGTCCCGGCTTAATTCCATCGGAAGCTTTAAGACTGCTTTATAAAGAAGCCACTCAAAATAAATTGGACAAATCTCTGGTTCAATTATTAATCAAAATGTTGGGCATTTATCCTCTGACATCTGCTGTGGAACTGACTACTGGTGAAAAAGGCGTTGTCGTGGAAGTCAACAGGGATAAACCTTTGGTGCCAGTGGTCAAAATAATGTACTCGGCAAATGGTAACGCATTGACATCTCCTTTGATTGTTGATTTGGATAAGGATGAAAATAACAGGCAGGTTAAAGGTATTGTTGACTGCGTTGATCAAAAAAATGACCCTCAGCGTTTGCTGCTGGTCGAAGAAGTGTGATTATGGCCAAGAAAAGTAATCCACAAAATATATCATTTGAAAAAGATAATTACCTGTTTATCACTCATCCGCTATTCTCAAAATGGCCTGATGGCATTCTTGTGATTGATGCGAATGGCGTTATTGTGGCTCTGAACCCGAAAGCGGAAGAACTTTTGGGTTATGAGTTTTCTGAACTGTCGGGACGGGTATTGCATACGGTGTTATGTGGGCAGACTGCTGATTTTCAGCACCAGGAAGAAAACTGCCCATTTTTCAATGTCGAACTGAATCTGCCTATTAATGTTATCCAGGATGTCTGGTTTGTGCAAAAAAATGGCGTTTCCCTGCATGTTGATATCAGAAATGTAGCCTATTTATTTGATACGGAAGGTCTGGATGAAAAGGACTTTCATGTTCTAAGCTTTCAGGATTGTTCTGAAAGGCGTTATTCTGAAAAAGAATTACAGCGCCTCGCTTTATTTGCAGAACTGAATCCCTCACCAATTATTGAATTTAATGACAAGGCGCTGATTTATTTTTCAAACCCTGCGATGGTTGAACTGATTGCTGAATTAGGTTTTGACTCCATGGGCATGCCCAGTATCTTACCGGATAATATTCACGCGCTTATTAGCAAATGTCTGGAAACTGGAAAAACTCTTAATAATATTGAAGTAGAATCGAATGGTCGTTGGTTTTTATGGAATTTTCATCCGGTGCTTGAGCGTTCATTAGTCCAGGCTTATGGCATGGATATCACCTGGCGTAAAGAATCAGAAGAATTACTCTTTGCGGAAAAAGAACGATTTTTAGTGACTCTGGATTCCATTGATGATGCTGTTATTACTGTTGATACAAATGAGTGCGTGACCTATCTCAACTCCAAAGCAACAGAATTAACGGGTTGGAAAAGCATTGAATCAGTTGGTAGGCCTTTCAGACAAATCGTTAATCTATTTAATGCCGAATCAAGAGCACCGACTGAAAACCTGGTTCGTAGTGCAATTGATGAAAATAACTCCTATCGATTGCCTTCATCGCTTTTCCTGGCACATAGAGATGGCTATGTGATTTCAGTTAAACAATTTGTATCACCCATGCGTAATCGGAGAAATGATGTCATCGGTGCGGTTGTTGCACTGCATGATATTACTGATGCCAAGAAAATGGAGCAGAGTCTGACTTATCAGGCAACTCATGATTCCTTGACGGGGTTAATTAATCGAACTGAATTTGAGAATCGTCTGCGTCAATCCATAGAACGTTCTAGAACCGATAAGATAATTCATGCCTTACTTTATCTGGATCTTGATAATTTCAAAATTATCAATGATACCTGCGGCCATGTTGCGGGGGATCAATTATTACGGCAAATCACTAAAATTTTGCAGGATAAGTTACGTCGTGGCGATGTCCTGGCCCGCCTGGGTGGTGATGAATTTGGTGCCATTCTTGAAGGTTGTCCGGTTGAACAAGCGACTTTGATAGCTACAGAAACCTGTAAGGTTATTCAGGATTACATTTTTATCTGGGAAGCTCACAGTTTTAATATCGGAGCCAGTATTGGTCTGGTACCCATCGATGAGGACTGCAGTGATATTGATCAACTCCTGAGCCTGGCTGATTCTTCCTGTTATGCGGCCAAGGACCTGGGCCGTAACCGCGTACATGTTTATCAGGATGACGATGTCAGTGTGATGAAGAAAAAAGGCGAAATGCAGTGGATTTCAAAGATCAATAAGGCACTTCAGGAACAGCGTTTTGAACTGTATTTCCAGACAATCACGCCCATTAATTGTACTGAGACGGGTTTGCATTTTGAAATTTTGCTGCGTATGAGAGACGAGCATGGCAATCTGATACCTCCAGGTGCTTTTCTCCCAGCCGCTGAACATTATGACATTATCAAGATTTTAGATCATTGGGTTATCAGTAATACCTTTTCCTGGCTAAATGAGCATCCGGAAGTCACAAAACAGGTTAAACTCTGTAGTATTAATCTCTCTGGAAACTCTATTGGAGATGAGCATTTTATGCATCATCTTGCGGAACATTTTAGAAACTGTCAATTTCCGGCAGAAAAAATTTGTTTTGAAGTGACGGAAACGGCAGCCATTCAAAATCTCAGCATTGCCAGTCTGTTTATTGATACCATTAAAGAACTTGGTTGCTCATTCTCTCTGGATGATTTTGGTTCCGGTATGTCATCATTTGGTTATTTAAAACAGCTTAATATTGATTACTTAAAAATTGATGGCTTGTTTGTCAAAGACATTGTGATTGATCCGGTGGATGCCGCTATGGTCAAATCAATTAACGAAGTCGGTCAGATGATGGGGCTGAAGACCATTGCTGAATATGTTGAAAATGACGATGTTTTGGAAGTTATAAGAGAAATCGGTGTCGATTTTGCCCAGGGCTATGGTCTGAGCCGCCCCAGACCTCTGGAAGAATTACCACAGTTGATTAA
>Ga0316204_10003530_pt1 | contig 30888 bp, 23 predicted proteins | sample 6monrhotite_MG_2_FD_205661 | JGI IMG/M metagenome (GOLD analysis project Ga0316204, IMG submission 205661) | Microbial mat bacterial communities from mineral coupon in-situ incubated in ocean water Damariscotta River, Maine, United States -... | ecosystem: Environmental > Aquatic > Marine >...
CAGACGCCGCCGCTCAGGCTGCTGCCGATGCTGCCGCTCAAGCCGCTGCTGATGCTGCTGCCCAGGCCGCTGCTGACGCCGCTGCACAGGCTGCCGCAGACGCTGCTGCTCAAGCTGCTGCAGACGCCGCTGCCCAGGCCGCTGCTGATGCTGCTGCTCAGGCCGCTGCTGACGCCGCCGCACAAGCTGCTGCAGACGCTGCCGCTCAAGCCGCTGCTGATGCCGCTGCACAAGCTGCTGCAGACGCTGCCGCTCAAGCCGCTGCTGATGCTGCTGCACAAACTGCCGCAGACGCTGCCGCCCAGGCCGCTGCTGATGCTGCCGCTCAAGCCGCTGCTGATGCTGCTGCCCAGGCCGCTGCTGATGCCGCTGCACAAGCTGCTGCAGACGCTGCCGCTCAAGCCGCTGCTGATGCTGCTGCACAAGCTGCCGCAGACGCCGCCGCTCAGGCTGCTGCCGATGCCGCTGCTCAAGCCGCCGCAGACGCTGCCGCTCAGGCTGCTGCCGATGCAGCTGCACAAGCCGCCGCAGACGCTGCCGCTCAGGCTGCTGCCGATGCAGCTGCACAAGCTGCCGCAGACGCTGCTGCGCAAGCCGCTGCTGACGCCGCCGCACAGGCTGCTGCTGACGTCGCTGCCCAGGCCGCTGCTGATGCTGCTGCTCAGGCTGCTGCAGACGCCGCCGCTCAGGCCGCTGCTGATGCTGCTGCACAAGCCGCTGCTGACGCCGCCGCACAAGCTGCCGCAGACGCCGCCGCTCAGGCTGCTTCCGATGCCGCTGCTCAAGCCGCCGCAGACGCTGCCGCTCAGGCTGCCGCCGATGCTGCTGCTCAGGCCTCTGCTGCTGATGCCGCCCAAGCGTCAAACGATTCAGAAGACTCCGAAGACGATGATTCGGAAGACTCTGAGAGTTCTGATGACTCAAGAGCGTCAAACGATTCAGAAGACTCCGAAGACGATGATTCGGAAGACTCTGAGAGTTCTGATGACTCAAGAGCATCAAGGGATTCAGAAGACTCTGAAGACGATGATTCGGAAGACTCGGACAGATCCAATAACTCTAGAGCATCAAGGGATTCGGAAGACTCTGAAGACGATGATTCGGAAGACTCGGACAGATCCAATAACTCTAGAGCATCAAGGGATTCGGAAGACTCTGAAGACGATGATTCGGAAGACTCGGACAGCTCCAATAACTCTAGAGCATCAAAGGACTCTGAAGATTCTGTTGTAGAGGGCTCTGGGGATGAGGCTGACGCTCATGCTGAGGAGTTTGAGATGGCAGAAGGCAGCCAAAGCAGTGAAAACTCCAGTTGGTCTGATGATAATTCAGGTGACTCGGATAATGGCAGCGAGGGCGGTTGGCTTTCAGACGGTGAAAGCTCTGACGACGAATCCGATCAAGGATACGCCGATGCGTCTGATTCAGGCTTTGAAACAGCTGACGGACAAATGGACGGCTTTGACCAGGAAAACATGTTCATGGGTTAAAAACTAAACGACCTGGTGGTCTCAAGCCATCAGGTCGTTTACCCCCATCATCGACTCCCGCCGTTAAAAACCTCACCAGATAAATCCCAAAAGCTTACCTCAATATTCCCAGCTGTAACTAAAGAGCTTCAAGGCTTATCGCCTTCAACTCTACATGTGTCAGGGCTGTTTGATCGACACCACAGGTAAAACCACCAAACATCCCTAGCTAACAGGCAAATTTAATATTTTATGAAGTCCAATCAATGGTCCTTCCGTTGATTTGATGTGATCTGAATGCAACCATTGTGAGAACGAGTTAACTCGCCCTGTTTTGCAATGACCCAAAGCCTTTTCCATTTGCATCAAGGCTTCAGAATAGAGATCCTGTTTAAATCACACCGAACGATTGACCATGGTTATCGAAAGTTCAATTGCAAACACCGTCTGCTTGCCGTAGAGTTAAAACAGGCAATTTTTCTAATCCTTACAGATCCGGTCCATGTATTTAAAGTGGCTCACCTGGCTTATCGGCACAGCTTGTTTTTTCCTATTGGCTTCCATAGGATACACGCACTTTGATGCCAAGGACTCAGATGGATATATCGGTTCGGAGGCCTGTCAGGAATGCCATCAAAGCAATTACAACTCCTGGAAACAGACTTTACATTCCAAGATGTTCCGCCCGGTAAAAAGCCCGGCAGATATTCTAGGCGATTTTGCCACACCCAACCCACTGGTGACATTTTCCAAAGAAGAAGTTAAGTTTGTCGTAGGGAACAAGTGGGAACAGGTATATGCGAGGAAGTTAGACGGCGAATATTATCCTTTACCAGCAAAATGGATGATCACGACCCAAAAATGGGTGTCGATGAATCTGACTTCAGAAAAAGACACTCCAATGTCAAAAACCTGTAATGGTTGCCATACCACTGGGTTCCAGCCTGAGACTTTTGAGTTCAAGGAATTTGGAATTGGTTGTGAGGCATGCCATGGGTCAGGAAAGAGACACACCATCAATCGTAAAAAAACCAACTCTCCTCAATGCACGGTTTGTCACAAAAATGCAGTCGACACACAAGACATTATCCGGTCCGTCGACTCAACCGTTTGTGGTCAATGCCATAGTCGTGGGCACTCAACCACTGCTCAGCAACAACCAGTGAACTTCCAATTTCCGCTCAATTATAAGCCCGGTACGGCTTTACCTAAAAACTTTATCCCTTTGTCGCTGGCAAATGACAAAAAAGGTAAATTTTGGTGGGGCAACGGGGTGGCTAAGAATCGGCATCAAGAATATGCAGACTGGCAAAATTCAGGGCATTCAAAATCTCTGATCAATTTGCTGACCAAGAAAGACCACGCTCGAGGAGAGAGGCAAGATAAATGTCTAGTTTGTCATTCTGCTGACTATCGTGCTGCAAAAGACAAGGCCAATCGACCTACCTTAGAGACGGCGCAACAAGGCATCACCTGCGTTGTTTGCCATAACCCACATGGGAAAAAATCTAACCATAACATGGAACCTGAGGGGACTGCGACTTGCGCAGGCTGTCACATCGACAGCATGGCAAAAAGCCTGAAAAAAACGGGGAAAGGCCACTACCCATGCCCGCCAGGGGCACCCACCTGTGTCGGGTGCCATATGCCTGTGATTGTAAAAACCGGTGGCACGTTCACCCTGCATAGTCATGCCTTCGCTATTGTGACCCCAAAAAAAGCAAAAGAACTGGGTTCTCCAAGCTCTTGCCAAAATGCTGGGTGTCATTTGGACCGTTCTGAGGACTGGGCAATCCAGTCATACAAAGACTTTTATGGTGACAAGCTGTGAACCACTCTTTGATCAGCCCAGTCCGGTGGTGGCAAGGCCTTAGTTTTCGTGTCTTGATTGTGGTCGCACTGGTGCTTGGGTTTGGGTTCGGAGCGAGTTGGTTGATTGCCATCAAACTCACCAAAGATGCCTTTTACAGCCTTACACATGAGCGTTTTCATGAACGGTTTGACGACATCAATACTCAGATTCATTTTTTAAGCGAGGTTTCCTTGCTTTGGGCGAACAACATGGCAGCCCAATTAGATTCTCAACAGTTTGAGCAATCGGGCCATTTCCAGGATCTTTTTGAACACATCCAAAAAACCACCCGGGCGGATGTCGCAATGTTGGTCGAACCTAACGGCCATCTATTGAGCAGTTCTCATGGTTTTTTATCTGGCCAAGAGGATTTGAGTACCTGGAGCATCGTTCAAAGTGCGGTTAGTAATCAGCAAGACAGTTCTTTTATCACAACTCAATACAATCGATTTTTTCTATTTTCTGCTTCTCCTGTATTCGACAAGCAGCGCAGGATCAAAGGGGTGTTTATCCTTGGTTATGGTTTAAACGACCAGTTTTTACTGAACATGCAAGGCACACGGCATAGTGAATTGGCTTTGGTTCGCAGACGGGCTATCATGGCCTCGACGTTTAGCCCCAAGGTAAAAGAGCTCCCTCTCAATTACCTTGAGTATCAACAGTTGCTGTCTGATCAACTGACCTTCAAAACACTCAAATATGGCAAACAAAGCTACCTCATTGATGGGGCATCTTTACCTTTGATGGCAAAGGGTGTTCCTGGGTCGGTGCTGTTGGCCGTGCCTATGACCGCTCTTTCCACACAACTGCAAGACATTCATCAACAGTTTGCTTCTCTTTTCTTGGGCAGCTTTTTGGTTTTAGGGGTATTGATTGGCGGGTTTTTACGGATCAAACTAAGACCAATTCAAATGTTGATCCAGGCTACCGAGCAAGTTTCTCATGGGGATTTGGCTGTCACTGTTGAATCAAACAATAACGATGAATTAGGTAAACTAGCTGGGCATTTCAACCAGATGACAGCCCGTTTAGCCCAGGCTAACCTCAACCTCGCGCGATACCACCAAGGCCTTGAACAAACCATCAAGGAACGCACTGAAGACTTAGCAGCGTCCAACCTGCGTTTGGAACTATCCAATATTCACCTTGAAGAGGCTCAAGCAATTGCCACTATGGGTCATTGGATTTTCACGCCAAGTACACAACAACTCAAAATTTCTGCCAGTTTAGCATCGCTCCTGGGACTCCCTCCTAAAGAGCAAACCCTCACTAAATCCAATTTTCTGAGCATGGTGGACCCACGGGAACAAGAGCTTGCGGCAAGCCTCTTTCATCCGGTGAACCCCGACGACGCAGCTGAAGGAACGTTCCTTTTATACCCAATCGGCCAAAACCCTGTTTATTTACGCTGCCAATCGAGGTCCATTCAAGGTGAGGAAGGTCAGGTTCTTGGCAGCGTATTGGATATCACCAGCATCAAGCTGAAAGAAAAAGAGCTCACCCTTGCTCGTGAAGAAGCCGAAGGTGCCAATAGACTCAAAGATAAATTGCTTTCTCTGTTGGTTCATGATTTAAAAGGGCCTATTTCAAGTGTGATGGGGACTCTGGATATCCTGTTAGAGGAACTAGAAGATCAATTGAACGATCAGAACCGTGAGCTGTTAACACTCAGCCACGGTGCCCTTGAGGGGTTGATCGCGATGATCCATGGCCTGTTAGAACTACAACAGATCAAACAAGGGCAATTACATCTAAACTGTGACTGGACCAACCTGAACCAAACTCTAGAGCAGCTACGAAGCCAACTTTCAGGCCTGTTAGCCTCAAAACAGCTGACCTTGGAAAACCAATTGCCCAACCTAAGTTGCCATTGGGTTGACCCCAAATACATCACCGAAGTCCTTCAAAACCTGATCACCAATGCGATTAAATTCAGCCACCCTGGAGGCACGATCCAGGTCATGACGGGGGGAAATCCCTTGGAAATCTCGGTGGTTGATCATGGAGTCGGGATGTCGCAGCAGCAGACCCAAACTATCTTTGAAATGGGAGCAAACGTCAGCACTTTCGGGACCAAGGGAGAAAAAGGTTCCGGGTTAGGGATGCCCCTCTGTGCGGAAATCATGAAAGCTCATGGAGGGGAAATTTTAATTGTCTCTCAGCCAGACCAAGGTAGCCAGTTCACTTTAACGTTTAAATAAAGGTTAGGCATCGAGCCCCGGATAACTGGCTGGTTTCGGTAGCGTAAATGAGGCTTCCGTTTGACCGTCCTCAGTCACCTGAAACTCAACCTTCCCGTCCCAAGCGGCAACCAGTTGCCTACACAGCAGCAAACCTAAACCAGAAGACAAGTCTGTAGCAGCGGTAATTTGGTTTAAGCGTTCAATTTGCTCGATGGTCAAACAAGGCCCATCATTGATCACCGACACCTTATTTTCCTCAGGAAAATCTGCCACACGGATGACAATATTTTTGACGTCATCGGTTGCTTTGATCGCATTAGCAACTAAGTTGCGCAGAACGGCCTGCACTGCAGATACCTCTCCATAGATCTCTTGGGTTTCTATTTCCAGCTCTATGTTCACCCCATAAGACCGGGCGGTAGGCTTCAGCAAGGGCCAAATATTGTCATAGATGTCTGCCGTGAACGACAGTCGTTCTCGTTCAAACTCCAGCCCATCTTGGAAGCTTTTAGCCCACTTCAATAAATCCTCTAACCCTACATATAGATCAGTTGCTGCCTCAGCGACTGTACGCAACTCGTGTTTAGGGATTTCCTTGTCCCCTTTGACGAAGTCTTGGAGCAGCGCCATCACCGCCCCCGCAGGCCCCCGCAGATCATGCCCGATAATCGAGATCAGTAGGTGTTGCTGCTCATTACGTTGGGAAAGTTCTACAGTTCTCTGTTCAACTTGTTCCATTAAACGCAAAGCTTCACCTGATTTCATCCCCAATAGAGCCTGATCTGCTTGGGTTTTTTCTCGCTGCAACCAGTTGATTCGGTCTGCCAAGGCAAAAGACAAAGCCAAATCCATCACCGAAAACCCGATCAAAAGCCCCGAAGCCCCCCAAATCAACGTAGAGCCACCGCCCCATAGCCCGAACATATGGCCAGACTGTAGAATAAGCCAGACCTGCAAAAAGGTAGTGGATAAAGCATACAAACGGGCTTGACGGCGTTTTTTGACTAGGTAGATATAAATCCCTAAACCGCTCAATACAGGGGCACAAACCAACGCCAACCCGGTTGCAAGCACCGAGTACAGAGCTATCCAATGATGCATTTGGGTGGCCAGCAGGGAAACAATCAAGGAAAAACCCATTAAAAACAACAGTACCCGGTCGACCCTAGGCGTATATTTCTTAGTTTCGAGGAACTTCCTGGCGAAGAGTAGATGGGAAAAATATCCAAGTCCGATAAACAAGACGACGCTATACCTGCTCCAATAAGGGCTTTCTGGCGAAATAGCCGCCTGAACCCCTTCAATATTCAACCCGTAACACAACCCCGAAAAGACAGTGACGACATAATATAAATAGACTCGATCTCGGACGGTGAAGTATATAAACAGGTTATAGAGCCCCACAGCAGCCAACATCCCCATCAACCCTGCAAGCACGTAGCTTCTCTGCCAGTCTTCCTTGATAAAGGACTTGGTCCGCCATAAAACCAGGTTCATTTCTCCAACGTACACTTTGACCCGTAAATACACTTCGGCGGTCTTGCCTGGCTGGATTTTTATTAAATCTAACTGCGCTGGATGAGGAAGTTCTTTCCCCCAAAAAGGCTGAGCCATACCAATGGGGTGAGTTTGTACCGACTCACCAGGGGTGACGACAAAAAGGGTGCTTTCGAGATACCAAGGAGGGCTGATTTGAAAAATCTGCTGATGAAAATCAGGGTCACGGTTGATCACCGTCCATCTCAGCCAATAGACCTTTTCCCCGAAGCCAGGGGGGATTTTACCCTTTGGGAGTTTGCTAAAAACGGCGGTCCGCCGGATTTCTGTCAAAGAAGCGGTTCCCGACAAATCGGTGGTTATTTGAGCATAGGGTAGTAATGAAACCGACTCGGTCGAAGGCAACAAGACAACAGGACCCCCTGAGCAAGGTAGAGAAAAAAACAAAGCGAGACACCAAAGGGACAGACACCTCATTTTTGCTCCGCTTTTTTTGAACACAACTGACATGCGACCCTTTCCCCCCATTCACACTAAGTACGCCTTAACCGAAAATCTAACTTGTGGATCATATAAAAATCCATAAAATAACGCAAGTCACTTGAAATTCAACCTTTTTCCCTAACCTCTCTGGTCCTCTCCATTCCAATCAAAAAACCTATATTTCATAAAATATAAAAATTTATCTATAAATAACAGCCTACTAAGAAAGGTATTGAACCCGTCTAATTTTCTTGTAGACTAGCGGTCTTTGCAAGGTTCCCTTTCCCCCTTCTTTCCCCTTTTGATTCAATGCTGAAATTTTTAATGCCCCATGGCGGCTCTTTAAAAAATGACCTGCTCTCCGGCTTGACCGTAGCTCTAGCTTTGGTCCCCGAAGCAGTCGCCTTCTCTTTTGTGGCCAATGTAGACCCTTTGGTTGGTCTTTATGCCGCTTTCATCATGGGGTTCATCACCGCAGTCTTCGGGGGTCGTCCGGGGATGATTTCAGGGGCAACGGGCGCTGTTGCTGTGGTCGTCGTGGCGTTGGTGTCTACGAAAGGGATTGAATACCTGTTTGCTGCTGTCGTATTAATGGGCTGCATCCAGATCATTTTCGGTGTTCTAAAACTGGGGAAATTTATCCGTTTGGTCCCTCATCCTGTCATGTTAGGGTTTGTGAACGGCTTAGCGATCATTATTTTCCTCGCACAGTTGGGGCAGTTTAAAACCAAAACTGCCACCGGCGAACAGGTCTGGATGCAGGGCCAACCCCTATTGTTGATGTTGGGTCTCGTTGGGTTGACCATGTTGATCATCCACTTTTTACCAAAATTAACCAAGGCGGTCCCTTCCTCCTTGGCCGCCATATTGACCGTCACCCTTTTAGTGAACCTGCTCGATTTACCGACACCCAAAGTCGGAGACATCGCATCTGTCGCCGGGGGATTTCCAACATTTCATATCCCAAATGTTCCTTGGGACTTGTCTACCTTTCAAGTCATCTTGCCCTATGCCGTCATCATGGCAGCGGTCGGTTTGATTGAATCTTTGATGACCTTGAGCTTGATTGATGAGCTGACAGAGACACGAGGCCGTGGGAATAAGGAATGTATCGGTCAAGGCGCAGCAAACGTGGTGACTGGCCTGTTTGGGGGCATGGGTGGCTGTGCGATGATTGGCCAGAGTATGATCAACGTCAACTCAGGCGGACGAGGCCGGGCCTCAGGCATTTCTGGTGCCCTCTTTTTGTTGGTGTTTATTTTGTTCGCTTCGTCGCTCATCGAAATGATCCCCTTAGCCGCATTGACCGGGGTGATGTTTATGGTGGTCATCGGCACCTTCGCTTGGCCTAGCATCCGGCTCTTGGCGAAGATTCCTCGGTCCGACGCTTTTGTACTGATCCTGGTTTCGGCGGTCACCGTCTTCACCGACTTAGCGGTTGCTGTCGGTGTCGGTGTGATTGTCTCCGCCTTGGTGTTTGCCTGGAAAAGTGCGCAGCGGATATCTTCCACCGTCAGCTTCAGCGAACAAGGAGCAAAAACTTACGCCCTTTCTGGCCAGTTGTTTTTTGGTTCTGTTCGTAGCTTTCATGATCAGTTTGATCCCTCCAACGACCCGGTCGAAGTCATCATTGATTTCCAAGACAGCCGGGTGTTTGACCACTCAGGTATCGAAGCGATCAACAACTTAACGGAACGCTACCATACACAAGGCAAACTTCTACGGCTCAAGCACTTATCCAGAGAGTGTGCTGCGTTGATCGACAATGCGGGGACTATGGTGGATATCAATGTCATTGAAGACCCTCAGTACCACGTAGCTGTCGATGAACTTGGGTAACACCGACTTTTTTAGCTGATTGCGCCTGAGGAACCTTGATTCAGGTTTCTCAGGTGATCTGCTCGCAGGGATATTTCTAAGCCCTCATCAATAACAAACCTTGCCCCCCCAAAAAAATTCACCCAGCTTTGCTAGACTACAGGATACTCAGTACCAAAAAAAAGCCCCAGCAAGACAACCTTGCTGAGGCTTTTGAACGCTCTAAAACAAAGAACTTTTTATGGTGCAGTCGGGGCTGTAGGTACCGTGAAGGTATACCCAGAAGCCTTAGTGACTAGGTCATTGGTCACGACCCCTTTGGTTGCTGCTGTTGTGATCGCTGTGGTTGAATAGGTGCTGTCTGTCACATTTGTCCAATCACAAGAATTTGTCGGTGCAAACGTTATGTTGGAAGTCACGGCGCCCCAAATACCCGTGGTGGCGTTTAACTTCATGGTTTGTTTCTGCACTAGGTTCCAGCCAGCCGAGGTATCCCGTTGGTTGTTTGGGCCAGCCCAATTGCAAATCATTCCATCAATCGCCAGTTTAGGCGCTGCATTACCCACGTTCTTCGAAAAACCAAAATAGGCTGTACCTGTCCTGGAACCGTCGGCAGCGGTCGCTGTGCTCACATTGAAGTTACGGGTATAGCCATCTTGAGAGCCTGCTTGCCAGCCCACAGCGATCGCACCATCGCCGCTAGCATCCGCAGTCCCGATCATCACGTTCAGGTTGCCCTTCCAACCGTCAGTCGCTGTATTGCTAGAGCCTGCCTTCGATGCGTCCACTTCTCCGGTTATGGCGTTGAAGATCGTTGCCGCTGTGGCTGCACTACCGTAATTTGCACTGATCACTTTATAAGTTAAGTGGGTTGCATCTTTGTTATAAACTACGCTCACAGCGTTTAGGTCACCAGAGGCTAGCTCAAACATTGGGGCAGCGATGTTATCAGTTTTCGGTGGCTCTGGTGGCTTCGGTGGTTTGCCAGCGCCGCCGCCCGCCCGCACCATGGTCATCAAACCTTGATAGGTGGAGTTCGTATCGTCCAAGGGTACATGCCGCAGTGTTAAAGTCATCGAGTGGTCCTCCGCACCTCCTGGAGGTTTAAGCGCAATATCCATTTTTGAGGTATAGACTGGTCGGCCAGTCGCAGTATCCGCCTCACGGGTGATGCTCGCCGCGGTAACCGTCATTCGGGTTTTCATGTCCGCATCTTCGCTCAAGGTTGCGGTTAAATCTAACGTAGCTCCAACCGCAGGCAAAGAAATCTCGGCGAGCTTCGCTACACACAACATGGCACCAGTCGCACCCACCGCCATGTCAATACTCTCAGCGGCACTTTGGACCAAGCTGTTCATTTTTGCGGCAGCACAAGCGGTACCGTCTGCCTCAGCAGCGGTCCAAATCCCTAAGTCTCCACCGGGCAAACAGTTGGTTGAAGTGGAGTTTGGTGTTCCACCGTTGGCGCAGGCCGTCAAAGTGGAGGCGCCGCTTGTGGGCGATGTATGATCTGGGTGTTTGGTGTAATAGACCTGTGGGCCGTAACACGTTGGGCTATTCATTGGTTTGCCCATCCCGCCAATGGCTGCAAAGCAATCAGATTTTTTTGAAGGGTTTTGTGCCTTTTGCAGCCGATCCTTTTTTGAATTTACATCTTGCTTCGTATCAGCAGTCGCTGTTCCTCCAGCTGGAGGAGTGCCTTCAGCCGGAGCACCCCCAGCAGCAGCAGCAGTGGCCAACTGGCTTGCTGAACTGGCTGTAACCGCCTCTGTGTTAGAGGCGATGGCTAAGTCACCTGGTAGAGCTGAAGTCGTTGAAATCGTGAGATTTGCAGCAGTGATACCGGTGCCAGTGGTGGTGCCAGTACCAGTGGTGCCGCTTGTGGTGCTGGTGGTGTCTGTGGTGCTCGCCGGAGTCGCTGAGTCGTTACTTTTACTCTTACAACCCGCAAGAGATACCGCACAAACAGCAAAAAACAAGGCCGTGAACTTAATAATTTTCATCTGTTCTCCTCAATTTCCAGAAAATAGCGCCGTAGGTTCCACCTCGGCATGCCGCTAAATTATATAAAATTTTTGATTATAAATGCAAACCCTTTATTTTCACAGTTCTTTTGTGCTTAACCTTTCTGTTTGATCAGGCCTCCCCATTTCCTGATCACCTCGGTCAGCCCCCAAAAACCAAATGGCTTTGAAAGGTAGTCATCCATACCAGCCTCCAAATACCGACTTTTTTCACTAGCAAAAGCGTTTGCAGTCAACGCAACGATCACGGGACGGTTTTTTCCATACCGTTGGATTATTTCAGTGGCTGCTTCCAGACCGTTCATTTCAGGCATATTGATATCCATAAATACGATATCATAGGGTAACTGTTCCACAGCAGACAAAGCTTCTAACCCATTAGAGGCCAAATCAATGAGGTAGCCCATTTTCTGCATCATCCGGGTGAACAAAAGCTGGTTGCTGCTGTTATCCTCGGCCAGTAGGCAACGTAACGGGAATTGTGAGGCTAAGGTTTCGTAGGCGGCTTCAGGCTCAGGCGCTGCTGTAGAGGTAGAATCTATTCCCCAAACATCTGACATTACTTCTGTTATCTGACGTAACCTCAGAGGTTTATTCAGCAGGTAAGTTGGTTTTTCCCAATCTGGGAGGTCGGTATGCGCACCGGCAAAACATAAAAACACTGCAGGAGCTGCTGCAGCAGTCTTAACAAATTCTTTTGAATTGCGACGGTAGTCAACAAACCATAAATCAGGTGTTTCTTGTCGGTCTACAGTCGTCGAATCTTGCACCACCGCCACCCCCAAGGTTTTCAACATAGCCGCTAACGACTGCTCCACCTGTGGGCTATCAATTTGCAATCCTATTTTTTTTCCGGCGAACAAAGGCTCTTCTGGATCTAGCTCCATCGCCCGACCTGTTTGGACCGAAAATTCAAAGGTGCTACCCACTCCCAGCTCGGTTGTAACAGCAATATCCCCACCCATCTGTACACAAAGCTCTTTACAAATCGCCAGCCCTAACCCGGTGCCGCCATAGTGCCTCGCCACAGAGGCGTCTGCCTGGGAGAAGGGTTTAAACAGTTTAGCCAATCGGTCGTCTGGTATCCCAATCCCGGTATCAGCGACGGTCCAACCGAGGGTGACTCGGTCGTCCTCAGATTTTGCCAACCTGATCGAGACTTGAACCAGTCCATGGTGGGTGAATTTCAACGCATTCCCCACGAGGTTGACCAACAGTTGATGAATTCGGGTGCTGTCCCCTGTCAGCTGGTCCGGGATAGCCGGGTCCAGGTGATAGAGCAATTCGACTTGTTTTTCCCCGGACTGCTGAGTGAAGATATCTAAACAGTCCTCGACCAGCTCCCTCACGCTAAAGACTTGTTCCTCTAAAACGAGTTTACCAGCCTCGATCTTTGAATAATCTAAGATATCGTTGATCACCGTCAAAAGGCTGCCGCCGCTGCTGCGGATCACGTTGGTGTACTCCGTTTGCTCAAGGCTCAAGTTTGTCATCTTGAGCAGGCTGCTCATCCCGATGATTCCGTTTAACGGGGTGCGTAGCTCGTGACTCATCACCGCAAGCATTTGACTTTTCGCTAGGTTCGCCGCATCAGCCTGTTTTTTTGCTTCCTCAAACTGTTTGGCTTTATGGGTGGTGAAATTCAGTTTATCCACTAAAATTTCAGCAAACAAACGATATAAGATATTGCTGATTTCGTTTTGGTCTAGCTGCTTGAAGTGGCCAATTTCTCTCGCTTGGATCGAAAAAACTCGAACTGGAGTGACCGTGACAATCGAGGCGGAGCATGGCCGGTTTGAGATCACACTCATTTCCCCAAAGATATCCCCCTTACGGGCCAACTTGATCACTGACTGGCCGTCCGCCAAAACCTCCACAGCCCCTCGGAGCAAAAAAAACACCTTGTTGTTTGCCTCCCCTTGGGTCAGGAGCATGGTGCCTGCATCATAACTAGCCAACTCAGACAGAGGAACTAACTGAGCAATGGTCACTTCCGGCAAGTGGCTGAACAGCCGAGTTGCCTTCAACAGCTCTATGATAGTCAGACTATCTTCAGCAAACAGATCAAATCCATCTTCGCTCAACGGTTATCTCCTTGGGGCCTCTTTAGCCTTTCGATCAAATGCATTTCTTTGGCTCTAAAGAATGACATGACAATTCCCCTAGAGGCAACCCTTTTAGATGATTTTTTATTGTCTAGATGAGTAAAAATCCAAGCTGAAGGGCCACGAATTGAACACAGACCGCCTCCAACTTGCCCCCAGCTGCTGTGTTGGGGGAGTGAAAACTGGGATTCAGGTTGCTAGTTTGACGACCAAGTTGTATTATCAAAGCCATACAGCCAGTAGGCTGCCTGCTTTCATCAAGGAAAAAATGAATTGGAAATACCGCTGGATTGGGACGCTGTTATTTTTAGGCTTTACCTTCAACACGGCTCACGCCTATGAGTTTAAAATCCGGGCTCGGGAACATTTTGACCAAGCGAAACTCACCTATGGGGAGCAGGGGAATGAAGAGCAGCAGGTCAGCGGCATTGGCCCAACCTTAAACTTTTGGTTTGAAGACCCCTATGCCAATTCCTTTGGCCTAGCCTGGGGCATGACCTACCTCAACACCAACGGGATCACCCCATACGGAACAGGTAGCAAAGACACAGAGCTTTGGAGTTTAGGCATCGAAGGCAAACACTATTTTGTCCCCAAATCCGGCGGATTTTTTGCCCGCTGGGGCCTTTCTTCGGAAAGCCTAAAAACCTACGACGCCTTTGAAGCGGTCAAAGGCACGGGTACTTACCTTGGGCTAGGGTACGAAATCCAGTTCAGCCGCATCGGCCTCGCCTTTGAAGCGGCGAAACGCCAAATCAAGCTCGACCGAGACCTAACCATTGACCTACAAAGCCCCTCCATTGGTGTGCATTTTTATGGGTATCTGTAGGGGCCGCCTTCTCAAGATGTGGTTTTGAGGTTAGGGAGCTTATCGAGGTCACCAAAAAGATCATTTTCAACGCCCCCAAAGACACTCAGCGAAGACACCTCCTGTCAGGCATCTTGAGCGTCAATAAGGACCTAACGTACCAAGAGGATAGTCATGGCAACCCCCAGCCAACGACTCACTAAGGGGGGGCAACGAATGGTTTTGGCCCTGCCTGAAATGAGGGGAATGTTTAGACAAATAGGTTCGCTTTAGCTTACCCTTAAATTCCGCACAAAATACCGTTGTATAGTAATGATTTGTAACAACATGTTACTTAGTACGCCCTTAGTTTCTAAAGTAAATATGACCCAATGTCTAACCCACGACCTCAAGGAAGATATGTCAGAAATAGCTCACTTTATTGATCTGTTAAACGACCTTAAAAAGAAACAACATATCAAGAAACGATTGGATTTCTTTTATGATTTTGAACACGAAGGATGGGAAAAATGGCTCCAAATGGAGTTATTATACGCCATGAATGAAAATTGGGGAGCTGATCATTACAAAGAAATTCAATATGATATCGACAAAAGAAAATCAGAGAGATCCTTTAGTCAATTGGACCTTGTATACCGACGACCAAAAACAACAAGCGATGTTTTTGTCGGCGTTGAGTTGAAGGTTATCAATGAACCAAACCGTTGTATAAAGGGCTCCCTGGCAGACCTTCAAAAATTTTCTAAGCTAAAACCCTCCCAGTGGGATTTTCGAGCAATCATTGCAATGGCTGTATATTTGCCAGAACAAAGAGAAAATTCCAAAGCTCTGGCTTTAGCTAGAGAACATGAAACATTGCAATTTGGTCCCTATGAAGTCGCAATTATTAGTTGGGAGACTGAACCTAAAAACGAATTCAAATTCCCTGGATTCCGGGATTGGCTTGCTCAACAGTAAGTTGAGTCCATGTAATGGTTCAGTCAAAACGCCCGAATAAGGCGTTTTGACTGACAGGTATCAGCCCCGTTCAACAGAGTATTGGTTGGTCTTGCCTTCGGGATCTTGTTGAGCACTCAGGACTCCCTTTATGAAACCTACACCCATATAAAACCAATTCAGCCCTGTTGAAGAGCAACTGCCTGTTCCAAGGGGCTGCCTTTGTTGGGGTGCTTTCAAAATCCAAGGCCCGTAAAACAATGGTAAAAAACCCCTGAAAGTCTATGAAAATAATTTCAATGCTGTTACAATCTAGACCAGAAACACCGGGCCTTTGGCTCCTTTGATCCTAGGCATTCAACAGCGGCCTAGCCGGTGATAAGGTACCACAACCAATCACCCAGATTTTGTCCCCAAACACCCTAGGAGTGTTGTGTCTATACGAATCCTCATTGCCGACGACGACCCGATTGTTGAGCGGCTGTATAGCATACAGCTCTTAGCTCTCACCAAGCGCATGGGGCTTGAGCTTGTTTTTGTCCCTGATGGGGAAGCGGCTATCGAAGCGTTGGAGCAACAGGAGGAATTTAACTTGGTGATTTCCGACATCCAAATGCCGGTGTTAGATGGGATCGAATTTCTAAAATTAGCAAAGAAATCCTATCCTGACTTGCCGGTGGTGATGGTTTCATCTTTTGACTCCTTGGAGAACATCCGCAACGCCATGAAACTCGGGGCCTTTGATTTTGTGGTCAAACCGGTGGATTTTGAAGACCTTCGACAAACCATCATCAAGGGTCTACACCAAAACCAGATTGTCAAAGAACGAGGTGTTTTTAAGGCCGAGCAACGTAAGCTGCTGGAAGTGGTTGACCGCTCTGCCAGCGCGATCTTTTTGGCGGACCCAGAGACCTTACAGTTCTATTTCATCAACCAAACCGGAAGGCGGTTGGCGGCGCAACATGGCATCCAGCTTGCCGACTATCGGCTCGACCTTTTTGTTGGTGAAATGCATGACTGGGCCGAACAGTTGAGCGAGCTCAAGCAAGACCCACGATTGACGCTGAGTGTTGAGAACGATTTTTTGGCGCTATCGGGGGAAAAAATTCCTCTAGAGGTAGAAGTCCAGTTCATCCCCTTTGAACACAAACGAGGCGCTTACTTTGTCCGGGCCACCGACATTCGCCAGCGCAATGCGGAACAAATGGACCTGAAACGGTTCCGCCTCGCCATTGACCAGACCCCTGACTATTTAATGATCACAGATCCAGAGGGCAAGATCGAGTATGTGAACCCAGCCTTCGAAACCATCACCGGATATTCCGCCCGAGAGGCCATCGGTCGAACCCCAAGCATCCTCAAAAGTGACCGCCAACCGGACCAGTTTTACCAAGAGATGTGGAGGGATATCAAGGCTTGTAAAACCTGGAGCGGCGAGTTGGTCAACCGCCATAAAAATGGTGAACCCTTCATTGTTCAAATGAAAATCGCCCCCGTGATGAGCAAGCAAGGGGAAGTCGAAGCCTACATTGCGGTTGCCAGGGACAAAAGCGTTGAAGCCCAACTTGGGGAGCGGCTGTTGCAAGTCCAAAAACTAGAAACCATCGGGACCTTGGCTGGAGGTGTCGCTCACGAAATCAACAACCCCATCGGGTTTGTAGGTTCGAACTTAGAGACCCTGACCCTCTACAATGATCGTCTCATGAAATATATGGGTCTGTTAGAGGAATATATCCAGCAGTCCCCCGAATCAGCACAACGAAAGGCCCTTGAAACCACAAAAAAAGACCTGCGGCTTGATGACATTTTGGAAGACATGCCCTTTTTACTTTCAGAAAGCACCGACGGAATCGGCAGAGTCAAAGCGATTGTACAAAACCTCAAAGAATTTGCTCATAAGCCGGAAACAGAGATGCAGTGGATTGATATCAATGCTCTGATCAGCAAATCGATCCAGTTGTGCTGGAATTCTCTAAAATATAAGGTCAAGCTCCACACAAAGCTGAGCGAAATGCCTCGTTTTTTCGGGAACTCTTTAAAATTGAGTCAAGTCTTCATCAATTTATTGATCAATGCGGCGGATGCCATCAAGGAAAAAGGGGAAATCACGTTGCGGAGTTTTACCGAAGGGGAATATTTTATTTTACAGTTTATCGACACCGGTGAAGGCATCCCACCAGAAAACCTAACACATATTTTTGACCACTTTTTCACCACCAAACCCGTCGGGAAAGGCAGCGGTTTGGGCTTGGCCTTGTCAAAAAACATCATCAAAGAACAGGGCGGGAAAATTGAGGTTAGCAGCAAGGTAGGCGAGGGCACGACCTTCACCATCAAGCTTCCTCGGTCATCTAAGCCCGCCGACCCTGCCAGTAATCAGCCTACTTCCCTTTAGAAGGCCCGGCTCCGGTGAAGTCCTTCCCAAAGAGAGCGGTCAGCTTTCGGTCCGCCGTTCTGTCTTTGCTTTGCTCGAAGAAGTCTAACTGTTCTGTGACTACTTTAATCAAGAGCTCTTGGAAATCGGCCCCTGAATAAACCGGTTCTAAATAATATAGCCCTGATTCCTTCGAGGCCTCTTTGTGGCGATGTGGCAGCGGTCCCAAGATAACCACAGGGACCTGCCGCTCCAAGGTTGACTTGGCCATAGGGGCAAATTCCTCAGCTGTGGGGTTTTTCAAGTTATGATCATAAAAGACCACGTCGATTTGTTCTCGGAGCAAAACAGGCCGGCCCTTCAAGCCGTCTGTGGCGTAGATATATTTATCAATCCCTAACTCGCTGAGCGACTTAGCGACTTGAAGCCTTCTTGTCGAGTTCGCCGACAAAATCAAGTAATTCAATTTTCGGATATTATGTACCCCTTGGTGGTGTGGTAAGGCCCCCCGACTGTCCAACATTCGTTTGATCTCATCCAACAATTTGTACACCCCAAAAGGCTTCACCAAAAACCCGTCCGCGTGGCCAGCAATCGCCCGCACCACCAGCGTTTTTTCCGCACTTTTAGAAAGCATCAACACCAAAGGCGAAAACAACAGGCCCCTTTTTACCCGTATTTGCTGCAACAAACCCAAGCCATCGATGCCAGGGGTATCGATTTCCATCAAAATAACCTCTGTCGGGTCGTCCTTCGACAATGCCGAGTAAAAGGACTTTCCATCCTCAAACTCCAAGAGGGTTTTTACACCTTGGGCCCGTAGCGCCGCAACCATTTCTTCCCGTAACTCTTTGTTTGGCTCAACCACCGAAAAACTTAAATCGGTGACTTTTTTTGCATCGACTGCTTGATCCCCGGTGCGGCTTTCCAAGGCAATCTGTAGACGGGTCTCCGTTTCGGCGATTTCTGACTTAAACTTAATGATTTCACGGTTTCTTTTTTTCAGCGCTAAATGCTTGATTTCATCAAGTTTTTCATTGAGTTTTTGGGCTTGATAAATCTCACACTGACGCCCTACGACCTCCATCAATGCCTGGTTAGACCAAGGTTTTTCAACATAAAAGTGCAACGCATCTTGGTTGAAGGCTTCAATCGCCTCTTGCCGCTCCGTATGCCCTGTGAGCATCACCCGCCTTGTCAATGGCTGGCTTTTCCTCAACTGCCTGAGCAGCTCGACCCCTTGCATCTCAGGCATCATGTTATCTGCAATCACAACCGCAGGGCCTGTTTTCTCACAAAAGGCTAACCCTTCAATGGGGTTAGAAAAATATTGGATTTCGAGGGGCAGCTCAAAAAAAGCTCGTTTGATCGCCGCAAGAACGCTTGGTTCGTCGTCGATCACCACTAAAAGCAGGTTTTCTGCGATGGTTTTACGTAAAGCAGAGAGGATTTCGATCATCGTCGTAGATATTAGGTTTTGGGTTCATCTTTCATCAGACGAGTAAAATATATCAACTTTACTTGAGTTAAACCATCTATTTTTATAAAGCGCCAGACCGCTACGAAAACTAGTTGAAAGAAAACGGGTTTCTGTTACACTGAACAGCGTATACTTAATGCCATCAGGGAGAAAAATTGAGTCTGGCAAAACGAAACCTCAAACAATTGACATCCCTGATGTTATTCTCTTGCTTCTTAGCTCTTGGATTTGGCCTGATCTTGCTGGTGAATTTTTTCATGAAGGAGCAAGCGCTCTTTGAAGCCAAAGATAAAGCCAGGGTCATCCTCCACTACCAATTGGCAAACCACCAGGTTTTCAACCACAGCCTGGCAAAAAGTTCAGATCCCCAATCAGATCCCCAATCAGATCCCCAATCAGGTCACCGCTCAGACAGCCCTGAATTCTCCTTAAATCAGGTCTGTTCTATCCGCTCCAACAGACAAGTCAACCGCTATTTTGACCAGCTTTCAGAACAACACTATAGCTATCATGAGGCGGTGTTAAACCCCCGAAGCCCTCAATCCCAGGCGACCCCTAAAGAAGCCCGTTTTCTGGCCAAGGTCAATCAAGACCGGACATTAGAGGACCTTTCTTACACCGAAGAATTCGACGGAACCCCTTACTTGGTTGTCCTGCACCCTGGGCAAAGGGTTGAGAAAGATTGCCTGAGGTGCCATGGTAACCCCCGGTTTGCCCCGGCTAAACTGTTAGCACGCTACGGCTCTAGCAAGGGCTTTGGTCACAAACTAGGCGAAGTCATGTCCGTGATTTCGATCAAAGTACCTTTAGAAGAAACCTATGAAAAAGCCAACCAAGTTTCTTTAAACCTTTCGCTGAGTCTACTTACACTGGCTCTGGGATTGGTGGTTATTATGCGCCGGTTCATCAGCCGCATTTTAATTGAACCCATCACTGCGTTGAACACCCAGATTGGGGCTATTTCCAGCTTGCCGGAGCGTATCGGGGAGGGCATCAAAACTCCAACCCATTGGTGCTTAGAGTTCCAAGAACTTGCCCATACCTTTAGTGAGCTATCAAGCCGTTTGGCGGACAAACAAACACAGAACCAACAGGCAAACCTAACCTTAAACCAGCAAGTCCAAAAGCTGGAGTCAATCAGCCAACAGCTTTTACAAGCAAAAAAGGAAGCAGAGCTCGCAAATGAGGCAAAAGGTAATTTCCTGGCGACCATGAGCCATGAACTCCGCACCCCGATGAATGCGGTCTTAGGGATGGTTCAGCTGCTTCAAGATAGTGAGCTAGATGAAGAACAGCGGCAGTTTGTGGACATCATCCTTCATTCTGGGCAAAGCCTAGTGCACTTGTTGGCGGATATTTTGGATTTTTCTAGGATTGAAGCTGGGGAACTGGTGCTGGAACCGACCGACTTGTCCTTGGTCGAGTTACTCGAAAACACCCTCTATTCATTCTACTTGCCCGCAAGCAGCAAGCGAATTGGGCTCCTTTGCACCATGGGACCGAATGTACCTGAATGGGTCCGTATCGACGGATTCCGACTCCGACAGATGTTGACCAATCTACTGGGCAATGCCGTCAAGTTTACTGATCAAGGTGAAGTCACGGTTCATGTCACCGTGGAGCATCGTTCAGACAGTAACCTTCAACTTCGGTTTGAAGTCTCGGATACCGGAATCGGTATCAATCCAGAGAAACAAGGGTCTATTTTTGATATGTTCCATCAAGTCGATGGCTCCACCACCCGCAAATATGGAGGTTCTGGGCTAGGGCTTTGTATCACAAAAAAGCTAGCCCAGTTGATGAACGGAAGCATTGGTGTCACCAGCGAGTTTGGCAAAGGAAGCAGTTTTTGGTTTGTGGTCCCGGTAGCGCCAGTCTCTGGCGATACCCGCAAAGAAATCAGCTATGAAAAGTTGAGGGGCAAACGGGTGTTGGTGATCAATGACAACCCAACCAACCTGAGGTTCTCAACCCGTTCATTGAACACATTGGGCGTGGATTTTGTGTCTGTTGACTCCGAGGCAAAGGCCATCAGCCAACTGACCCTACCGCCAGCAGGCAAGCCGCCCTTTGATTGGGTTCTTTTGAACTACCTGAGCTCTGGGCAGGATCAACTTCTCTCGATAGAGCCGTTGCAAGCAGCCTGCGACACAGCTCAAATCCCGATGATCCTGCTCCATCCAGCTGAGAACCAAGCGGACTCTGACAAGGCCGCCTTATCAGGAGTTTTAGAGTGTGTGGGGAAACCTCTTTTGCGCATCGACCAACTGATTGAAGTGATGTTGCGCAGCTTAAGTCCTCTCGACCTAAACAAGACCAAGTTGGCGGCCTCGTTGTCAGCGGTGCGGCCACGGCAGAACCCTGTCTTATCGATTGATCCAAAAAACAGCGAAAAATTGATTTTGATCGCTGAAGACGACCTTGCAAACCAGATGGTCGCAGGGCAATTTGTGCAGATGTTGGGGTATCGGTGTGAAGTTTTTCCCAATGGAGAACAAGCTTATCAAGCTTTTCTGACCGGGCGCTTTGACTTGATCTTGATGGATTGCCACATGCCTGTTCTCAATGGGTGGGATGCAACCCAGAAAATTCGAGAGTCAGAGTCCCATTCGCCTGAGGAAATCCCGATTGTAGCGGTCACCGCCGATGCACTCAAAGGGGACCGGGAGCATGCCCTGGATGCGGGGATGAATGATTACATCGCCAAGCCGATCAGTTTAGATGAGCTGAAGCGGGTGTTAAAATTCTGGTTGTAATTGATGGGTTCAAGGGTTTGTTTGATAAACGTTACCTGTTTGTTTTTACAGGCTTTCTAGACAATCGACCGCTAACACTTAAATTCCAAGGGGGGCTCACCTCCAGGCGGAAGCTAACCCCCTATTGAATTTCACCAAGCGGAGGTTTGCCGCTCGGTGAAAAAGCTTTTATAGAGACTGGTGGGTGCCATCGCAGTAAGGAGAGTTCTTCGACTCCCCACAACCACAGATATAAAGGCTCTTGTCTTCAGTGAAGGTCTCAACATGAGGTTTCTTGCCGGTCCCTTTGTGGGCACCGTCACAACGGCCTTCAAGCTTGCTCATTCCACAAGCACACAAGACAGCCTTTTCGCCAGCTTTGACTTCGACAACGAAAGGGGCTTTTTGAATTCCTGGCATGTTTTTCTCCGACGTTAGGTTTCAAGGTTTGGTTTACATGAACGAAACCTGACCCTAACGGTTTACACTTAAAAAACAAAGTAGGCAGTTTAGAGTCCGCTAGTTATCTACAAGTAACCAACCGCAATCAAAAGCCCCCTAGTGGGCACATCAGTCTCCTAGCTTTCGCTTAGGTCTGTTTTCAAAGCCAACACCGAAGCGAATGACCGCCGGTACGCCCAGCCTAGGTATAGGTTCAACAACACCAAGACAACCGCCACGCCCAGCCCTTTGGGGTCTAGAAACAAATGAAACAAAAAGATGTTTACCGTCACGGGAGCAATCAGAACGAGGCCTAAGGGGACATATCGTCCTGAGAGCAGTAGCAACCCTGTGACCGTTTCGGTCAGCGCCAGCAGAGGAAAAAAGTAACTGGTTTGAAATAACCCCGCCATGAAAGCACGGGCCATGTCTCCTTCAGGCGGAGGTAGGGGCAAAAACATAAACAGATGATTCGTTCCTGCAAAAGCGAAAACCGCCCCCAGCAAAAGCCGAGCAGCGATAGGTAGTTTGGTTTTCATGAGATTTACCTATGTTCAGGACAAATGAGACTTGATTTCTTTCCTGACTATAATTATCATCGGTATACCATAAAATAGACGTAGGTTGTTTTACAGTCTATACATACATTTAGAGAACCATGGATAAAAACAAGCAAACCGACTGTGCCAGTGCCAGCACCTGTGCGGTTGAGTTCACTGTCAAAGTGATTGGAGGCCGGTGGAAGCTGCTGATCTTACGGGAGCTCTTTGGGGGGACCCGGCGGTTTGGTGAGTTGGGCCGAGGGATCAAAGGCATCAGTCAACGGATGCTCACCCAGCAGCTCAGAGAGTTAGAGCGAGACGGAATATTAGCGAGAAAAGTCTACGCTCAAGTGCCTCCAAAAGTTGAGTATTCAATGACAGACCGAGGCCTAAGCCTCGCACCTATCTTAGAAATGATGCACCAGTGGGGGGCAGCTCATCAAGTCGTCATGGCTGAAGAGCAGCAGGAAGCAAAGTCGCAAGTGAGTTGATTCGTTGCTCCTTTCAGCTCACAAGGTGGCCAATAATGCGGTGAGTTTCGAGCCGTCTTTGAACTCTTCGTTCATAAGCACATCTCCAGACGAATCCAGCACCACCACGACCCCCATTCCCCCTTGGTATCGATCAAGAACCTGTTGGTTCTCGTCAACCAACACCTGAAAGGGTGCATTCCCATACCCCGAGGAAACCTGGGAGCTTTTTGCCCGAGAAACATCCCCAGACACATAATCCACCAGATAATAGTCCACAGCGGGGTGCTGAGGGATGATGTGGTTGATCATGTGGTCGGTGTGGCTGGCACAAATGGGGCACCACATGGTGAAATACAAAACCGCCGCCCGTTTGCCAAAAGCCAAGTCAGGGAGAGCGAGGGTGTTCCCCTCGGTGGTGCTCAACGATAGGCTAGCTTGGTTGGTCGGTGTGCTGGCGGTGGTTGAAACACGTTTGTCCACGTTGCTTGGCTGTAAGTCATCCGTCATGCCTTTGCAGCCCATTAACCCAACCACCAGTGCCCCAATCACCACAAGTTTATTCAAAAAAGACATAGTTGACTCCAAGGCTGAAGGTGCTGGTTTTTGGGAAGGATATCCCCGATGAGGCCTGTGACAAGGACCCTTTGATGATCCAATCTTTGTCCATGGTCGCCCAGGCTCCGCCCAAAGACTGGCTGTTTTTTTTGATCGCCGAGCCCGGGATTGCCGCATGATTGATCTTTGCGGCGCCTTCGTCCAACCAAGAATCACTCAAGGTGAGGGTGAAGGAGTTCGAGTCTGCCAATGACCAACTGTACCCAAAACTCATCGCATGGAGCTGTCGGTCCCCCAAGGACTTTTGGTAGGGCTCGACCCACTGGCTGTATTCCCGGTTCACTGGCCGCTGGAGGTAACGGCTGAAGGTGCTTGACCAACCAGCGTTCCAGCCAGCGATCGATTTTTCTACCTTCACCGAACCATCAAACCGGTAAAACCCACGGCCTGTGATATCAAAGCTTTCTTTTGCGTCGTCAAAAGGCGAGATACCGGTGGGCAATAAAAGCCCAACCCCAAAATACATCGCCGGGATCAAGTCCGCTGGCTCTCGGTATTCGGTGATGCAAGTGATGGTGTCGAAGTTTTCGTACCATAGGTTCGCCGACATATCCCCAATCCCTTGGGTGGAGTAGCTCCGACTGGCGTACTCATTATGGTTCCATACATAAGGCACCGAAACCGAGGCTTGCCAATTGGGTGCTATTCGGTACCCCGCCCCTAAATCCAAACGGGTTTGGAATAACTTAGCCCCTGAAGCGTCAGGGTGATGGACACCGCTTTGGTCCCAATACCCCTGGTAGGTTTCTTGGGATAGGGTAGCCCCGACCATGGCAGGGCCATATTTTGGTAAGATCAGCCCGGAGGCTGAACCACCACCGCAACACGAGGCAGCCATCACCGGTGCCCCGGTGGTCAAGCAGGCGAAGGCTAAAAGGATCAATTTTTTCATGAATCTCTCTGGAGTCACCAAAAGAGGGGGCCTAAAAGCCCCCCTGTTTGGTTTACATGCTGGTTGGGGTGACGGTGAAGGTAGCGTATCCGTTGGTGGTGCTTGCCGCAGCGCCATCCAGGGTTTTCTGTTCGCCGTTGATGGTCAGACGCACATAGATCTTTCCGGCTTGCCCGTTGGTCAAACCGGTGAGGCTAGAAACCGACCAGACCCCAGACCCTTTTTCGGTCATGGTGCTCCAAGTGGAGCCATCGGTGGAAGCTTCCATCAACACAGTGGTCGAAGTGAAGCTATAGGCAGTCCCTGTGTTGTAGGTTCCACCGGTGACCACCGCTGGAAAGGACTTCATGGAGGCTTGGGTCACCAAGAATACGCTGAACCCATGGTTTCCGGTCATCCCGGTGAGGCTGTCTTTAAAAAGCATGTAACGCCTGGCTTCTGTGCCGCCGGCCATAGCCATCACCTGTTCGGTCTGGGCCTTCAAGTCCGCCTTGGTGGTGTCGGTCATCGACGGTTTCACTGTCGGGTAGAACATCGCTGTTTCTGTCCCCGTACCCTTAGGCAAAGATACTCCCAAAGACCAATAGCCCATGACCACACCCTTCATGGCGTTGGGCATCAAGTAGTACAAGGTGCAGTTATACTGGTAGTTGCTGGCGGCGACACAACCGACCGAAGGGGTCGTGTGGTTCTTGCCGTCCATGTGCATCATCGGCTTTAACGTCGGGATCACGCCAACCGCAGGGTTGCCTGCTAAATCAGTAATGACCAAAGAAAACTTGGTTTTCCCAACCATCGGTGCCATGGCCCCAGGGACGTAGGTGACTTTGTAAGAAGAGGTATGGGCGACCTTTGCAAAGGGGAAATAGCCCAACTCGGTGGCTTTGATCCCGGTTTTGTTCCGGTCGCTGCCATAGGCGCTGAGGTAAGATGCGCCAAACTTTGCCATCATATCCGCTGGTAAATTACCTGAGCCAAAGGGCACCGCATTAGCACCGGCCATTCCGTCGAGGGAACCGTCTGCCAAATCGGAGCCCATCGCAGACAGCAAAGATATTTGAGTGCTTGGGTCATTACCCAAGGTGGTGGCTAAATCGCTGAAGGCCATCGCACGGACCGCTGCCTTTTTCTGGGCGGCAGTGCTGGTGGCGGCAGTGTCCGAGGTGGCTTGCACAGGCCGGACAGAGTGGTCTAAATCACTGCCGAAGTTGGCAGAAAAAGCAGCGGTGGCGGCGGTGAGACGATCACCCAGGGCGGTTGTTTCGGGGTGGTGGGTCGCCCAATCTTGGGCGGCTAGAGCAACCAAAGTACTGTCTGGGGTCAAGGCAACATCGGTGCTGCTGTCGCTGAGTCCGCTGGCAGCAACCATCAACTGGATGCCTTCGGTGTCAGACAAACTGACGGTGGTCCCGGCGGTTTCGTCTTCATAACTACCGCCAAAACTAGCGAATGTCAGCACCTCAGCTAAGTGGGTGGTAGGTACCGTCACACTGAAGGTTCCATCTGCCGCCGATGTCCCGGTCGCCACGGTGTAGCCTGTAGAATCGGTGACTTTCACCTGGGCGGCACTGATCGCACCGGCCATCAAGGTTCCGTTGACGGTAGTGCCCGCTGAGGTGGAGTCTGCTTTCTTACAACCTGAGGTTGTCAATAAGACGGCAGAAAGAGCCGCCAGAAACAAAGTTGATTTCATGGATTCAGTCAATTGTAGGTCCAGTTCGGGCGTTAAAACGCCAAAACAGCATCGAGTAAGGGGGCCGCAACAAAAGAGGGGCTAAGAAAAAACCTTAAACGAGGCTAGGGGGACCACGACTGAGGGGGACAGAAAATAAGAGAGGGAGGGCTTGTAACGCAGCAAACTGAAAACCGGGTGATGCCTCAACCTGGACGAGCTGTGGGGGCTCTGGAGAATCGACAAAAACACTGAGCGGTTGGTGGCAGCACTGGCATTCCTTGCAATGTGCGCCGTCAGTGTGATCTTCAGTGTCCGAACCGGTGGAACAATAAAACTGGCTGCCCAAAGCAGACAGACCTTCTTGCGCCAAAACTTGCTCAACCAAGAAGGAGGTGCCCAAAGGCATCGCCAACCAGTTAAACAACAAGCCAAACAACACCAAGAAATAAATCCCCCGGCGTTTTTGAAGCTTTGGTGTGAAAGTTTTTTGTTCCATGAATCCAGTGGGTTATTCGGTTGCTGAACTGATTTGACGCCCGGAGGGCGCGGTTCCGCTAAACCGGGTGGAGAATTTCACACTGCCTGGGAGGTGTCAATAGATTATATTTCTCGCATACTTGAATAATCCAGGTGGATGTTCAGGCTCTCTAAAAACACCTCTAGAATAAACCTGCGCCAATCAACGGTTCCGAGTTGACGACAGCCGTCACTATGCTGCAAACTAATGGGAAAACATTTTCCCTGTTGATAAGGAGAAGCTTTGCGCCTGTTAGGGTTACTTTTTTGGTTTATATTGCTGCCTACCATCGGCTGGGCGCAGTCCAAGGTTCCAATCCCGAGCTTCAACCTAGAGGTCGGTCAAGCGAGCAATCCAGAGCAAGTGGCGGGCACCCTGGAGGTGATCGCTTTGTTGACGATACTCTCGTTGGCACCTGCCTTTTTGATCATGACCACCAGCTTCACCCGGATCATCATTGTGTTGGGGTTTTTGCGGAATGCACTAGGCACCCAGCAAAGCCCGCCAAACCAGATATTGCTTGGTCTAGCGCTCTTTTTGTCTTTTTTCATCATGGCCCCGATTTGGGGCGAGGTGAACGATCAGGCGTTACAACCTTACTTCAAAAAACAAATCAGCCAAGCAGAAGCGATTGATCGAGGCGTCAGGCCACTCAAACGCTTCATGGTCCGTTTCACCAGAGAAAAGGATTTGGCGTTGTTTGTTCGAATTGCTAAGATAGAACAGCCGAAGAATGTCAGCGAGGTCCCTGTTTGGGTGGTGATCCCGGCGTTTGTGATCAGCGAGCTGAAGACCGCCTTCCAGATGGGTTTCATCATCTACATCCCCTTTTTGGTGATCGATATGGTGGTGTCTTCGGTGTTGATGGCGATGGGTATGATGATGTTACCGCCTATCATGATTTCCTTGCCCTTTAAATTGATGTTGTTTGTGCTGGTGGACGGTTGGTATTTAGTGACCGCTTCCTTGGTCAAAAGCTTCACAGGATAACCATGACCCCAGAATTTTTAATCGGCTTTGCCGCCGATGCCATTATGGTGACCGTGAAATTATCTGCGCCCCTGCTGTTGGTGGCCCTGGTGTTAGGTCTGATGGTGTCTGTCTTTCAGGCTGTCACCCAGATCCAAGAAATGACTCTGGCGATCATCCCCAAGATGGTGGGGGTTGCCGGGGTTTTGTTGTTGTTTCTCCCTTGGTTCCTCGCAACCGCCAGCAACTTCATGGCCACGGTCCTGACCAACCTGCCTTTTTATCTCGGGATGGGCTGATGTGGGGCCGGGGTTTCTTTTGGGAGAGGCTGGTGAAGACCCTTTGCCTCGCCCTGTTCACCGGTTTGTTCCTCGCCCCTGGTGCCAATGCCCGTGAGCTAGAAATCGGCCTCTGGTCCCCTGTGTGGGCGACCTTCAATGACTCGGCCAAAACCCAAAGCCTCACCGGCGGCGGAATCACCGTGATCCTGTCCTCTTCCTTCGGACTCGGTCTAGACTCAGTGGGCGCAAACTTTGTCCCCACCGACGCCAGCTCCGACTCCCCCCAACTCAAGCACACTTTATTTAACTTCAGCTTCACCATGCCCCGCAAGGAAGCCCTGGATATCACCCTAGGCTTCGGCCTGGGCACGGTGTCCTACAGCTGCGACACCTGCTCCACCAACTACGAATCCGGCAAGTCCAGCCAAATCTTCCTAGAAGGCCGAGGCAACCTCTGGGGCCTCGAATGGGCCATGGGCCTACGCAAGGTCAGCGGTTTAATCAAGGGCGTGGTGCTTGGAGCGGGCAATAAAGTAGCGGATAAAAATGCGGGGTTCACTGCCGCCAGTTTTGGGGTTGGGGTGGGGTTTAAGTAGGGGAGCCTACCGTTCAGACTCCCCTAAGATTGTGGATAATTAACACCAAAGAACCGACTGAGGTGGCCAGCAAAAACGGGACAATCGGCTAAGCTTTCATCAGCACTTCCAAAGAAGATCCCATGAACAACATAAGGTGTCGATTCAAGGCTGATTTTAAAGCTAAGGTCGCTCTTTAGTCCGTCAAGAGCGTGGGAGCCATCTCAGAGCTTGTGGCTCACAGTGACATCCATCCTGCGATGACTAACAACTGGAAGAAGACTCTTCTAGATCGGGCCTCCTCTGTGTCTGAGATGGCCAGCAAGTCAATCAAACCAAAGGGAATGAGTGAAGAAGAGCTCTATCGCCACAGAGTATCCAGCAGTTTGAAGGCAGATTTTTATGTTGCAGCGTTGAAGGAAGCAGTTGAGCGGTACGGGAGTCCATATATCTTCAATACTGATCAAGGTGCTCAATTTGCCAGCACGGATTTTACCAATCGGTTGAAACAAAATGATATCTTGATCGGCCCGGATGGTCGGGCTCGCTATCAAGGTAATATTTGTGTTGAGCGTTTATGGTGGACTGTGAAATACCAAGACCTGCCTTTGCATGTTTTTGAGGGAGGCAAAGACTTGAAGATGGGGTTGAAATCCTGGTGCGAGTTCAATCATCAGGAGAAACCACACCCAGCCTATCAGGGAAGCACCCCAGATGAGATTTATCATGAAGGGTTAGCAGGATGAACCGAGGCAGCTTGAGGTCGATATGAACCACTAGATTACTAGTCTTAAGCTGTTCAAGTAAACTATACCAGAGCATCTCACTCACTAGATCAAACCAAATATCAATTTGCAGACCTCAACATAATGATAGAAACCGACTTAATCATTCGCTGTTTAGCTATTTCCCAGCTTTTTTTGACCGCAATATTAGTTTGGAGAACGAAAAAGCGGGAAGCTTCTTTAGCAATATCTTTATTTTGTCTATCGGTTATATCCTACCTGCTCCTCTATCCCCTGTTCAACAAGTTTGAACCTGGCTTCATCACCAGCATTGCTTTTATGTTGGCTTCAATGGCGCAGTTCTTTTTCCTACAAGTCGTGAATATTTTTTTCAGGGACCGAATGCCAACCCTTTTCCATTGGCTGGGCTTCATTTGTTTCATGCTTGTTGTATCAGCACACCTTGGATTAAGGCTTGGAGGGCTCGGCGAAAGTACTTTGGGGGTCGCTTTTTATTGGGCTCATCTGTTTTTGGCCATGTCCATGACCATCGGGGCCATTGTTTTAATCCTACTAAGCTGGAATTCAGATCTCCTTGAGATCCGCCGCACGATACGTAAATACCTGCTCTTTGTTTTTAGCATTCATATTCTTTTGACCCTTGCTTTTAAGATTTTCTTTCTACATATGCAGGCTTCAGATGTAGTGGAACTCGTCAATGCAAGTGCGATACTTCTGTACAGTTTAGTGGTTAATATAAGTTGGCTAAGCATCAGTAAGGCTTACCTTAACAGTGTGCCTGTAAAGATGAAGCTGGATAGCCTTGAGCCAAAAGTAGAAGAGGATGGGCTGCGTAAACTCTTAGTCAAGGTTTTTGAAGAGCAACAGATTTACCTAGAGATGAATCTAAAAATTAGCGACTTAGCTGATAGGATACAGACTCCAGAGTATCGAATACGACGTTTCATCAATGGTAATTTGGGCTATCGAAATTTCAATGAATTCTTGAATCGTTACCGGGTTGAAGAGGCTGCTCGTCGCCTGCAAGACGAAGATGAATCTATCCTAAATATCTCTTTAGATGTCGGGTTTTCTTCCCTCTCCTCTTTTAATCGAGCATTTAAAGAAGTTTTTATGCAAACTCCTTCACAGTTCAAACGGGAAATGTCTAACCGGTCACGTCAGTAAAAACAGTTAACATAGCTTCCCCTCTTTTTACCCAAAAATTTGTTCCTTCTTGAACAGTCCTGACGCCGCTTTTTATTCTCTGGCGAATTCCCCATTTCACCTAAAAAGACCTCTGAACAAATCTAGTTTTCTATGATTGACCTTGTTGGACAGAATTTTTCAATTCAAGCCAACCTCTCCTAACCCCTTTTCTCAGGATTTCACCCCTTCTTGGGGCTACATCCCGATTTT
>Ga0316204_10003531_pt1 | contig 30868 bp, 29 predicted proteins | sample 6monrhotite_MG_2_FD_205661 | JGI IMG/M metagenome (GOLD analysis project Ga0316204, IMG submission 205661) | Microbial mat bacterial communities from mineral coupon in-situ incubated in ocean water Damariscotta River, Maine, United States -... | ecosystem: Environmental > Aquatic > Marine >...
ATTGTGCCAATGGCCAAGCCGCCGTTGAGCGGCCCCATCCAGACGTGAAACATCTTGTACAGATCGTCGGCGATTTTCGATTCGGACAGCACATAGCCCATGAAAATGAACATCGGCAGGGTCAGCAGCGGATACCACTTCATCAACTTCATGGCGGCGGAAAACGGCAAGTCAGATCCGCCAACCCCCCACAGCGCCAATGCCGACAACGCCGCCACGCCGCCGATGGCGGCAAACACGCGCTGTCCGGTCATCATCATCATCATCATCGATGAAAACATCAAAAGGGCAATCATCTCATAGGACATCAGAGATCCTCCCCCTTGATGCGGGCGACGTCTTTAAGCAGTTCCGAGATCGCCTGTAAAAGCATCAAAAAGATTCCAACGCACATTGTGACCTTGATCGGCCACATCAGCGGTCGCCAAGCGGTCGGGCTGCGCTCGTTATATTTAAAAGAATAGGTGGTGCTATCGATGGCCCCGTACAGCAACACGCCGAGATAAAAAATCAGCACGAAGATGGTCAACACATCCACCCAGGCCCTCTTTTTTAAAGACCAGTTGCCGTAGAACAAATCCATGCGCACGTTCGCGCCCAATTGCAGCGAATACGGACCGCCCATGATGTAGTAAGCGACCATGATGAACTGAGCGATTTCCAGCGTCCACAACGAGGGCATGAAAAACGTTTTTGAAATCGACGACCACAGCAGCACCGCAAACATGACAAACAGGCTGTACATCATCACCCGACCGATGCGGTAATTGACCGCATCGACGACGCGTACGTATGTTTTGGCGAAGCCCATCACGACGCCTCCTCACGTTTCAGATCGCCTGATAGGTCGTCATCGAGGTTCGCCAAAGCGGTCTTGAAGTAGCCAGCCAAACGCACGGCCATCGCATGCTGCGCATCAGCATCGCTGAGCAAATCGTTGCGGATTTCAATCATCACGTTGGGCAAACCACGCGGTATGGCGTGCTCGGCCAACGTATAGGTCACGCCATCCTCTGGGCCGTAGGGCTCGTTGCTTTTGGCGACCAGCTCACCCTCAATTGAGGTGATGTTCAAAATCTCATCAGCCAAGCGCGCATCCGTGTCATGCAAGATACCGAGATCAAGCATGCGCTTCGCACCGTGGTACACCGGGGTGAAGGAATGAATGGTGATGAACGCTGGGCGCTGGCCCGCGCTCACGGCGTTTTCAAGAACCGTCGTCAGAGCATTGCGATACGGCAGATAGAAGCGTTCCGCGCGGCTCAGGCGGTCGGCATCAGACAAACCGATGTTGCCGGGAATGTCGTAGATTTCGCTTTTTTGCGGGACCGCACTTTGCGCCTGGGCAGGTCGATTGCAGTCATAAACCAAGCGCGAAACACCCGGCGCGACCAAAGGGGCGTCAAAAATAGCGGACAGCTCTTGCGCCACCGCCCACGCCCCTGGGTCCCACGCAACGTGGCTTTTCAACGCATCCGCATCAAGACCAAGCCCCGCAAATTCATCCGGCACGAAGCACGAAGCGTGCTCGCACACGAAAACAACCTCGCCCTTGCCTTGCGCATTGATCAATTGAACGACGTCGTGCGCCGCGTCGCCGCGGGTATCGGTATCGTTGTTGATGTAAGCACTCTTACGCATGGTCGAAGGCTTCTCCGCTTCACCGTCCCTGTCATTCTGAAGCTATAGTTTCAGAAATGCTGACACTGTCAAGTTAATTACTGAAACGATTGCTTCTAAAAAAAAATTTATGGTGAAGATTCTTCATTCATGCTTAATATGAAGCACATACGATCATTGCCTACTTTCAATTCGGGGAGGGAAAAACGGACATGGGGACAGCCCAAGACCTCACGGTTGCCGAACGCATTCGCAGCCAATTTGACGACCTCACCCGGGCGGAACGACAGCTGGCAAATGCGCTGTTGGAAAATTATCCGGTTTCGGGTCTGGGCAGCATCACCACCATTGCCGAAATATCCGACGTATCCACTCCGACCGTTGTGCGCATGGCCAAAAAGCTCGGCTTCAGCGGATTCCCCGAGTTACAAGCCGCGCTGCGTTCTGAAGTCGAAGCGACCATTTCCAACCCCATCACCAAGCACAACCGCTGGACCGAAAACGCCCCGGACACCCATACCCTCAACCGTTTCGCCGATGCGGTGATGGAAAACCTGGGCCAGACCTTGCGTCAATTGGACCCCGATGAATTCGATGCGGTGGCCAAGCTGTTGGCCGACAAAGAACGCGCCGTTCACGTGGTCGGTGGCCGCCTGACGCGGTCTTTGGCGGACTATTTTTTCACCCACATGCAGGTGATCCGCGACCGCATGACCCTGGTGGCATCCAATTCGAACACCTGGCCGCATTACGTTTTGAATATGCAGCCGGGCGACGTGTTGGTGGCGTTCGACATTCGCCGCTATGAACGCGACATTTTGCGCTTGGCGGAAATGGCGACGTCGCGCGGCGTGACGCTGGTGCTGTTCACCGATCAATGGGGCTCGCCCGCGTCCAAGCTGGCGACGCACAGCTTTCATTCGCGCATCGAAGCACCGTCGGCATGGGATTCTTCAGTGGTGACCTTGTTCATCCTCGAAGCCATCATCGCCGCCGTTCAGACCGAAACCTGGGAAGAAACCGAAGACCGCATGAAGACCCTGGAAGATCTGTTCGACACCACCAAGCTGTTTCGCAAGTTCATCTAAGTGGCTTAAATGTCCCTAATTTTCCTTAAACATCGGCATTTTCCAGCAGCGCGTCGACCTGTTTGGAATGCACCACCCGGCCACTGTTGACGTAGGCTTCGTGATTGCTTTCGATCTTGGCGAGGTCGTATTTGTAATTGACCAAAAGGCTTGCGGATTCTTCGACCCCTTTGGCCGAAACGTCACCCATCCAGTTGATCCGTTCCAACCGCGCGCCGTTGCCCAAATGGAACCGCGCCACGCTGTCGAGCGGGCGACCGCGTTTCTTTTCACTGACCAGATACGTCGCGCACAAGCGCATCAACGACGGGCGCAAAGCCTCAGCCTTGTCGGCATCATTTACCCAATCGTGATTATCAAGGGTCTTGAGCGCCGCGTCGTCAGCGTGATGTTGTTCCAGCCAGCGGCGGAAACCGGGCACCGGCGACAAGGTCGAAAAGGTGCTCAAGCTGGGCAATTCCGCGCGCAGTTCGGACACCACCTGCTTGATCAAAAAGTTGCCGAACGACACCCCGCGCAAGCCCTTTTGGCAATTGCTGATGGAATAAAAAATCGCCGTGTCAGCTTTTTCGGGCGCGATGAGATCAACCTTGTCGTCCAACAAAGCTTGCACCGAACCGGCCAAACCTTGGACCAAGGCGACTTCGACAAAAATCAGCGGCTCATCGGGTAAGGCCGGATGGAAAAACGCGTAACAGCGCCGGTCGCTGTCGAGCCTGCGGCGCAGATCGTCCCAATCGCGGATTTCATGCACCGCTTCATACTGGATGAGCTTTTCCAGAACGTTGGCCGGGGTGCTCCAATCGATCAGGCGCAGTTCCAAAAAGCCGCGATTGAACCAGCTCGCCAACAAGTGCGCAAAGTCAGTATCGACGGGCTTCAAATGCGGATGATCTTTCAACAGCTTCAGCAGGTCTTCGCGAATATTGATCACCATGCGGGTGCCGTTTGGCGCCATGTTCATGGCCCGCACCACCCGTTGACGCCGCGATTCCGCCGCTTGAGCCACCGCCTGGGCCGAGGCCGGATCGGGGGATTTCTGATACGCCGCAATCGCTGCGCCCAACTCATCAGGATCCACGTCGAAATCACTCAACAGCATTTCAAAAAACGCCCGTTTTTCGGCGACGTCAAAGCCGCGATAGAGATCGACCACCGCGCATGCCAGCGCGGTGCCGAGCGCCTCGCCCTTTTGCGTGATGAGGTCCGCGCACAGGCTGCGCATATCGGAGGACTTGGCATCACGGCCCAACCGACCATCCAACAGCTCGCGCCCTGCGTCCGCGATGGAACTGAGAAAAGTCCTGAAAAACGTCACGTCGATCTCTTCCTTAGCCGATAGCAGCTTAACTGATAGCTGGGCCCATCAACTTGTTGGGCAACCACGTCGCGATTTCGGGGAACACGCACAAGATCAAGATGCCCACCACCATGCACAGCATGAACGGCAATGCGCCTTTCAAAATGGTCGGCAATCCGACATCTGGTACGATCCCGTTGATCACATATAGATTTAGCCCAACCGGCGGCGTGATCAAGCCGATCTCCATATTGATGGTGAAAATCACCGCGAACCAATACGGATCAAAGCCCGCAAGGGTGATGATTGGCAGCAAAATCGGCGCGGTCATCAAGATCACCGCCACCGGCGGCAGGAAGAACCCGGCCACCAGCAAGAACAGATTGACGCTGCCCAGCAGCACCCATTTGTTGACCGACATTTCGGCGATGGTGAGCGCCACCGACTGGGTGACGAACAGCGACGACAGGGTGAAGCTGAACAACGCCGACGCGCCGATGATCATCAAGATCATCACGCTTTCGCGCATGGAATCGGACAAGATCGCCCAAATTTTCGACGGCTGCCAAACCTTGTAAATCACCGCCACCAGCAACAAACAGAACGCCGCACCGACGCCTGCGGCTTCAGACGGGGTCGCAACGCCGCCGTACAGCACATACAAAACGCCCGCGATGATCAACAAGAACGGCAACACCCGGGGCAGCACTTCAAACTTGGCTTTCCACCCGGCAACGTGATGTTGCTCGCCAAAGCGATAGCCGGACTTCCACGCGGTGTACAGCGACCACGCCATGAACAGGACCGTCAACATCAAGCCCGGCAGCAAGCCCGACAAGAACAACCGACCGATGGAAGTCTCAGTCGCAATGCCGTACACGATCATGGTGATCGACGGCGGGATCAAGATACCCAGCGTACCGCCCGCGGCGATGGAGCCGGTCGCCAAGCCGTCGGGATAGCCGCGCTTTTGCATTTCCGGGATGCCCATTTTACCGATCGCCGCGCAGGTTGCGGGCGATGATCCGCTGAGGGCAGCAAAGATCGAGCACGCGCCGATGTTGGAAATGATCAATCCGCCCGGCACGCGCGATAGCCAGCGATCCAAGGCCTCGTACAAATCCTTGCCCGCCGGTGACGACGCCACCGCCGCCCCCATGACGATGAACATCGGGATGGAGACCAGGGCGAATTCGTTGAGCCCGGCAAAAAACGTATCAGAGATGCCGTCAAGCGCGCCCCAGCCTTCGAACGCCACCAAAAAGCCCATGGCGACGATGCCCAGGCCAAAGGCCACGGGTATGCCGGTGGCGAGCACGACAATTGTCACCACCGCGACCAATAGGCCGATCATCAACGGGTCCATGCTCATTCCCCTTCGAACTTAGAATGCGACGCTGCGGCGAACGGCATCTGCTGGCCGCTCAGCAACGCAATGATGTCGGCGACGTATTGAAGTGCCAGCAAACCACACCCGATAGGAATGGAGATATAAGGTATCCACAGCGGCAGTTCCCACACCGTTTCGGTTTTCCAATTGCCTTTCAACGCATCGTGAAATAGCTCATACCCGCTCCACGCAAGAACGCCAGCGAAAGCCAAGCCGCCCAAGCACGCCACCAACGCCAACATCACGCGTGCGCGGTGCGGCAGGTAATGGGGCAACAGATCGACGTTCACATGACCTTTGAGCAGCAACACATAAGGGCTGCCAATCAACGTTGCGCCAACCAAAGCAAAAGTCACGTAGTCGGTCTGCCAAACGGTCGATGCGTTGAGAAAGTAACGCCACACCACCATCTGGCACACCACCAAGATGGCGGAAGCAACCAGCATTGAAGCAAACACGCCGCACAGCTGCGACACGAAACAAATTGATTTTGTGAAAGCTTTCACGGCTCGTGCTCCCGACAAGAAAAAACTGCCGACACCTGCGCTCAGCTCAAGCAAGTGTCGGCAGCAATTACACCACCAAAGATTACTCGACGGCGAGCGCTTTATCCAACAAAGCCTTACCACCGGGAACGCTCTTGGCGAACTCGGCATACGACGTCTCGTTGGCGATCTTGCGCCACGCGCCTGCTTGCTCGGCAGTCATTGCGACCACTTCCACACCGGCTTTGGTGAACGTGTCGACCATCTTCTGATCGATCTCCGCAGCAGCCTTAGCGAAGAAGTCTTCGGCTTTTTGACCGGCGGCCATGAACGCGGCCTGTTGGTCTTTGTTCAGCTTGTTGAAGCTCTTTTTCGACATCAAGATCGGCTCGTACATGAACCACAGTGCGTGTGCGCCCGGCTCGGTCAAGCATTTGACCTGCTCATAAATACGATAAGACACGAAGCTGCCGGAACTGGTGTTCGCGGCGTCCAAAACGCCGGTCTGCATGGCGGTATAGATTTCAGAGCTGGGCATGGACGCAATCGATGCACCCGCACCAACCAACATCTGTTCAAACGCCTTGCCCGCCGCGCGGGTCACTTGGCCCTTCATGGTGTCGGGGCCGAGGATGCATTTGTTTTTAGAGGCAAAACCGCCCGCCAGCCACGTATCGGCCAACACAATCACACCTGCATCATCAATGATTTTCTTGATGTCGGCCATAAACGGAGAATCGTTCAAGCGCGCGGCGTGTTCGTGGTTTTTCACCAGACCCGGCATCAAGGTCGCATCGAATTCCGGGTGACGGCTGGATGCATAAGACAGCGGGAACGCGGTGATGTCCAACTGCCCCTTGGTCAGCGGTGCCCACTGTTCTTTGGGCTTATACAGCGACTTGGACGGATAGATTTTAACATCAATACCGACATTGGCCTTAGCCACCTCATCGGCGATGATCTGCACCATCTGGTGACGCACGTCGGACGTGTTCCATTGGTGTGAGGCTTTGAGCGTTTCCGCACCGGCGGAACCTGCTGCAATTGAAAAGGCGAAGGCAGCCGCCCCGGCCATGATGTTGTTATAAAAAGTCATTTGAGATAGCTCCCCTAGTGCGCATTTTTGGCGCGAATTCCCTGTTGGATTCTTTGTTTGTGGGCAAAACCACTCTCATGTTTTCGCCCCCGATATGCCGCTTAATCGCTGCAAAACGGGGACGAAAACGAGGAGGAGGTCTGCATATTCGGGACTGAGCCTAGAACCCGATCGAATGCGTGTCAAAGTAAATTGTATACAATTTGCTATTTCGCGGATGCAATAATGCTTGTAGTGTATTGTACTCAATGGATTACAATTGGCCCCAACCGATCCAATGCATGTGGCCGCGCACGCGCTCACATCGTCATCACAAGGATCGGTTCATGGGGGGAGATTCGATGCCGAGCAAACGCGCCAGCACTTTAAAAGAAACTCTGGAACAAGAGATCGTCACCGGTCAACTTGTGCCCGGCGCCCGCTTGGAAGAAATGGGTTTGGCGGATCGTTTCGGCGTATCGCGCACCCCGGTGCGCGAAGCCTTGAACCAGCTGGCCTCCATCGGATTGGTCGAAATCCGCCCACGTCGCGGTGCGGTGGTCGCGTCCTTCGGCCTCAAACAAATGATGGAGATGTTCGAAGTCATGGCCGAGCTGGAAGGCATGTGCGGACAACTCGCCGCGCGGCGCATGAGCGGTGAAGACCGTCAAAAGCTGCAAGACTGTCATGAGCAGGCCCGCAGCTTCGCCGCCACTGAAGACCACGACGGCTACTACGACGCCAACGTCTGCTTTCACGAATGCATCTACCATGGAAGCCGCAACACCTTTTTGGCCGACCAAACCCGCCAGTTGCGCAACCGCCTCGCCCCCTATCGCCGCTTGCAGTTGCGCCAACGCCAGCGCTTGGCTGAATCATTTCGCGAACACGGCGAGATCCTCGACGCCATCACCGCCGGGGATGAGGCCCGCGCCAAAAAACTACTGAGCGAGCACGTCACGGTACAAAGCGGATCGTTCACCGATTTCATCGCCACCCTACCGACCGATCTGGCGACCGATCTGGTTCGGTCCCGCGCTTAAACTCATAGAACTGAAGACCTCCCGAGCATGACAAACGCCAACCTCTACGCCCTATTTCAAAAGCATTTTCCCACCGACCTCGACGCCCCGGCGCTGGTCACCCCGAACGGTGCAACGATCACCTATGGCGGCTTGGATGCAATGTCGGCGCGATTTGCGGGGATCTTGATGAAACTGGGTGTCAGCAAAGGTGACCGTGTCGCCGTGCAGGTGGACAAATCTCCCCAGGCCGTGGCGCTGTATCTGGCGTGTCTACGCGCGGGCGCGATTTATTTGCCGTTGAACACCGCCTATACCCCTGCCGAAGTTGCTTATTTCGTCGGTGACGCCGAACCGGCCCTGTTGGTGTGCCGACCGCAATCGGAACAATCCTTACGTGACGTTGTGGCGGGCGCAAATGCCCCGCATGTGCGCACCCTGGATGGTCAAGGCGAAGGCACACTCAGTGCAGAAGACGCGCAACCGGTTGTGGACATCGTCGATGTCGGCGGCGATGATTTGGCTGCGATCTTGTACACTTCCGGCACCACCGGACGACCCAAGGGTGCGATGCTCAGCCACGATAATTTGGCCTCAAACGCTTTGGCGCTGCACAACATGTGGGGCTGGCGCAAAGGCGACGTGTTGATCCATGCCTTACCGATTTTCCATGTACACGGCCTGTTTGTGGCGCTCCACTGTGCATTGCTGAACGGTTCGAAAATGTGGTTCTTGCCCAAGTTCGACGCCGATCAAGTGATCGAACTGCTGCCCCAATCCACCGTGCTGATGGGTGTGCCGACGTTCTACACGCGCTTGGTCGATCATCCCGGCCTCACCCGTGAGGCCACCGCCAACATGCGCTTATTCGTTGCCGGGTCAGCGCCGCTTCTGGCCGAAACCTTCGCTGCGTTCGAAGACAAAACCGGACACCGCATCTTGGAACGCTACGGCATGACCGAAACCGGCATGATCACATCGAACCCGCTGGACGGCGAACGCCTACCCGCCACGGTCGGCTATCCGCTGCCCGGCGTCGAGGTTCGCGTAGCCGATGAAGACGGCAAAGTTCTAGGGCCAGAAGAAATCGGCGTGCTGGAAGTCACCGGCGCCAACGTCTTCAAAGGCTATTGGCGCATGGCGGATAAGACCGCGTCGGAATTTCGGGTGGGTGGTTGGTTCATCACCGGCGACATCGCGAAGATGAGCGAGGACGGGCGCGTGTCCATCGTCGGGCGCGCCAAGGACATGATCATTTCCGGCGGCTACAACGTCTACCCCAAGGAAATCGAAACCGTGATCGATGACTTGGACGGCGTAAAAGAAAGTGCGGTCATCGGCGCACCACATCCCGACTTCGGCGAAGCGGTGGTCGCTGTGATCGTTACCGAAGGTGGCGCTAAGATCGACGAAGCCCAGGTGCGAAACGCCATCAAGGACGACTTGGCGCGTTTCAAACACCCCAAGCGGGTGTTCGTGGTCGATGAGTTGCCGCGCAACACCATGGGCAAAGTGCAAAAGAACGTGCTGCGCGACACTTATAACAATACGTTCAGCTAACAGATCCGCGGCAGCTGTTCGCCCGCCAGCCAATCGACCATGCGAGTGCCGCCCAACCCTGTCTTCATGCGCACGAAACAGCGCGCGTCTTGCAGCACCTCGCCCACAATCGCGGCGTTTTTGCCTTTGGGATGCGCCTGCATCGCGGCCAACAAGGCGTCGGCCTTCTCTGACGGGCAGATGGCGATCAATTTGCCTTCGTTGGCGACGTACAGCGGATCGAGGCCCAACAATTCGCACGCGCTTTTGACTTCTGGGCGCACCGGAATGGCGTCTTCGATCAGCTCCACCCCGACACCCGACTGATGGGCGATTTCGTTGAGCGTCGCGGCCAATCCACCACGGGTGGGATCGCGCAGCACATGAATGTCAGGCACCGCGTCGAGCATGTCGCTGACCAAATCGCCAAGATCTTGGCTGTCGGACAAAATCGCGGTGGTGAAGCTCAGATTTTCGCGTTTGCTCATCACCGCCACACCGTGATCGCCCAGCGTGCCGTTGACCAAAATCTTGTCGCCGGGCCGCGCCAAATCACCGCAGATGTCGATGCCGTCGCGCACCACGCCGACCCCGGCGGTGTTGATAAAAACGCCGTCGCCGTGACCGCGTTCGACCACCTTGGTGTCGCCGGTGACGATGCTGACGCCCGCGTCTTTGGCGGCGTCGGCCATGGATTTTACAATTTCAGCTAGATCACAAAGCGGGAAGCCTTCTTCGATGATGAAGCCCGCGGTCAGGTAATACGGTTTCGCCCCGGCCATGGAGATATCGTTGACGGTACCGTGCACGGCCAACGAGCCGATGTTGCCGCCGGGAAAAAACAGTGGCGAGATGACGAAGCTGTCGGTGCTCATCACCACCCGGCCGGGCGGCAGCGTGAACATCGCCGCGTCGTGTTCACGGTTGAGCAGTTCGTTGTCGAACGCGCCAATGAACACATCTTCGATCAATTGCGCCATGGCGCGCCCGCCCGCACCGTGGCTCATATCCACACGACCGTTTTTCAAATCGAGCGGACGCGAGCCGGGCTTATTGCCATGTGGCTTTGGGCGGGGCTTTTGGGGAGGTTTTTGTGGAGCGTTCATGCGCTGTCCTCCAACTCAAGCTCGGTGCGAAAACGCCCATAGGTCCAGTGCGCGGCGCATGCGCCCTCACTTGAGACCATGCACGCGCCCATGGGGTTGTCGGGTGTGCACGAGGTGCCGAACAGCGAACAATCCACCGGATTTTTCTCGCCGCGTAAAATTGGCCCGCATGCGCACAGCTTGTTTTCTTTCGGCGTTGGCACATCGACGCGAAAACGCAGCTCGGCATCAAAGTCCGAGAATTCCTCGTGGATTTTCAACGCGCTCAACGGCACCGAACCCAATCCGCGCCAGGAAAATTCATCGCGAACTTCAAATACTTCATCGACCAAGGCCTGCGCCTTGACGTTGCCCTCAGGCGTCACCGCGCGGGCGTATTCGTTTTCCACATCGGCGCGTCCGTCGTTGGCTTGGCGGATCAGTTGCAAGATCGACTGCATCACGTCCAAGGGTTCAAAACCGGCGATGACCACGGGCTTTTTGTAGTCCGTGGTGAATTCTTCGTAAGGCTGCGTGCCGATCACCGCGCTGACGTGGGCGGGACCGACGAAACCATCCAAAATCACATTGGGCGCACCTTCGGGCGTGTGCGTGCCCAAGATCGCGCGCATCGCAGCGGGGGTCAGCACGTGATTGCAATAGACGGTGAAGTTCTTCAGCCCCAGCTTTTGCGCCTGCTTGATGGCGACAGCCGTGGGCGGGGTGGTGGTCTCAAACCCAATGGCGAAAAACACCACTTCGCGTTCCGGGTTGTCCTCCGCAATCTTCAGCGCGTCGATGGTCGAATAGACCATGCGCACGTCGGCACCCTTAGAGCGCGCTTTGATCAGGCTTTCGTACTTGGTGCCCGGCACCCGCATCAGATCTGCATAGGTGCACAAGATCACGTCGTGCTGGGTGGCCAGCGCCACCGCTTCATCGACGCGGCCCACCGGCAACACGCACACCGGACAGCCGGGTCCATGGATCATGCGCACGTTTTGGGGCAATAGGTCCTCAACCCCATAACGGGCCAAGGCATGGGTGTGACCACCGCAAAATTCCATAAAACGATAAGTGCGATCCGGATCGGCTTCGGCCTTGATGGCGGCGGACAAGCCCTTTGCCAGTTCGGCGTTGCGAAATTCTTCGACGTACTTCATGGAGTGGCACCTTGGGCGAAAGCGGCTTCACCCATTTCGGCAAACAGCTCCAAGGTCTTTTGCGCCTCATCAGGGTCCAACTTCGCCAGCGCATAACCAACGTGCAAGATCACGTAATCGCCCAACTCGACGCCATCCAGCAAGGCGAGGGAGACTTCCTTAATCACCCCTTCCAACTCAACGTCGGCCATGGCGTCATCACGAAAGGCGATCACTTTTGCCGGGATTGCGTGACACATCGGTTGGATCCTTTTTTAAGCGGTCTTTTGGGCAGGTGCAACGGCAGCGCGGCGCTTTTCGATCCACGCGTACCAGTCAGCCAAGCCTTCGCCGGTGAGCGCGGACAGTTGCACGACCTCGATATCCGGATTGATGCGGCGCGCGTATGCGATGCAGGTGTCGACATCGAACGGCACGTAGGGCAACAGGTCGGACTTGTTGAGGATCATCAGGTCCGAGGCCTTAAACATGTCGGGATACTTGAGCGGCTTGTCTTCGCCCTCCGTCACCGACAAGATCACCACCTTGGCGGCTTCGCCCAGATCGAACGCGGCGGGACAAACCAGATTGCCGACATTTTCAATAAACAGCACGCCGCCGTTTTCCAGCCCAACATCTTTGTCCGCCAGGCTATCGACCGCGCGCCCGATCATGTGCGCGTCCAGATGGCAGCCCTTGCCGGTGTTGATTTGAATGGCCGGCACGCCTGCTGCACGAATTCGATCTGCGTCCAGCGCGGTTTGCTGATCGCCTTCGACCACAGCGACGGACATGGTTTTGAGCAAATCGGCGGCGGAACGCACCAACAGCGTGGTCTTGCCCGAGCCCGGCGACGAAACAAGGTTCAACGCCAGTACGCCCAAGTCGGTGAAACGTTCACGGTTGTGCGACGCCAAGTGATCATTTTTGCCCAAAATGTCTTGTTCGATTTGCACGATGCGCGCCTGGCTCATGCCCGGCACATGCGCACCGCCGAGGCCTTTGCCGTAATGCAGGTCGCCGTCGCCATCGACATGTTCGTGCCCATGGTCATGACTGTGCTCGTGATGATGAGTATGATTTCGAGTATGCCCGTGGGAATGATCGTGGGGATGATCGTGATCGTGCGAGTGGGCATGTTCGAGCCCCTCGACCTTCACATCGTCTTTGCCGCACCCACAAACCGTACACATGGCTTTTCTCCCTGGAAACGTGGCTCATATTGTGCACCCTATTGTGCACCTTTTGGCATTACCCATGCCACAGCCAAAACGTCGAATTCAAATAAGAAGCGCCGAAACCCGCCGATTACATTTTTTCCACTGCACTCACATCAAAAAAGAAACCATCTGGTTTAAGAAAACATACTTTCCACTTTGTGGGCAGTGATTTTTTAGTGATCCATACACACCACGCACGGATCAAGTGCATACACCAACGGCCCACACTGGGGCGTGCCGCTTTCCACCAGCGGCCAAAAGACAATACACAGAAGCAAAGCAGGAAATAACACGTCCACAGTGTCAAGCGACCTGGCAGCGTCGGGGGGTGAAAACAGCGTCCTGCGCGCCAAGATCTCGGCCCTAACCAAAGATGCGCCCGCGCCGTGGGGCGAAACCATCCAAACAAAAATAAGAGCTGTGTTCGCAAGTAAATTGCATCAATATCCAATCTAAGCTGATCTAAACGCTGAATTATCCCTCTTCCCCTATTCATAATTTTTAGAATGCGATACACGAGGTGGGCGCGCAGGACCGACACGCGGGAAAACGCCTTTTGCGTGCGTATTCACCATGTGGAAACGCGTCTAAACTTGGCTTTTTAAAGCGGCGCCGCGAGCCCAGGTGGTGCTAGTATCACCACCTGGGTTCACCAAACGAGTACTCTCATATGACCGATAAGCCGACCATATTTCTTTGTTCCTGTGACAACAGCCAAAAGATTGATGTTAAAGGCATTGCCAAGGCTCTCGGGCTCGAAACTCCACCCATGATCTACGAACAGCTTTGCCGTTCCCAGATTGAGGCTCTGACTTCACCTGCGGCGGCGGGGAAACAAGCGACAATCTGTTGCACACAAGAAGCCCCCGTTCTTTTAGAAGCTTGGGCTGAGGCCGCGGGCAACGACACGTCTCCGACGTTCGTCAATATCCGCGAGAACGCTGGCTGGTCGGAAGAAGGCCCCAAATCGGCGGCTAAAATGGCGGCCCTGATTGCCGAGAGCCGCGTCGAGGTTGCAGGCGCGACCATCGTCGCCATGAACTCCGACGGACGGACACTGATCTTGGGCCATGACGATACGGCACTGGAAGCCGCCAAGCGTCTAGCCCAACACTTGGACGTCACGGTGGTGCTGACCAAAGCCGACGGCATTCTGCCCCCTGCTTTTGGCGACGTCCCGGTGTTTACGGGTAATGTGACGCGCGCTGTCGGACACCTAGGCGACTTCACACTCAGCATCGAAGGGCTCGCCACCCTGGACCCGAGTTCGCGCGACGGAGCACGTTTCTTAAGCGCACGTACGGGGGTCGAGCAGCTGGATGCGGATATCTTGATTGATCTGCGCGGGACCCCGGCGCTGTTTCCCGCGCCCGAAAAACGTGACGGCTACCTGCGCGCCGATCCCAGCAATCCTGCCGCAGTCGAACGCACCTTGTTCAACGCGCTCAACTTGGTCGGTGAATTTGAAAAACCCCGTTACGTCACCCATGCCGCCGCCGCGTGCGCCCATGCGCGCAACACCATCGTGGCCTGTAGCCGTTGTATAGACGCCTGCCCGACGTCGGCGATCCAACCCGATGGCGACCACGTCATCATTGATCCGTATATCTGTGCGGGCTGCGGCGAATGCGCCGCCGTTTGCCCAACCGGCGCCAACAGTTATCAACACCCTTCGCTCCAGGGTGTTATGACGCGTGCCAAAGCCCTGCTCGAAACCTTCCGTGAAGGCGGTGGAACTGCGCCCGTGTTGTTGATGGCCGATGCCACTTACGGCGCCGAAGTGGTTTCGATGATGGCGCGGTTCGGGCGCGGCCTACCGGCCCGGGTTCTGCCTTTCACGCTCAACACCATCACAAGCATTGGTCTGGACACGTTGTTAAGCCTCATGGCCCATGGAACAAGCCGTGCGCTTATTCTGGCCAACCCGGCCCAGCGCGATGAGCTTGCGGCGCTGCAAGAACAAGTGACATACGCGAACGTCATCTTAGAAGGTTTGGGCTATGGCGCGGATCGAATCGCCGTGATCGAAGAGGCCGATCCAGATGCCGTTGAACATCGGCTGTGGTCTCTGCCCAAAGATCCCCCGGCACCCGCCAGTCTCTTCACTGTTTCAGGCAATAAGCGCGAAACCCTATCGATGGCGTTGAGCCATCTTCATGCCCAAGCGCCCAGCCCTCAAGACCGGGTCACCCTGCCGATGGGCGCGCCGTTCGGTGCGATCACCATCGATGAGAAGGCTTGCACCTTGTGCCTGTCGTGCACCAGCGCCTGCCCGGCATCGGCATTGAAAGACAACCCGGAACGACCCGAGTTGCGCTTTCGTGAAAGTGCCTGCGTGCAGTGCGGCCTGTGCCAAAAGACCTGCCCGGAAAATGCCATCACGCTTGCCCCCGGTATCGACTTTAGTGGTGCGGCGCGCAATTTCTCGGTCTTAAAGTCGGAAGAACCTTTTGAATGCATCCGTTGCGCCAAGCCGTTCGGCACCAAGGCGTCCATCGAACGGATGGCCGAAAAACTGAAAGACCACGCGATGTTCAGCGGCCCCGGCGGCATGGACAAGCTGAAGATGTGTGAAAACTGCCGCGTCGAGGCGATGAGCAAAGAACAGCCCGATCCGTTCACCCTCGGCACATTGCCTGTCACCCGTACCACTGAAGATTACCTTCGCGAGCGCGAGGCCGCCAAGGCGAGCGAGGCGGATACCGGACCTAAAAATTGATCTGGGGGTTGATCTGGGGGGCGGCGCGCCTACTCGGCGGCGTTCGCTTCCTTGTAAACACCTGATGGCTTCACGTCAGTGAACTTGATGATGTAGTCGGCGATCGCCGGCACGTCATCGAGATCGAGCAGCGGAACGCTGATGCCGGCAATTTGATCGTCACTGGCTACCGCGACGATGGTGTCGTCGTCAGCGGCGATCAATGACTTTCCGGTCGCCGGGCGGCTGACTTCCATCTTTGGGTGTTTGTTGCGCTTGAAGCCTTCGATCAACAGTAAATCCACCGGATTCATCTGCGAAATCAAGAAATCCATATCCGGTTCCGGTTCATCACGTAACTCATGAACCAGCGCCCAACGGGAACCGGACGCAATCATGACTTCTTCCGCACCGGCTTCGCGGTGGCGATATGAATCCTTGCCCGGCTTATCCATGTCGAAATTATGATGGGTGTGTTTCATGGTCGAAACCTTGAAACCACGCTGCCTCAGCTCCGGCAACAACTTCACCAAAAGCTCTGTCTTGCCACTACCGCTCCAGCCAACGATCCCAAATATTTTCATGGCGTGTCCACCTTCACATTCCCGTCGGATTTATCATCCCGGGTTAATCATCTAAGTATTCAGCCAGAAGCTCCGTCAAGCCGAGAACAGGCATCTCCATCTCGTACTCATCGATGGCTTCTTCCAACACATTGCGGCAATTTCCACACGCGGTGACCATGGCGTCGGGCTTAACGTCATCCAACTGCCGCTTTTTGCTGCCGAAAGAGCGAATGCGCAATTCTTCCGCATTCGGGTTAGAGCTGACCCCGCCGCCGCCGCCGCAACAAATGTTGGCCGAACCGCTGGGACTCATCTCAACAAAGTTGCTCGACACTTGGTTCATCAGGTTGCGCGGTTCTTGAATGATACCGCCGCGTCGGACAATCTGGCAGGGATCGTGGAACGTCAGACGACGATCGTCTTTACCCTTGGTCACGATCCGACCTTCGGCACAAAGCTGGTCCAACAGCTCCAAGATGTGGATGACTTCGAACTTGTAGGTGCGCCCCACCAGGTTCGGTCCTTCCCAATTCAGGGCTGAATAGGCGTGACCACATTCAGGGCTGACAACATATTTAACACCCAGTTCCTCGGCCGCATCGACGACGCGACTGACGAGGGTTTTGGCAATCGCTTTGTCGCCCATTTGAATGCCGACATTGGTCGCTTCGTAGGCCTTGGTGGACATGGTCCAACTGACACCCGCCTTTTTGAAGATACGGGCCAGCGCGCCGATGACTTCGTAGAAGTTGAGAACTTCCATCGCCGACAAGATGACCATGTAATCGGCGCCGGGTTTGTCCAGCTCGATCGGAATGCCGGTTTCTACCGATTGCTCGGCAACGATCTTTTTAAAGGTTTCGGGTTTGATGCCCAACGGGCTGCCCGTTTCCAATGCACGTCCAGCAGCACCGGTCAAACCTTCGGGAACGGTTTCTGCGGCGACGAAGCCTTCACGCGTTTTGCGCACCAGTGCGGCAATGTCGATGCCCATGGGGCACACGATGGTGCAGCGTCCGCACAGGGTGCAGCTGTCATAAATCAAATCCGACCATTCATTGAGGTCGTCTTGGGTCAGCTCTGCTGGCACCAAACCGAATAACTTTTTGATCGGCGCCAACGGGTCTTTGTGACGTTTGTAGGCGCGGCGCATGAGGTCCAGTTTGTAGACCGGAGTATAACGAACATCGCCGGTGTTTTCGTAGAAGTGGCACGCTTCAGCGCACTGCCCACAATGCACGCATGCATCCAGGTAACTGGCGGCTGATGCATCGATATTGGCAACCATAGTCTCGATAGCGGTGGAAATGCTCATGGCACAATCCCTCTGCGGCCAAAGAATGCCCCTGTGTAACCGCGGCTAAACATGAACGTCACGGCGTGCATCAAGCGGCTAAACGGGAAGTAGATCAGCCACAAATCAACCAGCAACATATGCGTTGCCCGAAGCGCCTCATTGGCTTCTTGCAGCGCCATGCAGCCCGTCAGCATAACCAAGAACGTCAGCCACGTTCCGACGTGGTCGTCGCGGTCGGAAATTTTGATCATCACGGGGTCGGAAATTCTCCGCACCCACAGCAAGATCAGGCCTGCGAAAGCAAACTGTGCGGCAACCACAAAGCCCCAGTACGGAAGCGACGGCCACTCGATGCTGAGGATGTTGTTTTGCGCGAACGTCACATGCGGTGCGGCAAACAACATCAGGACAAACAGCCCGATATGGAACATGTAGCCCGCCACCAAATGGTAGATGGTGCGAAAGGTAAACCCGCCATGGGGCACGAAGTGGAGAAATTGCGCTTTCAACGCGCCGACAGATGCGGAAGCGCGCGGGATCGACAAGTCGGCCTTACGGCCCAACAGCAAGATCCCCACGATCTTCCACACCGCGCCGATCACGAACACCGAAGCGCCAAGGTACCAAAGCGGTCCTTCAACGATTTCTAGAAAGGTCACGCGCCATCTCCTTCAAATCAACACCGTACTGACGACGAAACATCATGCGGATTCCGCCTTCTTAGCCGCCAAAACAGCGTCTGGAGCACCCTCAACGACATGCTCTTTGGTGATTTCTTGTTCGGCCCACCAGCGATGATGTTCCAGGCCCCAGGTTTCATCGACGTAACCAAGCGTCATGCTATCGAGTGCGCCTTCAACCCCCCAAATGCCCAAGTAAATGTGGCCAATGGAGGCCGCAATCACAACCACCGCCGCGACCGCGTGGACAATCTGGGACAATTGCATGCCTTGAACATCGTCCAAAAGCGTCGGAAAAATCAGAAACACGCCGGACAATGCAAGCCCACTGCCGGCAAAGGCCAACAGCCAGTACCATGATTTTTCGCCCAGATTGTATTTCCACGACGGCGGATGGTGCTTGGAAAAGAAGCCGCCTTTCAGCGCCCACACGAAATCGCCTTTTTGAAAGACGTTATCTTTGAGAAAGATCACCAGCATAAAGGCCAAAGCGACGATGAAGATCGGCCCCAACAAATTGTGCGCCTGTAGGCTGGCATTGGCGATGGCGCCAAGCGCGTCGGCCCCGATGATCGGCTTAAGCAAAAAGCGCCCGAAAAGGATCACCAATCCGGACAAGCCCAACAATATAAACAAGCACGCGACGAACCAATGCACCCAACGTTCCGCCTGGGAGAACCGGGGTATCACCCGTCCGGTACGCGGACCGTGAAGTTTAAACTTGCCGTAAACGATGGCAAAGCCCAACACACCGACCAATGAGATGCCCATCAGCACCCCACCCCACAAGACAAGGTTGTCCATGCGCAACTGTCGCCAGTCCTCGCCATGACGATTGATCATCAGCGCTGATTTTTTATCGGGAATGGTCACTTTGCCGACGGTGCCGTGATTGATACCCCGCCACAGATCAGCATCTGAGCGATTGCCCATCGCCTGTCCCGGAACGTTTCCATCAGTGGGCGCGGCGTCGGTGATCGGGGGACGCACGGAGGATGAAGCCTGCGCCTGGGCTGGGTCTGCCGACAAGCCCCACAGCACAAGGCCGCAGAAGCCGATCATTACCACCAGACGCGCAATCGAGATGACTCGCATAGTCGCTTTTCCTGTAGTTTTCGACGGTCAAATTTCCATCTGGCGCCTCGCCCCGAACGGCGAGGCGAGGCACGCAGAAAGAAATATTATTCGGCTTTTTGGCTGTAGGCTGTACCCCAGCCCCAAGCACCGCTGCCGAAGCCGCGCGACACGACCCGCTGACGATAGATGTCGGAAACCATGTCCCCGTCACCCGCCAAAAGCGCCTTGGTCGAGCACATTTCCGCACACAACGGAAGCTTGCCTTCGGAAAGACGGTTGCCGCCATATTTCTGGAACTCAGCCGCAGAGCCATCTTCTTCCGGGCCACCGTTACAGAAGGTACACTTATCCATCTTGCCGCGCGAACCGAAGCTGCCGTCCTTGGGAAACTGCGGTGCGCCGAACGGACAAGCGAAGAAGCAATAACCACACCCGATGCAGAGATCTTTCGAGTGCAAAACAACGCCGTCTTCGGTGGTGTAAATGCAATCCACCGGACAGACCGCCACACAAGGCGCGTCGGAACAATGCATACAGGCGACCGACACCGAGCGCTCGCCCGGTTTACCGTCATTGATGGTCACCACCCGGCGGCGATTGACGCCCCACGGAACTTCGTTTTCGTTCTTACAAGCCGTAACGCAGCCATTGCATTCAATGCAGCGTTCGGAATCGAGAAGAAATTTCATGCGTGCCATTTTATTTCTCCCTCACCTTACGCTGATTCAATGCGACACAGTGTCGCTTTGGTTTCTTGCATTTGCGTCACGGAATCGTAACCGTAGGTACCGCACATATTCGCGGCTTCGCCCAAGACAATAGGATCGGCACCCGGCGGGTATTTTCCGCGCAAGTCTTTGCCTTGCCACCAGCCACCGAAGTGGAATGGCATAAAGACGACGCCCGCCGCGACACGATCAGTCACCATGGCTTTCACCAACACCTTGCCGCCTTCCGGACTGTGCACCCACATGTCGGCGCCATCGCGAATGTTCGCATCGTTGGCGTCCTTAATGTTGACTTCACAGAACATGTCTTGCTGCAATTCAGCCAGCCACTTGTTGGAACGACTTTCGTCGCCGCCGCCTTCGTATTCCACCAAACGCCCGGTGGTCAGAACCGTCGGGAAATTTTTGGAGTGATCGACCTTTTGGATCGATTCAAACATCGTCGGCAGACGATATTTTTTCGTATCCTTATACGTGCCGTACTGCGGCAACAAATCACGGCGCGGCGTGTACAACGGTTCGCGATGCACCGGAACCGGATCGGGGAAGGTCCACACAAACGTGCGGGCCTTGGCGTTTCCGAACGGTGCACAACCGTGCTTGATGGCGACCCGCTGGATACCGCCGGACAAATCCGTCTTCCAGTTGGTCTTATCGCCGGCAACCTTTTCGATGCTGGCGCGTTCTTTAGCCGTGAGATCCTTATCCCAGCCCAATTTCTTGAGCATGGCCATGGTGAACTCAGGATAACCATCCTTGATTTCCGAACCGACCGAATAGGACCCTTCGGCAAGCAGGTTTTCGCCGTCTTTTTCGACGCCGTAACGGGCCCGGAAGGTCAAGCCGCCCTCGGCAATCGATTTGGACGGATCATACAAGATCGGCGTACCCGGATGGCCCATTTCAGGCGTACCCCAACACGGCCACGGAAGACCGTAGTACTCACCATCGCAAGGACCACCCGTCGCTTTCAAGGTGATGTGATCGAAGGTGTGCTTGTACTCCAGCTGCTTTTTCAAGCGCTCCGGTGACTGACCGGTGTAACCGATGGTCCACAAGCCGCTGTTAAATTCACGGGTGATGTCTTCAATAATGGGTTCTTCGCCATTAAATTTGATCTGCTTGAAGAACTCATCCGCAAAGCCCAACTTCTTGGCGAACTTTGCCATGATGGTGTGATCGGGCAAGGATTCGTACATCGGATCGACGACTTTTTCGCGCCACTGGAGCGAACGGTTCGACGCGGTGACAGAGCCATACGTTTCAAACTGCGTTGCGGCAGGCAGGACATAAACGCCATCGGTGCGATCGGGAATAACCGAAGCAAACGTCGGCACCGGATCGATCACCACCATGGTGTCGAGCTTTTCCATTGCCTTTTTCATTTCCGGCAAACGCGTTTGTGAGTTCACCGCGTGACCCCACAAAACCATCACCCGGACATTGTCGGGCTGATCCATGTTGGCTTTGTCTTCCAACACGCCATCAATCCAGCGCGAAACGGGAATACCCGCCGACTGCATCAATTTTTCAGACGCGAAACGACCCTTCATATAGTCGTAATCGACATCCCAGACCCGTGACCAGTGCTTCCATGCACCAGCGGACAGACCGTAGTAGCCGGGCAAGGAATGCGACAAAACACACATGTCCGTCGCGCCTTGGACGTTGTCGTGGCCGCGGAAAATGTTGGTGCCGCCACCGGCTTTGCCCATGTTGCCAAGCGCCAACTGCAAGATGCAGTACGCGCGGGTGTTGTTGTTGCCATTGTGATGCTGAGTACCACCCATGCACCAAACCAAGGTGCCGGGACGATTGCCCGCCATCAGACGGGCGACTCGCTTGAGCTGTTCACCCGGAACACCCGTGACCCGTTCGGTTTCTTCCGGCGTCCACTGGGCGACTTCTTTACGAATACGGTCCAGACCCCAGACGCGTTCGCTGATGAACTCTTTGTCTTCCCAGTTGTTGTCGAAGATATGCCACAAGATGCCCCAGATCAGCGGAACGTCGGTACCGGGACGCATGCGCACGAATTCGTCTGCATGTGCCGCTGTGCGGGTAAAGCGTGGATCGCACACGATCAAAGGCGCGTTGTTTTCTTCCTTGGCGCGTAAGATGTGCTGAACCGCGACAGGGTGCGCTTCGGCTGGGTTGGAGCCGATCAAAAAGATCGACTTGGCGTTGCGGATATCGTTGAACGAGTTGGTCATCGCGCCATAGCCCCAGGTGTTGGCAACACCGGCAACCGTGGTCGAGTGACAGATACGCGCTTGGTGATCGCCGTTGTTGGACCCCCAGAAGGCGTAGAATTTACGGAACAGGTAGGCTTGCTCGTTAGAGAACTTCGCCGAGCCCAGCCAGTAAACGGAATCCGGACCGGACTGCTTGCGCACCTCCAACATTTTATCGCCAAGCTCGTCGATGGCGGTCTCCCAGGAAATCCGCTTCCACTTTCCGCCTTCCAACTTCATCGGATAGCGCAGGCGACGTTCATTGTGCGCATGTTCGCGAACCGACGCGCCTTTGGCGCAGTGACCGCCGATGTTAAACGGGCTGTCGAAGTCGGGCTCTTGTCCCGTCCATACACCGTTCTCGACTTCCGCTTTAATACCGCAACCGACCGAACAGTGAGTACACACGGAAGACTTAATTTCAGCACCGCTTTTGGGTTCAGCCGCATTGGCCTTGCTGACCGCGCCCAATGGCAGAACGCCCGCCAGGGCGGCGCCACCGGCGGCAAGCCCGGAGCCTTTCAGGAAGGAGCGGCGATTGACGGCGCCACCCATGTTCTTCGAAAGCGCTTTCTTAAGCCGCGGAGCCGCAGCCGAGCGTGTGGATTTTTTGGTGAGCATGTCTGCGTCCTTCCTTAAAACTTAGCCGCTTCGTAATAGGCTCGTACGTGGTCCGTCTCGCGGTAGCCGGAGGCATCTTTTGCTTCCACACTTTTCGCTTCGGCTTCATCTGCCACAACGACACTGATCGCCGCAGCAACACTCGCGACACCTGCGCCCTTTAGAAACGCGCGCCGGGACTTCACAGCCTTGTCTTCGTTTTGCTCAGTCTTTTGCTTAGACATTGTCGTCTCCCTTTCGAAACGGCCTCAAACCCAAAATCACAAATTCATGACTTTCCCAACGCCTATGCGGCAATCGTAAAAGCCTCTTGTTCTATTTCCATCAGTAGCCTGCCGATGGTGCCGACAGGGCGGAAGAACTTGGAGTTTTCCGCCGTCTCTAAATTTTCAAAAAAACCCGAAGCCCAAGGCGCCACATGCTTGTCGTAGAAAGCATTCTGCACACTCAAAGACTTCGCCTCGCCCTCAACACCAACGATCAACTCGTGCATAACATTCATCAAAAATGCAATGTGATCTTCAGGCTCAGACGTAACCCCAGACCGCGACAATCCCAAACGGGTGAGGTCTTCGCGCAATAAGCCCAAAGGCTTGTCGTAGATAAATCCGGTCAAATAGAAGCTGGCATACGGATGCAATTCCCCGCCCGCCCCATGACCGTAGAACAGGCGCGTGAATTCATCTTCGATGTCTTCGGGTGCGGTGGTGCGCGCCAATTCAGCCAGGCTTGACATGGCAACGCCAAGGGGACTTTCGTCACCTTCCAAACCTTTAAAAATTTCAAGAATTTCAGCAGAGGGCGGCGCCAGCAAAGCCGATGTCAGCAAGCCATAGAAATTAGCGCGCAGCAGGTCTTCTTCCGCGACAGCAACGGCATCGCCCTCGTCGTTAAATTCAGTTTTTTCGTGCAAAGGTTGAATATCTGTCATGCCCCTGATCCCAGCTCAGCCCCACGTACTTCAGTGAGGACAAAAGCTTACCCCTTATATTTACTGCTGGGATTAGAACACTTTTAGTTCATATCTTTCAACCAGTTCTAATTTGCATACCAGCGAAATCGTCCATTTTAGGGCACCAGAAACATTAGAGAATTGAGATGTTCATTGGCTACCAAGGCCTCGCGCAATACCCGCCCAATTAGGTGGGTTTTAATAATTCCGCATTGTGGAATTCCGGCGCGTCACTTTCGTCCGTCAATTCCGCTTCCGCCTGGAGGTCGGAGGTCAAAATTTCATCATCTTGGACTTTTTCACCGGACTCGTCGTCCCGCGCCGGGGCGTCCTCGGCGATCACATCATCGTCAATTTGACCTTCATCGCCATCGCCGGTTTCATCAGCGGTTTTATCGACCATTTCACCATCGGCTTCATCGTCGATTTCATCGTCGGCCGTGACGTAGCCCTTGCCCACTTGGTAGGCGGTTTTCACCACCTCGCTCACCATGCCGACCATGGAAAAATCTTCGTCATAATCATTCAGGCCATCGATGTTGGCCAACACAGGATCGGAGCGCCACAGTTTGCGCATCGCCATTTTGGCTAAATCCGCGGGCACGTTTTCACCCAGGAAACCCGTGTAATCGGAATCAGCATCCAGCGTGTCCACGTCAGGCAGGTCAGCGAGGTCCGTCGGCGGCGGCGCGACGACCTCGACGGTTTCGTCGCCATCTACAGGGGCCTCTCCCGCGGCGGGCTCATTTTCAGCCTGTGGTGCATCCACGTCCGTGCCTGCGCCTGCGTCCGTGCGCGCATCCATTTTGCGCGTCGACCAGCGTTGCAAGAAACCTTTATCATCAAGCTTATCCGCCATTTCGCGACCTCGAGAAGGAATCCGTGCCACGTCCGGTGGCACTGTCGGATTTACGTTTTTGTTTGCGCTTTTTAAAGGGTTGGTCGACGTGGAAGGCCTCGACAAAAACGCCCGCCCACGCGATCAAACTTTCCGGCATCGCCACGGCGTCCACAATCATCTCGCCGCTTTCGGTGTAATCTTCGGCCTCATAGGGGCTGAGGGTCGCCAAAAATGGCACCACGTCCGGCTCATCGTCATCTTCGCCAGGGCGCAAAACGATATAGACTGCCGGGGTCGGCTGGGACAAATTCATCTTGTAGCCCTCGGTCTCCCCCTTGAACAATTCAATCTCGAGACTGCCGGCAAAGTAACGCCCCCAACCTTCGCCTTGATCCAAAAGTTTCCAACTCAAATCCTCGGATGCGCCAATCAACGCCTCAACGGGTCGCCATGTGGCCTCAGCCCACGGGTTGGCGCTGTCTTTACGCTCCACCACAATGCCAATGCGCGATGTATGCGGGATGTTTTGTTTATCAGTCATATTTGCGATCTCATAAGTTCAGCACCTCAGCCGCACGAGCCAAGTCATCCGGCGCATTGATATTTAAAAACGGGTCAAAGTCCGTCACCGCGAAGTCCACATGGGCGACCTTATACTGGGCCGTAAACCGATCAATTTTGCGGATGTCTTCATCGACCAAGGCCCTGCGCAAATCATCCGCAATACCAACAGGCCACAACGCAATGACGGGATGCGTGCGTCCCGCTGACATGGCGCAGGCCATATCTGCACCTTGCGCACTTATGGCATCGAGCATCCGCGACACCAAATCTGTTGGCATCGCCGGAGCATCGGTGGGGAAGCTGGCGACCCAAGCTGCATCCGGCGCATGGACGCGCACCCATTCCAGTGCGGTCAAGATCCCTGCCAAAGGTCCGGCATAGCCTTCCACGACATCTGCGACCACATCCAACTCATAGCTTTGAAAGCGATCCGGCGCGCCATTGGCGTTCAGGATCAAACGATCCACCTGAGGCTGGACACGCTCAATAACATGGTCCAAAAGCGGTTTGCCGCTGAGTTCGATCAAGCATTTATCACCTCCACCGAACCGCCGCGCCAAGCCACCAGCCAACAACACGCCAATAACCGACTTGCCCATGCCTTCAGGTATCCTTTTCGTCTTTGGCGAGTTCATCTTTGTTGGGCGCATCGAAGACAATCCGATCTTCGCCAGACAAAGCCACAAATCGCTGCCCCCGGGCTCGGCCAATTAAGATCACGCCAGCTTTTCGCGCCAAATCCACGCCCCAGGCCGTGAACCCTGACCGCGATACCAAAGCCGGGATGCCCATCTGCACCGTCTTGATCACCATTTCCGACGTCAACCGCCCAGTGGTGTAGAAAATCTTGTCGCCGCCGGACACCCCTTGCATGAACATCCAGCCGGCAATCTTATCGACCGCGTTATGGCGCCCCACGTCTTCCATATACACCAGCGGCCGGTCATGTTCGCACAGCACACAGCCGTGAATGGCCCCGGCCTTCAGATACAGGCTGGGGGCCATGTTGATGGCCTTGATCAAGGGGTACAGTTGGCTGGTGCGAATTTCAACATCCGCAGGCAGCTGCACCGTATCAAATGTTTCCATAACATCGCCAAACACGGTACCCTGGGCACAGCCCGAGGTCAGGGTTTTTTTCTTCAGCTTGTCTTCAAAGTCCGTATCCTTGGCCGTGCGGACAACGATGGTATTGATATCATCGTCATAATCGATGCCGGTGATTTCATCATCATCGTGAAGCATGTTCTGATTGCGCAGGTAACCCACCGCCAAATAATCAGGATAGTCGCCAATGGTCATCATGGTGACGATTTCGCGGCTGTTCAAAAACAGCGTCAGCGGCCTTTCCACCGACACCGAGGTCGTCACCTTCTCCCCATTCTGGTCAATCCCACGAACCTCAGCCGTCAGTCGAGGGTCATCCGGGTTTGGCTCGACCAACAAGGGAGAGGCATTATTTTTTTTGGTAGCGTCAGTCATGTTCGTTCACATTTGTTATTGCGCAGCGCCCACATGATTAGGGACACTTCGCCCAATAGCAAACAGATTGTATCGCGGATCAATATCGCCCTTGTCATTTGGCCGATCCTCCCCAACTATGTTTGCAGTTGATGCAGACCACCTTGCTAAATCGCAAACGAAAAAGGCGCTCTAATGACTTCCGACAACAACCAAGACTCCGTTGGCGTACAGATCGCGAACCAGATCATTGACCTTGCCAACACCCGTCTTGAAAGCGGTGACACGGTCGAGGACATCGCTTCCGGCTTGCGCCACGCTGCCGCGAACTTCTCGGCCTATGCCTTTTTTCGTTCGGAAAAACTGCCCAAAGATCCCAATGATACGGTCGATACGTTCATCTCGTTCTTCGAGCACTATCTCGACGTCCACAAGCCCAAGGACGCGCCGGGGCAAGGTTTAACGGACCTCATCGAACAGGCAAAAAACCAGTTCAAACAATGAGACTAGCCCAACGCGAAATGGTCCCTGCAAGCCCACGGACGGACACCTTCAACACCGCTCAATGAAACTCACTCGGCTCCCTCCCATTTACGTTTCATCCCGCTTCCACACGACTTCCACGCAAAGAATAACGGCTTAACCATTTCCGGATAATCCGTTGATATTGTTGGTTACGGGGGTTGGGTTCATTCAAGCTCCTACAAAAAGCTGTCTGGCGATAATGACCTGCTCCCCTAAACGCCCTCATTCATAAGTTAGCCCGTTCAGGCTCGAATGTGGTCGTTCAATATTGTAGTCGGCTCTCCAATCTTCGATCACCTTGCGGGCATGGCTGTAGCTGGTGAACAGGTGTTCGTTCAAGCATTCGTCACGCAGTCGTCCATTGAAGCTTTCGACGAAGCCGTTCTGCATCGGATTGCCAGGTTGGATGTAATGCCATTCGACACGACGGTCTTGTTGCCATTGCAGGATGGCATTTGAAGTCCGTTCGGCTCCGTTATCGCTAACCACCATGCAGGGCCGTCAGGCGTTCCTCTTTGTACAGCCGATAGAGCTTTTTCCAGTTCATTTCGACACCTTCGCGCTTGAGCAAAATATGTAGGCGGCGATAACCAAATCGGCGGCGCTGTGACGCCAGTTCCCGCAGGCGTTTGCACACACAACACCTTCGTATTGTAGAAAATAAATATTTTATACACTTATAAGGGATGATTAAGTCTCAAAACTAGGGGCTGTTGATGTCGATTTCTCAAGTCACCGCATGGGATGGCGTCGCTAAGGCTGATTCGCGCATATCTGGTTCTAAAATGTTATTTCGTGAAAGCGTCGTAAAAGTCGGTCTTTCAGCACCCATCACGCCCACACCCCAGACATGACATAACCTCAAGGTTTCCCTTGGGGCTTCTTTGGTGGGCACGCCCACGAACACATTGTGTTCGCTCAACTTATGTCCGGTTGGCCGAACAAAAAACCCAGACCTTTAGGGGCTGGGTTGTTGTGGTGGGCACGACTGGGATTGAACCAGTGCCCGCTGGATTGTGCAAAAGACTATGTTAATGATTAATTTGGCGGTTCTTTTGGAAAAACTGAATTTTAGTTAGCTAATTCCAAATCCAAAATCCCTTTTTGTTCCCAGAACCAACTGTTTGCCTGCAGTGACTGTTCCTGAATTGCGGCCCTGTTTGTATCGACGATGTCATAATTTTGCACAAGACGTTGAACTACACTTCCATCAATAGCGCCATCAGCCACCATTTCAGCCAGAATATTGAGAATTTCCGTTTTCCCCATTCCTCTTCTGTAGGGGCGATCTTCCGAGAGAGCCGTAAAAATGTCGGCCACGGCCAATATCCGCGCGCCCAGGGTCATTTCATCACCTTTTTGGTGGAACGGATATCCGGAACCATCAAGTCGCTCGTGATGGGACGCCGCCCAAACTTTTACCTTAACCATACCCGGGATAGGATCCAGGACTGAATAGGTATAGTAGGCATGGCTCTGCATGATATTCCATTCTTCGTCAGAAAGCTTTATCGGCTTTTCGATGATTTTCGTAGGCACCACCAGCTTTCCGATATCATGCAGATAGCCTGCAACTTCAATCAACACCTGGTCTTCATACGAAAAACCGCTCAAACGGGCCAAGGCGGCTGCCGACGCAGCAACACCACTGGAATGGGTTGCCGTAAAATTGCTTCGGGAGTCGATTATTCGTGAGAAGAGTTTTGAAAAACTCAGGAGATCGCCAAGTTCAAGACTCAGTGAATGCAGCGCAGGTAATGAGGTGAGCGCCTTGTCAATATTGCGGGGGCTTAGATCAAGCCATAGCGCTTCATTGGCGGAGATTTTCATAAAGGCATCAACACATTCGGGAACAAATTGATCACCTGATTTTGCCGAGACAGTGTCTGCAATGGATTGAACCTGCCCAAGAATATGTTTATCCGGATTCAAAAGAGTGCAGATGTTGTCGGCCAAATGAATAATATGGCTTCCGATGGGCACAGTTTCGCCTCGGGCGAGAACGCCCTCACCTTGGTTCCATAGAACATGATGATGGCGTACGATATCGGCTAGCTTTTCAAACTGTGCGAAGGTTCCCAACAACATGTGCCCAAGCTCAGCATGTTCGAAACCGTTATGGGTTTCGAAATCAAGAATGTTAACGTGGTCACTTAATGCGATCGAACCGATGTCGTGAATAAGGCCCGCCATAAAGATTTCATTTATCTCGTCCTTATCAAGCCCACACGCACTGGCAATCCGGTAGGAGAGATAGGCGACTGCCTTGTTGTGGGAGGAAAGCTCTTGATCCACCAAATCAATGGCGGTCGCAAGCGACATGAACATTTCCATCATATTGACATGAATATTGGTGTTCTTAGCTGGCATTATTTTCATATCCTATCCATGCATAATATATAGCGGGCCCAGCTAAACAGCCCATCTGCGTTCTGACCAACTGTCTTAATTGTGCTAACTGGTCTGATGTTTCACAGTTATCAAAATACGATTTAAATTCATTCCAAAAGTAGACCGGAATAAGCCTTTGGGATACCACTAAATTTTGGCTCTTCGACGCCACAAGTGGAGTACGAGAGATCAGCGAGGGTGCCACGATTTATGTCGGAGACGTCCCCGAGGACGTCGGGACCAACAACTGCGCCAAAGCTGCGCAAGCCATCGATGCGTATTTCGAGAAGCTTCAACGCCTCACGAACACATTACTCGCGCCATAACGCCACGCCTTTTTGGGGTGCACTACTTCTTTACGAGTTCACCAGTTGCTGGGTCGATGCTGTAGTCAGCTAATGATCTCTTATAACCCGCCCTCTGGCCTATATCAGCAACCCGGGCCGCATCTATCAACGGACAGGGCACCCCTGCACGACCCTGTGCCCAAGAGGAAATTCCGGGTACTGAATTGCGCAGTCCATCAGAATCGTTCTCACGGCTGGAAATGAGTTTTTGGTGCCTTCTTCGATGAGGTCAGAAGGCAACGAAACGCCATCATCCAACTTGGTAAGCTGAACGCACCTGTTGAAATCCATGCGCTGCTTGAGAACGTGCTCCTATCCTACGAACACCTTTACCCTGGTCAAAACTGGGCAGAACAGCACCTCCAGTGTCTTGAGAATGATCGCTTATCAGCAGCGTATTCCTCCAATCATGTTGGTTACGCAATATTGCGCGAATTCGAAATAGCCACGGATATCCTGACACCTGCTCAACAAAAACGTTTCTTCGGGCTTACCAAAGCACGGCGTTATCTACGCCCACACTGCTGGCTAGAAGCCCGAGATTCTGGTGCGTATATTCCGTTCGCTCAACTTGCTCCTAACGCGCCGTCCGCGAAGACAGTAACCTGCGTTGCCTGTGGCAAAAGCACTGCGGTGGTGCGAGAGAACTGTCCTGCCAAAGGGTGCAAATCGAATGTCATTTGTGCTGATCCAGAGTGGGGTAAGATGTGCTTGGTTTGCGGCGAAGACAACAACTAGAGACTCCAGACACCCAGGGTTCGTGAAAGCTTCGTGAAAGTCGGGGATTTCGACGACGACCGGAAGAGGCCTAGAAACGACAAAACCCCAAGGTTTCCCTTGGGGTTTTGATGGTGGGCACGACTGGGATTGAACCAGTGACCCCCTCGATGTCAACGAGGTGCTCTCCCGCTGAGCTACGC
>Ga0316204_10003532_pt1 | contig 30843 bp, 34 predicted proteins | sample 6monrhotite_MG_2_FD_205661 | JGI IMG/M metagenome (GOLD analysis project Ga0316204, IMG submission 205661) | Microbial mat bacterial communities from mineral coupon in-situ incubated in ocean water Damariscotta River, Maine, United States -... | ecosystem: Environmental > Aquatic > Marine >...
TATGCACCATTGTTGATGACGGAACCTTGGAAAATCGCCGAGGTTCCTTAAATATCGATGATGAAGGTACGCCAACACAATGCACTACGTTGATAGAAAATGGCGTATTAACAGGTTATATGCAAGACAAGATGAATGCCGGATTGATGGGAGTGGCCTCGACAGGTAATGGTCGTCGTGAAAGTTATGCGCATTTGCCGATGCCGCGTATGACCAACACCTATATGCTGGCAGGTGAGAGTAGCCCAGAAGAAATTATTGCATCGGTTGAGAAAGGCTTGTATGCCGTCAACTTTGGCGGTGGCCAAGTGGATATCACCTCTGGCAAGTTTGTTTTCTCCGCCAGCGAAGCTTATTGGGTGGAAAATGGCGAAATTAAATATCCGGTCAAAGGCGCTACCCTGATTGGCAATGGCCCTGAGGCGATGAAGCGTGTATCAATGGTTGGCAATGATCTAGCCTTAGATGCAGGCGTTGGTGTTTGTGGTAAGGACGGCCAGAGTGTACCCGTTGGGGTAGGCCAGCCGTCCTTGAGAATTGATGGCTTGACTGTCGGCGGAACGAGCGCCTAATCAGCCTTGTTCGTCATGAGTCTCGACGGTTTCTCGCAATAGTTTGAACAAGGCGCGAGATGACTTCGGTGCTTGTTTTTTTGCCAGCTCCTTAACCGCGTTGCTCATTAATTGGCGCAGCCGCTGGCGATCAGCCTCGGGGTATTGGGTGATGAATTGGGTGAGTGCGTCTTGGCCGTTTTCGCCTAATAGTTGTTCGCGCCAACGCTCAAGTTGATGAAAGCGAGCTGATGATTCATCACTTGCTTGCTTGAGGGCATCGAGCGCTATGCGAATCGGTTCAGGGTCGACGTCGCGAATGATTTTGCCAATGTATTGCTGTTGGCGCTTGAGCGCACCGTGACTTTTGAGTCGACGAGCTTCTGCCAGGGCATCCGCAAGGGTGTCGGGCAGGGGGATTTTAGCCAGATCGTTGTCGGATAGTTTAATAAGTTCGGCACCGAGATCGCGTAGAGCATGCATTTCCCGCTTGATTTGGGATTTGCTGGGGCCGAAGTTTTCTTCGGAATCATCGTATTTATTGTATTTGTCGTGGGACATGGATCTAGATATCTATTGTGGTAAACGACACAATTTAACCTAAAACAGGTCGCGAGACATCAACGATGTGTTCGAGCAGGCCAGTTTATTTGTAAGGTAAGCAGTGATGGCACAGACGCCGGTAGTAAAAAGTTCAAGTTTGACCCAGGCACAATTGGAAAGCTTAGTGAGTGATTTGTTGGGCGAAGCGAAGAGCCAAGGTGCAACAGCCGCTGAGGCTGCGGTGAGTGTGGAGTCCGGCTCATCGGTCTCCGTTCGTCTGGGGGATGTGGAAACAGTTGAGCACAATTTAGACAAAGGCCTGGGCGTGACGGTCTACGTTGGCCAGTCTAAAGGCTCTGCCAGCACCTCTGATTTTTCTCCAGCGGCTATTTGCGACACTGTGGCTGCGGCTTGTCGTATTGCCAAGTACACGGCTGATGACGAATATTCTGGCCTGGCTGATGCGGCCTTGATGGCGCAAGAGGTAAAGGATTTAGATTTGGCGCATGATTGGGACTTGTCGCCCGAGCAGGCGATCGATATTGCCTTGAATTGTGAGAGTGCTGCACGCGGGGCGGATAAACGCATCACGAACTCTGAAGGTGCGACGGTCTCATCCCATCAAGCATTTCGGGTTTATGGCAATAGCCATGGCTTTGTCGGTAGTTATGGTGGCACCCATCACAGCATTAGCTGTAGTGTGATTGCGAGTGAGGCTGAGGCTATGCAGCGTGATTATTGGTATACCGCCAGTCGTGTGCCCGCTAAGCTGGAAGCGGCTGAGGCGGTGGGGCTTAAGGCCGCTGAACGCACGGTGCGTCGCTTAGGGGCAAAACAAGTCGGCACTGGCGTGATGCCAGTGATATTTTCAGCCGATATTGCTAGTGGCTTGTTTTCCAGTTATTTATCGGCCATGCGCGGTGGTGCGCAGTATCGAGAGTCTTCATTTTTACTGGGTGCTGTAGATCAGAAAATTTTCCCTGAATTTATTAATATTTACGAACGTCCCCATTTATTACAAGGATCAAGCAGTTCATCGTTTGATCGTGAAGGTGTTGCCACTCAGGACCGAGATTTTGTCCGTAATGGGGTTGCTCAATCTTACGTGTTAGATAGCTACTCGGCTCGTCGTTTGGGTCTACAGACCACAGGCAATGCGGGTGGTCTGCGTAATGTCTTTATCGACTCGGGTGATTTAGGCTTTGCCGAGCTGTGCAAAGACATGGGCACGGGTTTGTTGATTACCGAAATGATGGGACAGGGCGTCAACATGGTGACGGGGGACTATTCTCGCGGCGCAGCAGGGTTTTGGATTGAAAATGGTGAAATTCAATATCCAGTCGAAGAGGTAACTGTTGCCGGTAACCTCAAAGATATGTTCTTAAATATTCAATCTGTCGGCACGGATGTTGATCGTCGTGGTAACGTGCAGTGTGGCTCGATTTTGATGGATGGTTTGATGGTTGCTGGCGAATAATGCCCGCTGTTACACGCTGTTACACGCTGATACAAAGAAAGACTTTGTTCTGAGCAGGGCTGTAATTACACTCTCCTCGTAGGGAGTGGCCTGCAGAAATTGGAAAAACTTGATCGCATGGATGATGTACTTGTTCGCATCCGCGACTTACATTTTAGTCGCGCTAGTCGAAAAATATTCAATGGCGTTGATCTCGATATTCGTCGAGGCCAAGTAACGGCCATTATGGGCCCTAGTGGCTCCGGTAAAACGACGCTCCTCAAGCTGATCGGTGGTCAGTTGCGACCCGAGCAAGGCACGATTGAAGTGCTAGGGCAAAATCTTGCCAAGCTTTCTCACTCCAAATTGTATGAATTACGCAAACGCATGGGCATGCTGTTTCAAAGTGGTGCCTTGCTGACGGACATTAGCGTATTTGACAATGTTGCTTTTCCTATTCGAGAACATAGCCAATTGCCTGAATCGATGGTGCGTGATCTTGTCTTGATGAAGCTAGAAGCGGTGGGTCTGCGCGGCGCTAAGGGTTTGATGCCGAGTGAGTTATCCGGCGGCATGGCGCGTCGAGTGGCCCTTGCCAGAGCGATTGCCCTAGATCCGACCATGATTATGTACGATGAGCCATTTACCGGCCAAGACCCGATCTCGATGGGGGTGTTAGTGCAATTGATACGTCGACTCAACGATGCCTTGGCCCTGACCAGCATTATCGTGTCTCATGACGTAGCGGAGACTTCCGCGATTTCTGATTATATTTACGTGCTATCCCAAGGTAAGGTGGTCGGCCATGGCTCGCCTGAGGCATTGAATCGCTCAGAGTCTGAGTGGGTGACGCAGTTTATTAAGGGTGAGCCTGATGGCCCCGTGCCGTTTCATTATCCCGCGCCCGACTATGCCCAAGAGTTGTTGGCGGGAGAATCTCAATGATCGCTTTATTGCGGAGTTTAGGTCGGCGGGCAATTGGTTTTTTTGAGCGATTGGGACGGGCCAACTTATTTTTAATTCAAGTCTTGGCGGGCTTGCCGAGCTTAATTCCTCGCATGGGGCTAGTCGTTCAGCAAGTCTATTCCGTCGGTGTCCTGTCTTTTCTTATCGTGGCCGTGGCGGGTTTGTTTGTTGGCATGGTGTTAGGTCTTCAAGGCTATAACACCTTGATTGATTTTGGTGCTGAAGAATCGCTAGGCGTGATGGTGGCGCTTTCCCTGGTTCGTGAATTAGGGCCGGTGGTGACGGCCTTATTGTTTGCTGGCCGCGCAGGCTCTGCCCTCACCGCCGAGATTGGCTTGATGAAAGCGACAGAACAACTGTCGGGTATGGAAATGATGGCGGTTGATCCGATCAAGCGCGTCATTGCCCCCCGCTTTCTCGCCGGATTTATCGCAATGCCACTATTGGCGGCTATATTCAGCGCTATTGGTATTTTTGGTGGCTACTTTGTTGGGGTGGCGCTGCTGGGTGTGGATGATGGCGCATTCTGGTCGCAAATACAAAGTCGTGTCGATTTCAACGAAGATATTGTTAATGGTGTGATTAAAAGCGTAGTGTTTGGTTTTGTTGCTGTTTGGATTGCTTTGTATGAAGGTTATGACGCCGTGCCGACCTCAGAAGGTGTGAGTCGAGCCACCACGCGCACCGTCGTGAATACCTCGCTGGCCGTACTGGCCTTGGATTTTGTGCTGACGGCATTAATGTTTGATTAATTGGCCGTTTGATTGCTAAAGGTAAGGGACTATGTGGAATAACAAAACAGTTGAAATTACCGTGGGTGTATTTGTTGCGGTGGGTTTAGCGGCTTTTTTTGTCTTGGCGATGCAGGTCAGTAACTTGAGTGCTTTTGCCAATGAAGATGGTTATTTGCTTGAGGCTCGTTTTGACAATATTGGGGGTCTGAAAACGCGCGCCGCAGTCACTATGGCAGGCGTGAAGGTGGGTCGAGTCGACTCCATTGGTTTTGATAATGAAACCTATGAAGCGGTGGTTCAACTAAAAATTAATCACCAGTACAACACACTGCCCAAGGATACCTCGGCCAGTATTTACACCTCGGGCTTGTTGGGCGAACAATATTTGTCATTAGAGCCGGGTGGCGATATGGAATACATGCTTGAAAACGATCGTTTTAAAATAACTCAGTCGGCGATGGTGTTAGAGGAGCTAATTGGTCAGTTTCTCTTTAACAAAGCAGCTGAAGGAGAAGATAAGTGAAACGCCTGGGTTTAGCGTTCATGCTGTGCTCAATGAGTGCGGTTGTTGCGGCTGAGGCCTTAACCTTAGAGCAGGCCATTGAGCGGGCATTAAATAGTGATCCGAGAATTGAAGAGCGCGAGCATTTGGTTGATGCTGCGCGAGCGCTAGAAAAACAAGTGTCAGCCCATCAAGGCTGGTTCTTGGAAGGGAATAGTTTTATTGCCTTAACGACGACGGCTGACGGTGGTTTTTTTAGTGAGGGTTCCTGTGCCGCGAATGACTGTAAGGTGAGTGATGATCGTTATAATATTAATGGCCTATCACCTTGGTTTTACCTACAGGTTGGATTGATTAAGCCTTTGTATACTTTCGGTAAAATTGAAAATTACAGTGCCGCCGCTAAAGCGAATACACGCATTAAAGGCCATGATGTGAGTTTGCAGCGAGGCAACACGGTACTTGACGTTAAGCGGGCCTATTACGGTTATTTGGCGGCAAGAGATGGACGTTTATTACTGACGGATGTTATCAAACGGCTTCAGTCTGCAACTGATTTAGTTCAGCAATGGTTGGATTCTGGCGAAGGTGATGTGTCCCTGTCCGACCTTTACGCACTACAAGCCGGTATGGCCATGGTGGCCAAGTATCAAGCACAGTCGCAAGCCCTGGAAAGGGTCGCCTTGGATGGTCTCAAAGTGGTGACGGGGCTTGGTTTGGCAGCTGAGCTAAGTGTCACGGCGCGACGATTACGGCCGCTGCCATTGCCTGATTATTCTCTTACGGTGTTGCAACAGCAGGCTCTGAAGCAGCGGCCAGAGATGGCTCAGTTAGAGGCGGGATTACAAGCCCGTCGAGCCCTGGTTGAAGCGAGTAAAGCAGAGGCTAAGCCGAATGTGTATGCGGGGTTAATGGGCGGCGTCTCGTATGCGCCAGGGCGAGAGTCGTTGGAGAGCCCCTACGTCTACGATCCTTTTCACGAGGCTGCATTGACGCCGGTATTAGGCCTTAAATGGTCTTGGGCCGGCAAAGTTGTTGACGCAAAAACAGAGGTGGCTGAGGCGGAGTTAAATGCGCTGATTTCAACGTCGTCACTGGCGCGGGCTGGCATTCCTTATCAGGTTGCAGAGCAATACCATAATATGGTGGGTAATGCTGAGGCCGTGGCGCAGCTTGAGCTGGCGAGTCGTTCGGCCCGTCGATGGATGATTGCCTCGTATACGGATTTTGAGGCGGGTCTAGAAAAGGCCGATAAGGTGATGGCGGCGTTCCAAGCCTATGTCCTGGCCTCTGCTGACTATTTGCAAACAACCTACCAATATAATATGCACGTTGCCCAGCTAGAGCAGGTGACGGGAGTGGCGCAATGAAAAAATTAATCATGGGGTTCTTATTAAGCGTTTGTTTAATGGGGCAGGCTGTGGCTGAAATAGATCCTCAATCCTTGGTTAAACAAACTTCTGAGAAAATATTAAGCCAACTTAAGGCTGAGCAAGCGCTGTTAAATGAAGAGCCAGGGCGAATTTACGAATTGGTGGATGAGGTGCTTCTGCCTCACTTTGATTTCGAGTACATGTCCCAAATGGTGTTGGCCAAATATTGGCGCCGAGCTTCCCAGGAAGAGCGGGTTGCCTTTACGGCAGAATTTCGTAATTTATTGGTGCGAACTTATGCCAAATCCTTAAATCAGTATGTCGATCAAGAAATCCTATTTTTGCCTTTTCGTGCGGGCAGAGATGAAAAACAAGCGACGGTGAAAACGGAAGTGGAGCAGCCTGGTAGTTTTCCGATTCCTATCGATTATCGTTTGCACTACAAAAATGAATCATGGCTATTGTTTGATGTGCTAATTGATGGCGTAAGCTTAGTCACTAATTATCGATCAAGCTTTGCCAAGGCGATTCGTCAAGAGGGAATACAGAGCTTGATTGACTCTTTAGCCAAGAAAAACCAGCAGGCACAAGGCTAATATGGACAATGAGCTGAGTTTTGAACGTAAAGATAACCGCTTGTGCCTAAAGGGCGTTTTGACGTTTGCGACAGTTCCCTCCTTGCTCCAGCAGCAAGATGCCTTACTCGCCTATGCTGAAGAGCTTGAGGTCGATCTTCAATTCCTGACGAAGAGTGATAGTGCCGGCATCGCCCTGCTTATTGCTTGGACTCGGCAGTTACGTAATGAGCAGCGCTCTATTACTTTTCTTAATGTGCCGAAACAGCTGCGAACGATGGCGCGGGTGAGCGGTTTAGAAAGCATTCTTCCCTTGGCTTAAGTCTAATTGGTGCTACATCGCGCAAGAGACTTACAAAAACCCCTGTTTGGCGGTATCCTATGCCGTTTCGGCGCACTGTAGGCTGTATGGTTAAGGGGCTTGATATGCCTACCGTACTTGTGGTTTTCGAATGCAGATAGATTTTTTGCCTTACCTAAGTAATCGCTCATGGATAAATTAGTTATTTCTGGTGGTGTTCCCCTGAATGGAGAGATTTGGATCTCCGGGGCGAAGAACGCCGCGCTGCCAATGTTGGCGGCAACCTTACTGGCCAGTGAGCCGGTAACGGTGCGCAACGTGCCGCATCTACAAGACATCACGACGACGCTGGAGCTTCTTGGGCGAATGGGCGTTTCGCTGACGGTTGACGAAAAACTCAATGTTGAAATAGACCCCACCACCATCACCGACTTTGTCGCGCCTTACGAATTGGTGAGCACGATGCGAGCCTCTATTTTGGTGCTTGGGCCATTATTGGCTCGATACGGTCGGGCGGATGTGTCCTTACCTGGTGGTTGTGCCATCGGTACCCGCCCCGTCAACCTGCATCTTGCGGGCTTAGAGGCGATGGGGGCAGAAATTACGGTTGAAGCGGGTTATATTCGCGCTCGTGCAGACCGACTCAAAGGCGCTCACCTATTTCTGGATATCGTGACGGTTACTGGCACCGAGAATTTAATGATGGCGGCCACCCTAGCGGATGGTGTGACAGTTATCGAAAACGCCGCGCGTGAACCGGAAGTGGTTGATTTGGCTGATTGTTTGAATGCTATGGGGGCTAAAATTACTGGTCACGGCACTGACACTATCACGATTGAAGGTGTTGAAAACCTGCATGGTACAGATTATTCGATTGTGCCTGACCGTATCGAGACAGGTACTTATCTTGTCGGCGCTGCTATTAGCCGTGGTCGCGTTAAATTAACTAATACACGCCCTAAATTACTCGATTCGGTGCTTGCCAAGTTACGAGAAGCTGGTGCCAAAATTGAATGTGGCGAAGACTGGATTGAGCTAGATATGGAAGGGCGTCGGCCCAAGGCGGTGGACATTCATACCGCCCCTTATCCGGCCTTCCCAACCGATATGCAGGCGCAGTTTACCGCGCTAAATGCCGTTGCTGACGGCACCGGCTCGATTTCTGAGACCGTGTTTGAAAATCGTTTTATGCACGTCCAAGAGCTTGTTCGTATGGGCGCAAATATCCGTGTCGAAGGTAATACTGCGATTGTTACGGGTGTTGAAAAGCTAACGGGTGCGCCCGTGATGGCGACAGATTTACGTGCCTCTGCGGGTTTAGTGCTTGCGGGTTTGATGGCAGAAGGTGATACCGAGGTCTCGCGTATTTATCACATTGACCGTGGTTATGAATGTATTGAAGAAAAATTTCAGCAATTAGGTGCGCGCATTCGACGCGTCCCAGGCTAAGGAGTTTATTGTGTCGGATTGCTTGACGATTGCCGTATCCAAAGGCCGCATTTTTAAAGATGCACTGCCATTATTGGAAGCCGCAGGAATTGTTCCACTGGATGATCCAGAAACTAGCCGCAAGCTAATTTTGGACACCAATCGAGATGATGTAAAACTGGTTCTGATTCGGACCTCCGATGTGCCTGTCTATGTTGATTATGGTGCTGCGGATATCGGTATTTCCGGTAAAGATACTCTGATGGAGTACGAAGGGGATAATCTTTACGAAGTGTTGGATTTGAATATCGCCTGTTGCCGTTTGATGGTTGCTGGGCCTGAAGGTTTTGATACCCAACAGCAGCGCTTAAGGATTGCGACAAAATACGTTAATTCCGCCAAACGTTATTACGCCTCTCAAGGCAAGCAAGTGGAAGTCATCAAACTATATGGCTCGATGGAACTTGCGCCGTTGGTTGGCTTGTCTGATTGCATTGTCGATTTGGTCGACACGGGCAATACATTAAAGGCAAATGGCCTGGTGCCTATGGACCATATCGCCGACATTAGCTCGCGATTGATTGTCAACAAAGCCTCCATGAAAATGAAACACGCGACCCTAAAGACCATGATCGATAACATGGCTAAAGCGGTCGCAGATCGAAAGTAATCGAAGAATAGTAATGCTTTTAAGGGGAAGTCTATGAGCATCGAAATTAAGCGATTAAACCGCAGAGACGAAAGTTTCTACGCTCAAATGGATGAATTGCTTGCGTGGGACAGTGCGTCCGACGAAGCGGTTGATACCGCAGTTACAGATATTTTACGTAACGTTCGCCGTCGTGGCGACGCAGCGGTGGTTGAATACACCAACAAGTTCGATCGTATGAATGTTGGCTCGATGGCTGAGCTGGAAATTCCGCAAGAGCGCCTAGATGAAGCCTTAGCGCGCATGCCCGCGCAAGAGCGTGAAGCAATTGAATTTGCTGTGAAGCGCTTATATGCCTATCACGAACATCAAAAAGCGGAGTCTTGGGCATATACCGAAGCTGACGGTACGATGCTGGGACAAAAGGTGACGCCCATGGACCGGGTTGGGTTGTACGTGCCTGGTGGTAAAGCCGCGTACCCGTCGTCGGTCTTGATGAATGCTATACCGGCCAAGGTGGCGGGTGTATCTGAAATTATCATGGTTGTGCCGACACCTGATGGTGAAGTCAGCGACATGGTTTTGGCCTCAGCGGCGATTTGTGGTGTCGATAAAGTATTTGCTATCGGTGGCGCTCAAGCTGTGGGGGCATTGGCTTATGGCACGGACACTGTGCCGCAAGTCGATAAAATCGTTGGCCCGGGTAACATTTATGTTGCCACGGCGAAAGGTAAGGTGTTTGGCACGGTCGGTATCGACATGATTGCCGGTCCGTCAGAAATACTGGTGGTCTGTGATGGCAAAACCGATCCTGACTGGATTGCGATGGACTTATTCTCCCAAGCTGAGCATGATGAAGATGCACAATCGATTCTTGTGTCTCAGGATGGCGCATTTCTCGATAAGGTCCAGGCGAGCATCAACAAGTTATTGCCCGAGATGGAACGCAAAGGGATCATTGAGCATTCGTTAAGAGCGCGTGGTGCAATGATCCAGGTTTCTAGTTTGCATGAGGCGGCGGAAGTGGTGAATTACGTTGCGCCTGAACATTTAGAATTGTCTGTCGAAGAGCCCCAAGATTTAGTCGAAAATATTCGCCATGCGGGTGCGATTTTTATGGGGCGCTACACTGCCGAAGCGGTAGGTGATTACTGTGCAGGCCCCAATCATGTGTTGCCCACGTCACGGACTGCGCGTTTTTCCTCGCCTTTGGGGGTGTATGACTTCCAAAAGCGCTCTAGTTTAATTATGTGTTCAGAAGATGGGGCGTCATTCTTGGGTGCCTCGGCCTCAATTTTGGCTCGTGGTGAGGGCTTGACCGCTCACGCGCGTTCTGCCGAATATCGAATAAAAGATTAACAAAAGGATTGAGTGTTGGCTTTATCAGAAACTCAGGCACTACTCGACGGCAAAGTTGAACGCTGGATTCGGCCTGAGATTAAAGCGCTAAACGCATATCATGTGCCCGATCCGGGTAACTTAATTAAGTTGGATGCCATGGAAAATCCCTACACTTGGCCTGCCTTTTTGCGGGGCGAGTGGTTGGAGATGATGGCGGGCGTCAACATGAACCGATACCCAGATCCGGCGGCTAATGTGCTAAAGCTAAAAATACGTGAGGCATTTAAGCTGCCTGACGATATGTCGTTGATCTTGGGGAATGGTTCTGATGAATTAATTCAGTTAATCGCTATGGCTGTTCAAGGGGCTGATCGCTGTGTTATGGCACCCGAGCCTTCATTTTCCATGTACAGAATGATCGCCACTTTTGTGGGGATGGAATATGTCGGCGTGCCGCTTAAGGGGGGTGATTTTTCGATAGATTTGCCGGCTACCTTGGCGGCTATCGAAGCGCAGCAGCCGGCCGTCATTTTTCTTGCTTATCCAAATAACCCCACTGGCAACTTATTTGCTGAATCGGATATCGAGGCGATTTTGACCGCAGCGGAGGGTCTTGTGGTTGTCGATGAAGCTTATGCACCTTTTGCCGAGGCGAGTTTTATGTCGCGTTTAGGCGAATTTGATAATTTATTGCTCATGCGTACCGTATCCAAGATGGGGTTGGCTGGATTACGCTTAGGTTTGCTTGTTGGTCCATCCGCTTGGTTGAATGAGTTCGAGAAATTACGTTTGCCTTACAATATCAACGTCTTGACGCAAGCGAGTGCGGAGCTTGCTTTGACCTATGTTGATGTTTTTGAAGATCAAACTGCGCAGATTTGTGCTGATCGCACTGAATTGATTGCAAAGTTGAGTGAGATCCCGCAAATTACGGTATTTCCAAGCTCGGCCAATTTTGTGCTTATTCGTCTACCTCAAGGCACTGCCAAGGCGGTATTTGATGATGTTAAAGCGCGTGGTATTTTAATTAAGAATTTAGATGGCTCTAGCCCCATGCTTGCTGACTGTCTTCGGCTGACAGTAGGGCGGGCAGAGGAAAATAATCAATTACTTCGGGCCCTGAGCGCAGCCTTGGCTGCTCAGGTGTGAGTTGTGAATCACTTTTATAACAGTAATTAAGGAGAAGCTTGCGGTTGTTTCCGCGGCAAAGACCTATGGCACAACGCACAGCCACTATTAAGCGTGATACGCTTGAAACTCAAATCGAAGTCAGTATTGATTTAGACGGTAACGGTGAGTCTACATTCGATACCGGCGTGCCTTTTCTTGAGCACATGATGGATCAAATCGCGCGTCATGGCATGATTGATCTGGATATTAACGCCAAGGGTGATTTACATATTGATGCCCATCACACGGTTGAAGATATTGGCATTACATTGGGTCAGGCATTCGCTAAGGCCGTTGGTGATAAAAAGGGCATCAGTCGTTATGGTCATGCTTATGTTCCGTTAGATGAGGCCTTGTCACGGGTGGTTTTAGATTTTTCTGGCCGTCCAGGTTTGGAGTTCCACGCTAAATTTACGCGGGCCAGTATTGGTGGATTTGATACTGAATTGTTTTTCGAGTTCTTCCAAGGTTTTACTAATCACGCCCAGGTGAGTTTGCATATCGACTGTATTCGCGGCCGTAATGCTCATCATATTGCGGAAACCATATTTAAGGCTTTTGGCCGAGCGCTGCGCATGGCCTTGACTGCCGATGAGCGCATGCAAGGTGTTATTCCATCGACCAAGGGCTCGCTATAAGTCTTTCGTGTATTAACGGACATTCTAGAAATTTCTCACATGAATAAAATCGCAGTTATTGATTACGGCATGGGCAATCTTCGCTCTGTGGCCAAGGCGCTGGAGTTTGTTGCGCCTGAGGCGAGTATTGTTGTGACGAATTCGGCCACAGACATTGCTGCTGCTGATCGTGTCTTTTTACCTGGCGTTGGTGCATTGCGTGATTGTATGGCCGAGTTGCATCGGCTTGATTTAGTCGAGCCATTACGCATGGCTGCCAAGTCAAAACCCTTTATGGGGATTTGTTTGGGTATGCAAGCGTTGCTTGATCATAGTGAAGAAAACGGTGGTGTTGATGGTCTGGGGATTGTGTCAGGCAAGGTCAGTCGATTTTCTGATGATATGACCAATAGTCGTGGTGAGCGTTTAAAAATCCCTCACATGGGCTGGAATCAAGTGCATCATGAAATCGATCACCCAATGTGGCGGGGGATTGAACAAGATGCTCGTTTTTATTTTGTACATAGCTATTATGTGTCACCGGTATCGCCGATCCATTGCGCAGGTAGTACCGATTATGGGGTGAAATTTAGCTCGGTCATTAGTCACGATAATGTCTTTGCAGTGCAGTTTCATCCGGAAAAAAGTCAACAGGCTGGGTTAGCTCTGTTACGTAATTTTGTTGCCTGGAATGGCAATGCCTAATTTTTATAACACACTAAAGCGTGGGAGCGATCAGCCATGTTGTTAATACCAGCCATTGACCTTAAAGGCGGCAAATGTGTGCGTTTACGCCAAGGCCGTATGGACGATGATACCGTTTTTTCTGACGACCCTGTTGCTGTGGCAGCGCGTTGGGTTGACGCGGGTGCACGTCGTTTGCATCTCGTTGATCTGGACGGCGCTTTTGCGGGTAAGCCGGTGAATGCGGGTGTGGTGAGTGAAATTGCGAAAGCATTTCCTGATTTACCGATCCAAGTCGGTGGTGGCATACGCGATGAAGAGACCATTGAAACCTATCTGAATTGTGGTGTTCAATACGTCATTATCGGGACTAAAGCAGTTAATGCACCGCACTTTGTTGGCGATGTGTGTGCTGAATTTCCTGGCCATATTATTGTCGGTTTAGATGCCAAAGACGGTAAAGTCGCGATTGATGGTTGGTCAAAGCTGTCTAATCATGACGTTATTGATTTAGCCCAGCATTTTGAACGAGACGGGGTTGAGTCTATTGTTTATACCGACATTAGTCGTGACGGCATGATGCAGGGCGTTAATGTTGAGGCGACGCGCAAGCTAGCTCAAGCGATAAATATCCCCGTGGTTGCCTCAGGTGGCGTCACGAATTTGGATGACATTCGTAAGCTTAAAGTGGGTGAAGAAGACGGTATTATGGGTGCTATTTTGGGCCGTTCACTCTATGAGGGTACGATTGATTTGGCTGAAGCTCAACTGTTGGCGGATGAAAAATAATGGCACTGGCCAAACGCATTATCCCTTGTTTGGATGTTGATGCTGGCCGTGTGGTCAAAGGCGTCAAATTTGTCGGTATACGCGATGCGGGTGATCCCGTGGAAGTTGCTAAGCGCTATAACGAAGAGGGTGCAGACGAACTTGTTTTTCTCGACATTACGGCTAGCTCTGATGATCGTGAAACCATAGTGCATGTGGTCGAAGATGTCGCCAGCCAAGTTTTTATTCCGCTCACTGTCGGGGGAGGAATACGAACGAAAGAAGATATACGTCGTATGCTGAATGCTGGCGCTGACAAGGTAGGCATTAACACGGCGGCGATTTTTAATCCCGAGTTTGTCCGGGAAGCGGCGGAGTCTTTTGGCTCTCAGTGTATAGTCGTGGCAATTGATGCCAAAAAAGTAAGTGATTCTCCCGTTAAGTGGGAGATTTTTACTCACGGTGGCCGTAAACCCACCGGTATTGATGCGGTTGAGTGGGCCAAAAAGATGGTTGCCTTCGGTGCAGGTGAAATACTGCTAACTAGCATGGACCGTGACGGCACGCGTGATGGTTTTGATTTGGCGCTAACGGCCGCAGTGAGTGAGGCGGTCAATGTGCCGGTCATCGCTTCTGGTGGTGTGGGAAATTTAGATCATCTTGCGGATGGTGTTCAGCAGGGTAAAGCCGATGCCGTGTTAGCGGCCAGTATTTTTCACTTTGCCGAGCATACTGTCGGTGCAGCCAAAGAACATATGCGCAGTCGTGGTATTGAGGTGCGATTGTGAGCACCGAATGGTTAGATGAAATTAAGTGGACTGATGATGGCCTAGTACCCGCCATTGCTCAGGATGCAGAAACAGGCAAAATCTTGATGTTTGCCTGGATGAGTCGGGATTCGTTGAAAGAAACAATAGAGACTAAGAAGGCGGTGTATTGGTCTCGCTCACGTCAAAAAATATGGCGCAAAGGTGAGGCGTCGGGTCATGAGCAGCTTGTTCAAGATGTTTATTTGGATTGTGATGAAGACGTTGTTCTCTTGCATATCGAGCAGCGTGGTGGCATTGCTTGTCACACAGGGCGCCAAAGTTGTTTTTACCGAAAGTGGCAGGATGGTCAGTGGCAAAGTGTCGAGCCTGTGCTAAAAGATCCTGCTGAAATCTACGCTTCCTCGACGAAGGCGGAGTAAGTAATGACTCAATCTAAAGATATTTTGGAGCAAGTGGCTCAAATTTTGGAACAGCGCAAAGGTGCTGTGGCAGACTCATCTTACGTGGCAAGCTTGTATTCGAAAGGTTTAGACACCATCTTGAAGAAGGTCGGTGAAGAGGCGACTGAGACCGTTATCGCTGCAAAAGATGGTGATAAAGCGCAGATTGTCTACGAAACTGCAGATTTGTGGTTTCATACCATGGTAATGTTGGCGCATCAGGATCTAGGTCCGAAAGATGTGCTAAAGGAGCTTGAACGTCGCTTTGGCACCTCAGGTATTACCGAGAAAGCATCGCGGACTAAATAGTTTTATACGTCGTATTTGGGAGAATTGACATGGGTTTCGGTGGCATTAGTATTTGGCAGTTATTAATCGTTTTGGCGATTGTTTTAGCATTATTTGGCACCAAGAAATTGCGTAGCATGGGCTCCGATCTAGGTAATGCAGTTAAGGGGTTTCGTGGGGCGATGAAAGACGGTGAAGAGGAAGGTGCAGCATCGGCATCTACCCAAAAAGACGCTCATGCCAAGCTAGATACGAAAGAACAATCGCGTGTGATTGATTCCGATGTAACTAGCAAGGATGAGAAAAAAGTCTAAGCTGTCGTTGTTGAATCGATATGTTTGATATTGGTTTCTGGGAGATTCTTGTCATCGCAGTAGTTGCCTTGGTTGTGGTTGGGCCAGAGGAATTTCCGGTGCTAGTGAGAAGTGCTGGCCGCGGTTTGGGGAAACTGCGCGGTTTTATGTCTTCTGTTAGAAATGATCTGGATTATGAAATTGATCGTGCCAATGAGGTGAAACGCCTGATTGAAGAAGAAACTAAAATTGCCGAAATGCATAACTTGCTAAACGAAAATACGACCTCAGTGTCGAGCAAGTCTTCCACTAATAAGGTTGAAAGTAGCAATGAAGTCGCCAAAACTGAGGCCGACCAAGGGTCGACGCAATCAGTCGATGATCGGCGATCGGATAAACACCCGAGCTAATCACACGCCTCATCACGACCTGGGTTTGGTTGGTCATCTCATCGAACTGCGTACTCGTTTGTTGCGTATTGTTATGTGGGTGGGGGGAATCTTTTTATGTTTAGTCCCTTTCGCTGGCGAACTTTATAGCATGCTGGCGGAGCCGCTGATGGCGACTATGCCGCAGGGGACAAGCATGATCGCCACCGAGGTAGCCTCTCCTTTTCTCACGCCCTTTAAGTTCGCTCTTGTTCTCGCGATGTTTCTGGGGGTGCCCGCAATCTTGTACCAGATATGGTCGTTTATCGCGCCAGGTCTATATGCCCATGAAAAGAAAATGATGTTGCCATTATTGGTGGCCAGTTCCGCTTTATTTTATTTGGGCGTGTTGTTTGCCTATTATGTCGTGTTTCCGCTGATTTTTGGATTTCTTGTGGGGATCGTGCCTGAAGGCGTTGCGGTGATGACGGATATCGCTCGCTACCTCGATTTTGTTCTGAAACTATTTTTCGCTTTTGGTGTAGCCTTTGAGGTGCCGATTGCGACGATTTTACTCGTGTGGTCGGGGACAGTTACACCTGATCAGCTCTCATCTAAGCGGGCTTATGTGATTGTAGGTGCGTTCGTGCTGGGAATGCTGCTAACGCCGCCAGACGTTATTTCTCAGACCTTATTGGCGCTGCCAATGTGGTTATTGTTTGAACTAGGTGTATTTATTTCTCGCCGTATTGATGAACGCAAGAAGCCTGACGATGACGACGTGCCTGTCACACCTGAGGAAGACGCCAAGTAAACATTCTATTGAAGTGTGGGTCGTTCTCCAATCTGGACCATTACCTCGCGCTCCTTACCTTCTCGTAAGAACTTGATGGGGAATTTGCTGCCAGGCATGCGGCTGGCGATGACGTTGATCATGCTACGACTGTTGTGAATAGGGATAGCGTCGGCTTCGATAACAATGTCACCTGGTCGAATTCCGGCCCGCGCTGCGGGTCCCCTGTCTTGTATGCCCGCAATCACGGCGCCTTGTAATGTTTTTATCCGAAACGATTCGGCAAGCGCCCTATTTAAATCTTGGACTTCAACGCCTAACCAGCCTCGCATGGTACGTCCGTGTTCGATAATTTGCGACATAACACCTTGAGCTAGGCTCGTGGGAATGGCAAAGCCAATGCCTTGCGAGCCACCAGAGCGCGAAAATATAGCGGTATTGATCGCGATTAGCTCCCCTTGGGTATTGATGAGTGCGCCCCCTGAGTTTCCAGGATTGATGGCAGCATCGGTTTGAATGAAGTTTTCAAAAGTGCTAAGCCCAAGGTCTGAACGTCCTTGAGCACTGATTATGCCGCTAGTCACCGTTTGACCAACACCAAATGGATTGCCTATGGCCAATACCACGTCACCAACTTTGGTGGAGCTGGAGTTGGCGAAAACTAAATAGGGCGCGTTTTTGATATTGATTTTTAATACAGCAAGGTCAGTTTCTGGATCGACGCCTATTATGTGAGCCTGCGTACTTCTGCCATCCTTGAATGCAACGAGTATTTCATCTGCGCCCTGAATGACGTGATTGTTGGTAAGAATATAGCCTTGTTTGTTGACGATAACGCCAGAGCCTAAGCTGTTCTGTACTTTATGCTCGGGGGCTCGCTCAGGAGTATTAAAAAATCGCCGTAAAACGGGGTCGTCATACATTCTGTTGTTGCGCTGATTGACGAGTTTGCTGGTGTATATGTTGACAACGGCGGGGGCGGCTTTGTCTACAGCATAAGCGTAAGATACGATACCGGAGATATCGGCTGCATTGATGCGTGAATCTTCGTCTACGGCAACAAACTCTACCGTTTTGCTGATATCTAAAATTTCGGGTCGTAGCAGTAATAGCAGCACAAAGGCAAAAGCAAGCCCTGCAACAATGGCTTCAAATATAAATACAATGATTCTGCGTTTTTGCATGGTGAGAAGACCGTAATAAAAGCGTGAATTTTAACTCACTGGGGGACACTCTGCATGGCTAAGCTTTCATCTATCGTTCAATACTGCGATGAGCTACTAGATATATCTAAATTTAAAGATTATGCCCCAAATGGGCTGCAGGTCGAAGGCAAGAATGATGTACAAAAAATAGTGGGTGGAGTGACAGGGAGTCAAGCACTAATCGACGCAGCTATCGAATTAAATGCGGACGCAATTTTGGTTCATCATGGATTTTTTTGGAGAAATGAAGATCCTAGAATTGTGGGGATAAAAGGCAATAGAATAAAAGCGCTGATGCAGAGTGATATATCACTGCTGGCCTATCATTTGCCCTTGGATGCACACGCTAAACTGGGAAACAACATACAGTTAGCACGTATTTTAGATATCGAAGTTAGCACTGACTCTGATGCCGGTCAGGGTCAAAGCCTGGTAATGTCAGGTATATTTAACCCCCCCATAAGCATCAATGAGCTAAGTAAAAAAATAGCAAAAAAATTGGGTCGGATGCCGCTGGTCTTGCCGGGGGGAAGCGACAATGTTGAATATGTCGCTTGGTGCACTGGAGCCGCTCAAAGCTATATAGATCAAGCAGTTCTATTAGGTGCTGATGCGTATATCAGCGGAGAAGTGTCAGAAAGTACAACCCATTCTGCCAAGGAAATGGGGATTACATATTTCGCTGCAGGACATCATGCGACAGAACGCTATGGAGTAAAATGTTTGCTAGAAAATGTGAAAGAAAAATTCAGTATTGATTGCGTATTTGTTGATATAGACAACCCTGTATAACGTTAATTAATCTCTGTGGTGATTTTGCGACACAAGGCGCTAACACGATAAAAACCAATGCGAATATTTTTAAATCAACTTACAGAATGTGAAGACAGCTCTAGCTTTAGTTGGCTGAAAAAGTTGACTAATTAACGTTGACATAACGTTCTGTATTGTTCTAGGATGGCTCAACACTATTTTGTGGCTAGGGGATGATTGATTGCTTTTGGGAGAGCATTGGTCAAGTTACAAAATGTGAGAAGCTGGGGGGAATCTTCAAAATAACTTACGACAGCAGTTCTATCTAATTCGTGACTCAGGTGTTTCTGATTCAATGAAAAGTTAGGTGTCGTTTATGTCATATCCTTCTTGATTATTTTGAAGTAATTCAGTTTTAACTTTCACCACCTTTGGCATTGAATGGGTTTATTTATCTAGGCTTGTTTACGCCTCGGTGTTGAATTGTCTTTTTGTTTAAGCCTTTTGGATCTTATTAACGGGTCGAGGACTAAGATGTTTGCGAGTATTTACTTAACCTCTCGGCAGCATCCACGAGGTCGCTCCTTCATGGGACGTGGCTTTGCGGTATTGTTTGCTATGGTATTTAGCATGGTAAGTTTATTGGGGGCGGCAAATGTGCATGCTGAAGTACCCAATGCTATTCCACCTATTGGAACTCATAATGGCGAGGATGTTCCTCAGCCAATTGAGTTTCCTCACGATATTCACGCTGACGTGAACGAAATCAACTGTATGTACTGTCACACCTATGCTCGTCGTAGTAAGGTTGCAGGCATTCCTCCTACCAGTAAGTGTATGGGTTGTCATTCGGTGGTTGCTACGGATAAACCCAGAATTCAAAAATTAACTGAGTATTGGGAAAACAAGCAATCTCCTGATTGGAATAAAGTGCATGACGTTCCTGATTTTGTTCACTTTACTCACGAAAAACACTTGAAACGTTTTGTTTTTGAAAATGAAGGCATGGATGTAGATAACGTTTCAGAAGTGTGCGCCTTTTGTCATGGTGATGTTAAAAAAATGACAGTGGCGAATAAAACGAAACCGCTAACTATGGGTTTTTGTGTACGTTGTCATGAAGCTAATGATGGGCCTTCTGATTGCTGGAAGTGTCATAAGTAGTGGGATGGTCATGAGTTTTGTTTCAGACCGAATTATCAACTTAATTAAAACCGGATGATGAGTTATGAGTGGTAACGATATCAACCGCAGGGACTTCCTCAAGTTTATGGGCTTGGGAGGTGTTGGCGCTGCAACACTTAGTGGCTGCGATATGCCAACTACTGTCACTTTGGAAGAAGGTAAGGAGAAAGTTGTCTCTTATCTGGCACCAGAGGAATATGTTATTCCTGGTATAGGCGTTTGGTATGCCTCTACCTGTCAGCAGTGTCCCTCTTCATGTGGTATACACGGCCGCGTTCGCGAAGGTCGAGTATTGAAAGTAGAAGGTAATCCAGAATCAAGTGTGAATGGAGGTGGGCTTTGTCAAATGGCTCACGCGGGTTTGCAGTCACACTATAATCCAGATCGTTTGCGTAAGCCGTTGATACGTAAAGGCGGGACATTAACAGAAGTCTCATGGAAAGAAGCTTGGGCAGTTGTCGAAGAAAAATTAGCGGCTTCTGATAGTGCTAAAACGGGCTGGATGACAGGCACAGTTAGCGGCCATCAAGCTGTACTGTTGGACGCGTTGCAAGAAGCTAATGGCTCAAATAAGCATTATGTCTACGAAGCAATTAATAACAGTGTGGGGGAGTCCGTTAATAAAGCAATGCTCGGAGAGGCTACGCCTCGTTATCGCTTTGACAAGGCACAATCAATCTTATCTTTTGGGGCAGATTTTCTGGGTACTTGGGTCTCTCCTGTTCATTTTTCAAAGGAATATGCGGAGTTTCGCACGGGTGATCGCGGCGTCTTAATGGTCGTTGAGCCAAAGATGACGCTGACGGGTGCTAATGCTGATTTCTGGGTTCCAGCTAAACCGGGAACAGAAGGTGTACTTGCATTAGGTATAGCCAATGTACTGCTGACTAAGCATCAAGCTGATGCGAAACTGTTACCAGCCTCTGTTCGCAAGCTTATCTCGGAATACAATGTCGCTAAGGTGACAGAAGTTACCGGTGTTGGTGGCGATTCTGTAGTAAAAATTACTAACCATTTAAAAAATCATGCTCCTAGTATCGTGATGTCAGGGGCATCTGCACACGAACATGAGAATGGCTATTTTAACGCTACGGCAGCGATGGTTCTAAATATATTGCTCGGAAACGTTGGTAAGACGATTGAGTCTTCTGGCGCAATGCCTGATGTTAAATTAGCGTCCAAAACAGGTAGTTCATCCGCTGCAATGCGTTTGGCTGCTGATGCTGACAAAGGTGCGCTCGAAACTCTGTTTATCACCGGTGCTAATCCCGTTTTTACTGTTCCATCTTATGTTGGCTTGGTAGATAAATTAGCAAAAGTACCGTTTAAGGTTTCCTTGACTTCCTTTATGGATGAAACAGCGGCGTTATCTGATGTGATTTTACCTCTGCTTTCCTCATACGAGGATTGGGGTACTACGGCAGCAGCCTATCAACCGACAGAGAAAGTAATTGGAATCCAACAGCCACTGATGCAGCCGTTGTACGCTGAAACTAAAGGTTTTGGTGACGTATTACTGGATCTCCTTAAAATTCAGGGCGCTGAACAATACGGTGCTTACACTGATTATTATTCTTATCTGCAAAATGCGTTGTATAGCTTGCCTGCTAGTGTAAAACAAGGTTTGTCTGATGCGGACTTCTGGCATGATTCTTTGAAGAAAGGGTTGATTAAGGTCGGCGATGCCAAGGGTTCACTATCAGTTAAAACGATTGATTTAACTGCGCCTAGTTTCGAAGATAATGCTGATTTTCCGATGGTTTTAGCACCATCAGCTCGCCAGGGGCTGTGGGATGGTCGTCTCGCTAATATACCTTGGCTTCAAGAAGCACCAGATCAGATTACAAAGATCTTCTGGGATTCTTGGGCGGAACTGCATCCTTCGACGGCGAAAAAGTTTGGTGTTAAAGAGGGCGATGTTATTCAAGTTGAATCAGATCAGGGTTCAATTGAAGCTCAAGTTTATATTTACAAGGGCGTGCATCCAGATGTAGTTGCTGTTCCTATGGGGCAGGGCCATGAAAACTATGGTCGCTATGCTACGAACCTGGGTGTTAATCCTCTTAAAATTTTGAGTCCTGGTACTGATAAAGTTACGGGTGAAATTGCAGCTCACGCAACTCGAGTTCGTATATCTAAAACAGGTAAGTCTTCGGATTTGGCTCGATTAGGTGGTAGCGAAACTCAGGTAGGTCGTAAGTTAGTTAGCACTGTATCTGCAGACGTATTCAGAAGAACTGAAGGAGGCGGTAATGTCGCTTAAGAATGTTCTTGAAAATTGGTCAGATTATCGTAAAACCCACGAAGATGGTGGTCACCATGACTACGAACATATGTGGGGAATGGTTGTTGATCTAAATAAATGTACCGGTTGTAATGCTTGTGCTGTTTCCTGTTATTCAGAAAATAACTTGGCCACTGTAGGCAAGGAAAAAATGGGTAAAGGTCAAGGTATGCATTGGCTTCGTATGGAGCGCTATTGGGATGAACCTAACGTTGGTGGTGACGAGAAAGAGTTCCATGAGCGTGGAGCAAGCTTTCTACCAATGATGTGTCAGCAATGTAATGCAGCCACTTGTGAAGTGGTTTGCCCTGTCGCTGCTACCTACCATACGCCCGATGGCTTAAATGCCCAGGTTTATAATCGCTGTATAGGGTCTCGCTATTGTTCAAATAACTGTCCATATCGTTTACGTTATTTTAACTTCTACTCCTATTACGAGGATGCTTGGCCCGAGCCATTGAATCAGCAGTTAAATCCTGATTTGAGTGTTCGCGATAAAGGCGTAATGGAAAAATGTACTTTCTGCGTGCAGCGTATTCGTACGGCTAAAGATACAGCTCGTCGTGAAGGTAGAGAAGTTCGTGATGGTGATGCGGTATCTGCATGTGCTCAAAGCTGTCCGACTAAGGCAATCACATTTGGCGATCTTTTAGACGAGAATGCTGAAGTCACAAAACTCTGGAAATTCCATCAAGTTGAGCTTGGTAAAACCAAGCAAGATAAAGCGAATAAAGAGTTACGTGGTTACCGGGTATTGGAAGGCTTAAATGTGGATCCTTGTATTATGTACCTGGATCGCGTGCGCGAAGTTTAATTACTTCGAATGGCCAAGGGAAATTGATTAGCGTGGTGTAACCAATGCAAACCAAAGATATTAATGAAAATATAGCTTGGGCGAAAATCAACACCGACGTCCTACGCAGCATGGAAAATCCTCGTATGGGGTATTGGATTGCTGTTGTAGCGTGTTTGTTGATGGTGTCCTGCGCCGTGATGGCGGAAATCTATCAATACCAGGTCGGAATGGGACCTGGCAATTTGAACTGGCCCCATATGTGGGACCTTTATATTGCAACCTTTGTTTTCTGGATTGGTATGTCACATTCAGGAACATTATTGTCGGCTATCTTACACATTATTGGAGCCGATTGGAGAAAGCCTATTTATCGTTTTGCTGAAGCGATGACTACGTTTTCACTAATGACAGCCGGTTTATTTCCAATCATTCATCTAGGTCGTGTTTGGAATATGTACTGGGTGTTGCCCTACGTTTCTGATCGAGGTATTTGGCCAAACTTTAGGTCACCGTTGATTTGGGATGCGTTTGCGATTACTACATACTTAACTTCATCTGCTCTGTTTTTGTTTATCGGTATGATTCCAGATTTGGCAATCTGTCGCGATAACGCACGCGGATGGCGTCAGAAGCTATACACGGTACTGTCAATGGGTTGGCAGGGGGATGATCGCCAATGGCGTAACTTCCGTAAAATCTACTTGTTAATGGCGTGTTTTTTGATTCCTCTTGCGGTATCTGTTCACTCCATCGTATCGGCTGACTTTGCTATGTCGATTATGCCTGGTTGGCACATTACATCGTTCCCTCCATATTTTGTAGCGGGTGCTTTGTATTCAGGTTGTGCGGCGATTATTACTTTGTTCATCATCTTGCGTTATTTCTTCCGCTTTGATGAATACATGACGATCCCTATCTTGGAAAAGACGTGTAAGTTAACTTTTGCAATCGCAATGGTATGGTCTTACTTGACTTTGATTGAGTTTGCTTCGGTTTGGTATGGTCATGACCCTGTAGCTAAGGAAGCTTTGGTCAGTCGATTTGTTGGGCCGTATTCACCTTTCTTTTGGTTGATGCTGTTCTGCGGAATCATTGTTCCATTTGCCTTGGCAGTGGAGAGGTTTAGAAGGCACCTACCGACTATGTTCGTGGTTTCTATATTGCTTAACCTCGGTATGTGGTTAGAACGTTGGATGATTGTTACGCCTACATTGGCTACGTCATACTACCCATTTGCATTTGATGTAATGTGGCCAAGCATGGTTCAGTGGGCCATCGTGTTCGGTAGCTTTGGTTGGTTTGGATTATTATTCCTGATCTTCGTAAAAGTGTTTCCATGTGTGTCTATGTACGAAGTGAAAGAGATGGTATTCCATCGTAGACAACATAATAGTCCTGAAATAGCCAAGCAATTTCATCGTCGAGCGAGCGATAGGCAAGCTGGGGACGAACAACCGAGTACAGGAGGAGCCTAATAATGAAACGTTATTACATAATGGGGCTGTTTAGTAACTTTGAGGAAGCATTTGCGGCTATTTCTGATATCCGTGATCACAAAGTTCCTGGTGTATCGGTAGATGATGTCACGTTGAAATCACCTATCGAACATCCCGAGATCGAAGAAGTACTTGGGGATCGTGGGTCCCCAGTACCTAAGTTCGGTTTATATGGTGCTATTTTTGGTATGATTGCTGGGTTTTTCTTCCTGGCTTCTGGTCAAGCTACATTTCTTGTACAGCCTTCTGGAGGTAAAGCGGTTATTCCACTTCCCTCTAATATAGTGCTGGCCTACGAGATGTTGATTCTGTTTGGCGTGCTCTCCACTGTTATTGGGTTCGCTATTGCGGCCCGATTGATGACTCGTCGTCATCCTCTGTACAGCGAGAAAGTTAGCTTGGATCAAATTGGTGTAATGCTTGAATTGGATGAGAAGAACGTTAATTTAGTTAAAGACCTATTCAAGCAGCATCAGGTGTTAGAGATTCGCGAAGAGGTGGCGTCATGAAGTTGAAAGCGTTAGTTGCCGGAGCTTTGTTAATGCCCACCGTCGCGATGGCGTGGCCGTGGTCTACCGACATGATGAACCAGCCAAGCATAAAGCCTCAAGAGGGTACTATGACACCGTTTCCTTCTCGTTCTATACCTGTGCAGGGTATTCCGACAAGGGTATCTAATAGAGAGGAGGCACGGGATATGGTTAATCCGATTACGGCCTCTGCTAAATCTATCAAGGAAGGTAAGACGTTGTACAAGATTTATTGTGCAACGTGTCATGGAACCACTGGGGCTGCTGACTCACCTGTGGCGGGAAAAATTGGGGCGCCTGCATTGGTTGACGATTATTACCAAACTATGACCGAAGGTTGGATATGGGGGACTATTACATTTGGAAGCTACGTAATGCCTTCGTATGGAGTGCCTACTGGTCGTGATGATAATCGTGGATCTAATGATTTGTCTGTTGAAGAGCGTTGGCACGTCGTGAATTATTTCAAACACGGTATGCGAAGTGATAACGATTCTCGCACGGCATCGGCTCAATAAGATTAACTAAATACACCGTACAGAGGCGTATCATGGAAAATTTTGGTAGTTGGTCAGTATTGATCACAAACTTTCAAATAGTGCTATTTTTGGCGTTAGGGGGAGTTACCCTTTCGTCAGTATTGCACCTATGTAACGGCCAATGGCGTTTCCAAGTTCGTTACTTGGCAGCCTCATTAGCTGTATTGTTCCCAATAGCGTTTGTGCTGCTATTGGTTATATTGGCGGCAGGGGAGTCGGCCTTCCCGTGGTTAGCTCATGCTGATGAACCGCATTATATATCTGCTTGGAATAACTATAGTTTTTTTGTTGCACGGCAAGTTATTGGTTTCTTAATTGTGGCAGGTTTATACGGTCTGTTTATTAAATATCAATACGAAACGACTATTGATAGTTCCTATGCAGCTCAGCGTCGTTTTCGTAATATTGCGTTATTGATTCCATTTGTATACTTTTTATATGGAACCATGATGTCGTGGGATTTTGAAATGACAATGATGCCTCATTGGCATAGTGCAAGTTACGGAGCGTATTATTTCCAGAGTAACTTTCACATGTTCTTGGCATTCTTTACTATTTTCTTGTTTTACTTAGGTCGTTCAGGGAAATTGGTAGAGAGTTTTCCACCATTTATTTATAACTATCTCGCTCAGTTTATGTTGGCGATGACTATCCTCTGGACTTACTTATACTTCACTCAGTATTTGATTATGTGGTACGGACGTTTGCCCGAAGAGATGATTCGTTACGATAATATGATGTCAGGCATGGCCGGTATCTGGTGGTTGTTCTTAACCTTAAAATTCATCATTCCTTTTTGTACTTTAGCAATTACACCAAACCGTCATAATCCAGCGGTAATCGTTATGGTTGCTTTTTGTATTCTTGTAGGAACTTGGTTGGAGCGTTATACCTGGGTATCGGGTTCGGTTGACCCACAGTATTACCATACGCCGTTAACATCGTTTGTAGATATTGTAGTTACAGTTTCTGTGTTCGCAGTATCTTGGTTTGCTGTTAAATGGAGCCTGAATCGTTACGGAATTACTCGTACAAGCTAACTAACACCAGTTTAGAGTCATTGGAAAGGCGGGCTTGTCCCGCCTTTTTGTGTTGTATATAGCCATTTTTGTTGTAAATTAACGGCTAATTTGTGATTGCGTATATTTGAATAATGAAATGGCCGGCGCTAGCGTTAGTGCTGGCTTAAGCGAAGCGTAGACACAATAACAGTTAGTATTCGTTTTGCTTTAAACCCTTCATAGGTTGCTCTGTGAGGCGGTTAAAATGAGAGATATTTGCTAACAGGGTCTATACAGTGAATATTTGTAGTGCTCTGAAAATTGAAGCAAGTATTGCCTTAATTGCTGTAAATAGTTGTCCCTTGGGCGTTTCTTTTTGTCCAGCCGAGTATTCGTTTTAGTAACATTTTACTTTGGCCATTAAAGCTATGATTGGCCCCTGGTATTTTTATCTGTTGATAAAATGTTTTTATTTTGGTGTTGGACCGAGTAGTGGTATCAGGCTTATCTATAAGATTTTTTGCTGCAGCTCTTGATGTACTAAGTCTGAGGCCTGCGGTATTAACAACATTGGATAAGTCATTTTCTCCATATATGTCTAATGTCTGGGTGGTTAGTGATTCTAGCTGCGCTAATGCTTGATGTTTTGAGTCCTCGATCGGTCCGTTTAAACTTATGGCAATAAACCCCGAGACCTGGTCGGCACTATTTTTTGAGGTTGTTAGATGATTTAGTGCGGCTAATGCTCCTTGACCATAACCCACTAATATGATGTTTTTTAATCCCTTTAGATTTAGTTGAGAAACGGCATCAGAAATAGGTGTTGCAAAGTTAGTAAGGGTGGGGGCGGTTGAACCCTTATTTTGCGAGTAGCTCCAACTGACCGACAGAGTTGCCCAGTTGTGTTGGGTCAGGCCTAGTCGAAGCGGACGTATTACATCCGGCCAGTCAGGGTGTCCGCCGATGTCATGCAATATAATTGCCGCACCTTCTATGGGAATGTCCTGGCTTGGTGTAAATATACCAAACTGTTCGCTTTCTTCTGACATCAGCCATATTAACTCTCCTGATTTGATTGAGGACTCTAAATCCAAAGCAATACTGTCATTACTATGTATGTTATGAGGGTCATTGTGTGCTTGTTGTGAAAGGCATACCGAAGGTGTTGCTATCATGACCAATAAAAGTACTGATACGGCAATAGGCCGGCCGGATGCAATAGATTTGCGGGTTATTTTTCTGGATTTAGCAAATCCGCTTTCGATTATTGAGTCAGTCATCGCTGTGCGTAGGGCTATATAAGTATCTTTTTGGGTGAAATATCTCTGTTTTTCAGTTAAAGTTAGCGGCTATTTGCTCGGCGTACTTAAACCGAGGCTAAATGAATTTCTATTAAATTACAGTGAGGCTTTACCATGGCAGAGTTTAAAATCGCTCCATCGATTTTGTCAGCAGATTTCGCCCGTTTGGGTGAAGAAGTTGATAATGTATTAAAATCCGGAGCAGATATTGTCCACTTTGATGTAATGGATAATCATTACGTACCTAATTTGACAATCGGACCTTTGGTTTGCGAAGCGCTTCGTAAACATGGAGTGACAGCAGAGATTGATGTCCATTTAATGGTAAAGCCGGTCGATCGGATTATTCCAGATTTTGCTAAGGCCGGTGCTAGTTATATTACTTTTCACCCTGAAGCTTCCGAGCACGTTGATCGGACATTGCAGCTTATTAAAGCCGAAGGTTGTAAGTCGGGTTTAGTCTTTAACCCCGCAACTTCTCTAGATGTATTGAAGCATGTAATTGATAAGGTTGACGTGGTTTTATTGATGTCCGTAAACCCAGGTTTTGGCGGTCAGAGCTTTATCCCAGCGACACTGGATAAGCTTCGCGAAGCGCGCAAAATCATCGATGAAAGTGGTCGTGACATCCGTTTGGAAATCGATGGTGGAGTAAAAATCGATAATATTCGCGAGATTGCCGAAGCTGGCGCAGACATGTTTGTTGCGGGCTCTGCGGTGTTTGGTGCAGCGCAAGAAAACGACCCTAACGATTATGATACTGTTATTGCGGCCCTGCGCGCTGAATTGGCTAAGGCAGGCAAATAGAGTATGAGTTTGGCTGCAAAACCTAAATTGGTCATGATCGACCTGGACGGAACACTAGTTGATAGCGTTCCTGATCTGGCCTATTGCGTTGACGAAATGATGAAAGCACTAGGTCAGAAGCCTTGGGGCGAGTTGGTCGTTCGAGGCTGGGTTGGCAATGGCGTTGACCGTTTAGTCAAGCGGGCATTAACTAATACGCTTTGGGAAGACCCTAGCGAAGAAGATTATGCAAAAGCACTGTCTATCTTTATGGCTTTGTATGCTGAGAATACCAGTGGTAGAAGTTGTCTCTTTGACGGTGTTATAGACGGTTTAGAATACCTTAAAGCCAATAATTATCAAATTGCTTGTGTTACGAACAAAGCTGAACAGTTCACCTTACCCATACTAAAAGATATGGGTATTTTGGATTTTTTCGAATTGGTTGTCAGTGGTGACACTACAGCTAAGAAAAAGCCTGATCCGTTGCCTTTGACTTACGCGGCTGATAAATTTGGTATTCCTTATGGTGATTGTTTGATGGTTGGCGATTCGATGCATGATGTAAAGGCCGCTCGCAGTGCCGGTTTTCAAGTCGTTGCAGTGCCTTATGGTTATAATCATGGTATTGATATTCGAGAAGCTGAGCCTGATGCCGTCCTAGCCTCAATCGCGGAGCTAAAAGATTTATTGGAAGCGATCTAGGCCGTTATGTTCATTACTTCAATAGTTGAATTATTAACAAGCCCTGCGGGCAAACGATGGTGACGCTTATGCGTTATCGTCGATTTGTTGTTGGATAAAATAAACGTCTGCTGTGGTGATGGATATGACTCACGAACAATTTGAAATACTAGCAAAGCAGGGGTACAACCGTATCCCTGTTATGCGTGAAGTTTTGGCGGATTTGGATACTCCGCTTAGCGCCTACCTGAAGCTAGCTAATGGCCCTTATTCTTATTTATTTGAATCTGTCCAGGGCGGCGAAAAATGGGGTCGTTATTCTATAATTGGTTTACCTTGTCGCACTGTGCTACGGGTTAGTGGTCATGAAATGACCGTCACTCATGAGTCTGAAACCCTGGGGACGACCGAAGCCGAAGATCCTCTTGCGGCTATCGAAGCATTTCGAAAACAGTTTAAAGTCCCTGATTTAGATAATGAACTTCTGCGTTTTACCGGCGGTTTGGTCGGCTATTTTGGCTATGATACCGTGCGCTACATCGAACCACGGCTCAATAAACAACTGAATCAAGATGACCTAAACGTCCCCGATATACTGTTGATGGTCTCGGATGAAGTGGTTGTCTTCGATAATCTAAAAAATCGATTATACGTGGTGGTCCATGTTGACCCTGATGTTGAGGGTGCTTACGATCAGGGCCAAAAACGATTAGATGAAATTATCTATCGCTTACGGACCCAGCCAATTTTACAGCCCAAAAACAATACGGCTTGCGATGTTAGCGAAGAAGACTTCGTTTCTGGTTTTTGTCAGGAAAAGTTTGAAGCGGCTGTCGACAAGGCTAAGCAATACATTCTCGAAGGAGATGTGATGCAAGTTGTGCTGTCCCAGCGTATGTCTATTCCGTTTAAATCAGATCCCTTGGATTTATATCGCGCCTTGAGAAGCCTCAACCCCTCACCGTACATGTTTCATCTGAATTTAGGTGATTTTCACGTTGTGGGTTCGTCGCCGGAAATTCTTGCACGTTTGGAAGATGGTGAAGTAACCGTACGGCCAATTGCCGGCACGCGGCCTCGGGGTAAAACGCCGGAAGAAGATGAGGCATTAGAGCGGGAGCTACTGGCTGATCCAAAAGAATTGGCCGAACATCTTATGCTGATCGACCTGGGGCGAAACGATGCGGGCCGTGTCTCTGAAATCGGCACAGTAAGCCTGACGGATAAAATGGTGATAGAGCGTTATTCGCATGTCATGCATATCGTTTCTAACGTAACGGGCAAATTGAAACCCGGTCTAAACGCTATTGATGTACTTAGGGCCACCTTTCCTGCAGGGACCTTGAGTGGTGCACCGAAGATTCGAGCGATGGAAATCATTAATGAGTTAGAGCCCGTTAAACGGGGTGTATACGGTGGTGCGGTAGGCTATATCGGTTGGAACGGTAATATGGATACAGCGATTGCGATCCGAACTGCGATAATTAAAGACGAGGTTTTACACATCCAAGCGGGGGCCGGTGTTGTTGCTGATTCCATTGCGACGAATGAATGGGATGAAACAATGAATAAAGGCCGTGCGATATTTCGCGCTGTGGCGATGGCCGAAGCTGGCCTAGAAAAGTCGTAAGGAGGCACTGTCATGTTGTTAATGATCGATAATTACGACTCAT